>Ga0307515_10006434_pt1 | contig 23496 bp, 12 predicted proteins | sample 17_EM_MG_FD_194513 | JGI IMG/M metagenome (GOLD analysis project Ga0307515, IMG submission 194513) | Populus trichocarpa ectomycorrhiza microbial communities from riparian zone in the Pacific Northwest, United States - 17_EM | ecosystem: Host-associated > Plants > Roots > Unclassified | place... | reverse complement strand
GAATTCAACCGAACAGTCGCCTCAGAATCAGATTGGAGCTCCAGATCAACTCTATTCTGAACTGAATCTGAGGCCTCCAGATTGCAACCGAACGACCCCCTAACTCTTTCCCTTTTACCTTATCTTTTTCGTATAACTTAATATTATTAAGACTAATTAAGTTTTTAAAGAGGAAGGCCTATACGGCAAGGTTAAGAATATAACCCTAATAGCGGATCCGTTAATAGACGGGATTCTATTTAATCCGTTCTTTCTAGAGAAGCTAGTCGCTTATTATATAATAGAGCTTATTATTTATAGTATAGTTATTAGATATAACGGCACCTAGCTTTTACGTAATCCTATAGTCCTTAAGCACTAAAAGGAGAGTATTCTATTGCTTATCCCTACTATAAGAGGCTACCGTATAAAGGCCAAAAAGAGCACTTATAAGCTTTTCCTAGCTATTAATAAAATGGCCGCAAATTACAAGGAGAAGGTAATTATTTAGAGAGGTCTAGATATTAATAGAGAGATAAATACTTATTAGTGCGGACTGCAGCCTCTTTTATATAATATCCTTTTATAATAGCTATAAGTTATAGATCTTTTTACTAACTATTAAGTGGGCTATAGTTATATAGCTATCTACTTTAGGATTAATTAACTATAGAAGAATATAGAACTCTAGCCACTTAACTATCCAAAATAGTAGGTTTTATATAACAATTAATATAATAAGGGCCTTATTAATAACTTCCTTATTTAGGACTACTCGGAGTACTTCTAAATCTAGCTCTTCTATCTTATTTTAAGATAACGCTTTAAGGTAAAGGTCTTTTAATTAATCCTATATTACTTCTTTTATATAACTAGTTTTAGGCTTAACTGTAATGCCATACTTTAACGCTAAGTAGTTTTAGAAGTTAGAAGTTAACTATATAGCGTATAACTCTATACAGTGTTTATAATAGAATAAAAGATAGGCTTTTTTATTTTATACGGGCTTATTACTGCCTAGTGGACGGGTATGCTCCTATATTAAAAGAGCTAAGCAACCTCTTATATTTTTTAATTTAGAGGTATTAATAGATTCGAGAGCTTCTGATTCCACTTCTGAAGCCATATTTTATATGATAATGGGGGGAGGAGGGCGACTAAAAATTTATTTGGGGTATGCCAAGACTTATCGCGATAAGGATATCCATTGCATCTTATCGCGATAAGATTTATCCAAAACAACCCTGTCTACACCAAATACACCACCCGTAACCACCCCTAAGTCGCCTCGTAAAAGGCGCAGGTTAGCTACTTCTTCTTGGCACAGCGCTCGCGCCCGCGCCCACGCCTATGCGTATATACGGTATTCTGTTTAAATGGGTCACGACGAGTCGATGTATTAACGCGAACAGGGCTAGCTGGGCGGCCGCAGCGGCGCTCAACAGTTAGAGCCTGGGGTGGGGATAGGTAAGGCAAATACGAGGTAATACTTTGGGTATGGGCGCGCAATAGTCGCGCACTAATGTAGATACAAACAACTTAAATTTATGTGATATTCTAACTTAATCAACAGGGAGTGTCCATCGGGCTTACAGCTCGGGGGGGTCACGGAAAAACTCGGCGGGGTCACAAAGTTCAACGGGGTCGGAACCTTTCTGACCCCGCTCAACTTCTGACCCCGCTGAGCTTTATGCATATGCAGTGCATATACAGACCAATTTTTTTATTTTATAGAATTTTTAGTATTTTATATATATAAAATATGTTATATAGGGTATGTGCGGGGCATATATAGGGCATATGCGAGGTATATGTAGGGCATATGCTAAAACAAAATAAATAACCTAAGTTGTTAAAATATACCTGTATATGCGTTGTATAGTCTTAGCATATGTAAAGTATATACTCTACCAATTTTATATTTATTTTAGAGAGATTTTACTCCTTTATATACTAACTTTTAAAGTATTATATTTATATTTTATATAAGGTAGGCTATACTATAGTATTTACTTAGTATTTACTTTCTATTAACTATAGCATAGACTATGCATATGTATTGCATATGCTAGGCATATGCTAAGTCTACACACTAATTTTATATAAGGTAGGCTGCGCTATAGTATCTCCCTGTATATGCTGAGTATATACTAAGCATATACTAAGCATATACATCCACCAATAAACCCTTTAACGTATGTATCTTGTAGTTGTATATATGCATATACTTAGCATATGCACCGCATATTTAATGCATACGGTCGCTAAAAGCAAATTGTGGCTACCGATGCGCGTTCTGTATGGCTAAAAGTGTGACCCCGCCGACCTTTTTCCGGTGCTCCATCGGTGACCCCGTTCAGCTTTCGCCGACCCCCATCGGTGACCCCGTTCAACTTTTCCGTGACCCCTTCGAGCTGCACCCCGGTGTCCATGTATCAATTAGGGGTGTCCAATTACCGCTGCCTAAATTTTAAGCTTTAAATATTTTTTAAAGCTTTAGAATTAATTGTGTGGTTATTATATAGTAATTCAGTAGGGTTGGTCATCTTAAAATGCGCTCGGCCGGAGACTTTCGACGTGGGACTGTAAAGATAAGGTAGGCGCACTCTACTGGCGTGGCCCTGACAGAACCTAATACATTATAGGCGGGCGGACACAGGGATTTGATTATGCGCGAAACCCACTCTACGCGATAAGCACCGATAAACACATACTATCATTGGACGACTAATTCAGTATTGTAAATCCGTTAGAAAGGCGTGATGAATTTCGTTTCTTCCGCCTAAACCGCTCCTAACACTTCCCGCAATTCAGACAAACGCGAGCAAGCTTCATTACAGCACTTTCCAGTCCTCGCTTGCAGTCAAATGACCATACTGCCTCGATGTTGCCATGAAGGTCCTCGACACCGTTACCATCGCCACCCCTTCTAACAGGTACCGTGACACTGACCCTTCCCACTGTTTTCTCAACCCTTCCTCCATCATCGCCGTCCATTGTACAGATACCAAGTATATCGGCAAGCCCGTTGTCGGTAAGGAAGCCCCCCACTTGCCTGGCAAAGTCCTCAGGTACTTCTTCGGTATCATACATCTCATCGCCGTTAATATTGAAGCCATATTCGTATGCTTGGAGCTCGCCCTCGAGAAATCTCCAAGAACGCGGTACGGTAACACCCCCAAAGACATTACCATTAGCTGGGACTTGCCAAGGTGTAGATACGTTGCCGTATTCAACTACTCGCTCACCAGGGTCGATCTTGAAGTGGTTATGCAAGAGTGCCAACCCAAGCCGAAATTGGACGCCATGTTCCTCGAAAATAGTCCTGCGTGATAGGATTAGCAATGATGCAGTATATCATAGAGACCAGCCTCCCTTGCGATTGCAGTGGGTACATACTTTAGCTCAGCAAGATCGCTTCTCTCCCCCATCGAGGCCAACTGCATTGAGAGCCGGGTATTCGACTCGTGCAAACTCGGCAATTCGTTGAAGATTGAGGTTCTGTCGATCATTGTGCGCACATTCATGACTTTTGAGCACGCCATACCTGACCTGCAATCAGCTTGCATCCGAGTGAATAAGAAAGCGTGAAGGAAGGACCCACCTATTCTGAGGCGGGTTCTGCTTTAAGCTGTCTAGTGGCGTATGATGAGGGTGCCAAGTCGGAAATTGATGGATTCCCGGTGGTATTTATGTTCGGCGCCTCCGGTGTACAAGGTGGCAGGCTCTCGGATAAGACACGTTGCTGCCTTGCAGGGCTGCCAAACGCATCGGTGAATGATCACCCAACACCGCTCAGCATCCATCCTGTCTATTACATCCGCTCATCGAGGCTTGCACTGGCGAACCAACCGGGCACAAAGTCTCTCCATATTTCTATGCCTCTGGGCGCTCAAAACATGCCTAGAGAGGTGGGGGGGCGCAGGTCCTGAGTGGCTCCACGTTGAGCCAGCTGCAGTCAGGTTCCTAACCTAGCAAGAAATGGGTTGTCGAGGTGGTGAGTTGAATCTCGTGATTGTGCGTGCTGCAATACCCAATAGCAAGAATGAGCACTTTAGCGTTATATGATAAACTCCCCGACTCATCGGGGCCGGCTCGACGGGTGGGAACCCTTCACCGAGCGGAATACTCAGCGAATAAAGTGCAACACTCATATTGCTCAGACAACTCCATTAGTCCGTTTCCGTCTGCCTCTAAGCTCCTTAGAAGCTTCGCAAATCCACGCTCAATAAATGGACCGCACGATGAACGACGATGATGAGTGGTTCACTGCTTTTCGGGGAGAGTCAATAGAAAGTTTTCCTACGAGTCCTGGGAGAGATACCGCTCGAATCGCGTCTGGAGGTAATTGGTCTGAAGAGAGCGATGAGAGCTTCGAGGAGATATCAATCCCTAATAGGAGTCATGTCCCCATATTGGATGCTGGGTATGGACCTTCTGATTCTAAGATCAACTGCAGAAATATTGGAACAGAAATGTTCAGCGTAGAAGTTCCCCCAGCGGGGCGGATTACTTCGCAGTTAGTCCTCCCGGCCCTGTCACTGCACATATTCTGAGCGAGGTTTTCCGCACTGTTAGCGAAGACTACTGATTGAGAGCAGTTATGGTATTATACGCCACACCTCCGAAGGTTCTCCGCGAAGAACCCGCCAACCAGCCGAGGATACTGAACATCAGAAGGTGGCCACTCTCCAACCATTCGCAGATTTGCAAAGCGTGTGGAACCCTTTAGCCACAGAAGTAGATGTGCAGCCAAAGATACCTACAGATCCTAAATCCATAATTACCGAGGAACGCAAGTTCTTAGAAAGCATGAAAGCGCAAATCGAGAAGCGACTTCGTGCATTAGACCAGCTTCAAACAGGAAGAGCTAGAGAAGGACGAACACATGTTCCCGGAATTACAATCGGTCATAAAGGCGAGGAAGCTGAACATGCAAGAACGTATACTGTAAGGAGCTTTGCTAAACAAGTGTTGTTCTAAGAGTCCGCTAATAACGATACTGCTGCAAATGAAGTCGAATATTCAAAATCGAGACTATCACTCTGTCAAACGCACGAGTCCTGTAGCGATTCAGCATCAAGGATCTCCAAGCTTAAAAGCAATCAAGAATCCTAAGCAAAACGTGGAAGGAAAACGACTCAGCCGGAGGGGAGGACGGCCAGGCGGAGACACATGCATCCGATGCAAACATCAGAAATTGAAGGTCTGTATTTGCTTTAATATCGTGAAGGTGCAACTTGATGATGTGCTATAGTGCAAAGGAAGAGCTCCTTGCGAAGGGTGCCGGAAGCTCAAGTTATGGGCACCGATTTGCGTGCGTGCCGGCTTTGCGAGTGACAGGGTCTATATACGTGGTAGGACTGTTTTCGGGTTCAAAATCCCCTTGGGATGTACATTGATATTCTGCAGGGCTGTACAAAGCTCGTATGAGTAATTTGATTTCCAATATTGCAAATTGGATCCCTATGAATCCGTTCGTTGCACCTCCGACCATCACAGTTTCAAACGGCTTCCCTGTGACATTATCTCTTGAAGTACAAGAATACACACCACACAATACGAGCGCCCTAATGCATGTCATATGGCGTGGCATGGAAGCTGGAACAATTCCGCCTCGGGTTCAAAGCAGTCCATTTGGACTCAATCCAAGGAGATATGATGTGAGAATGATTGATTCCTACCTGGACGAAATGGTGCCACATCTTATAGAGAGTGTTGCCAAAGAGAGCCCTCAACTGATTAGAGTGATCCTGCTACGGGCATACAGTCAGAGTCAAAGGGATGATTGGATAGAAGGAGCGGCAGGTGTAAGTACAGCTTGTGTTTCTTAAAAGATGACATCATTCTGACCCAATTGTCCAGAACCTGCTCATCAAAGTGTCCTTGCGGCTTTGGGCGGCGCAAACCATATTCTTCAAGTCGCATTGGAGGATTGACTCTGGCGCTGAAGTTGTACAAATGGCACCCCTTGATATCCCTGGCTATTGGAATGGCGTGACACTCTTACCTCGCCTTATTAACCAGCAATTGGACGCTCTCTTCGAGCAGCGGATGGCTGATCTGGAAAAGGAAATCCTGTGCCATCTACAAGTAGCGATGCATAAAAATCGCCGTGACTTGTGGTTCTCCATCTTCCTTAGCACTTTCCTAGTGCTCCATAGTTTGGAAAAGGATTCCTGGAATCTCCACGCTTGGATGTCGGAAGTGCGCCGCGATGGCGGAGCAAGTTGGCCATTAGAAACCAAGCCAGAGGTGTATAATGACCAAAATACTCATCTTGCGCATCTTTTGTGTGCACACTATAAGTCTATTTGCAAAGGCAGTACGCCGCTCACTCTCGATTGGACGCGCCCAAGCACCAAAAAAATAGTACACAATGACGAATTCACTGCTCAGTTCTTGCAAGGGATCAGCGAACTGATCAACAAACAAGGTTTTTGATCACCGTTTTCAAGGGTTTCTATGTTGATTGCTAATGACTTCAGAAGAACTCCAACGACTGAAAGCGCAGGGGGATGCACGCTTCACACGAGAGGACAACAGCAGCTTAGATCTGCTCTTTACGTCGAAGCTACTTATAGACTGACTGAAGATTAGCAGTCATGGAAAGCCCCACACGTATGCTCATGATGAAGTGGGGTCATGGGTTGACTTATTTCAGTGTATGCACTGCCCCAATATCCCCAAGCTCTACGACTGAGATTCACGTTGCGGATTACCTTTGCCTTTCAGCCTCATGCGCACTGCTGAGATTTTGCTCCCTAATGCTTCTTTCATTACAAAGTACAAAGAACACCATGAAGCTTTTCCAAAGGTTTCTAACGATTTCCAAATGTTCAACTTAGCGAAAAGCATCTTCCCTCCTTTGACGAAAGGGCTGCGGGACGGCAGTGGCGCGGTAGAGAATTGCGCTGCAGCGGTTGTTGTTTCTGTCAATTTTGCGCATGTCAATTTAGTAGCGTGGCCCTGCTGTCACTCACCGTGCTAAGTAAAGTCCGAGCATCGCAGGTAGCAGCTATTGTCGTGAAATACAAGTTGAGGACGGTAAAGAGATGGCCAAGCTTAGGCTTTTAATCCGTAATCAATATTGGTTAGTGAGGATTAAATATTGAATATTGAAGCTTTTCGCGCAGACTTGCTATTAAGAAAGCAAGCCAAGCCGGAAAGCCTTAGCTTGCTGGCCCGCTTGGCTTAATAGGCAAAATAGTTGGCTTGCTTAGCTTGCTTAAATACTTATTTAATTTTATATATAAAATTAAGCCTAAGCCACTAATTTAGCTAAAAAGCTCCTCTGTTGCCCTAATCTACAGTTATTATATTATAAGATTATATAAAGATAATATAATAAGGAAGTTTATATAACCGAGAGCGTCTATTATAAGTCTTAGTATAGTAGTAAGGAAGGCTTTAGTAGAGAGGAAGATTCTACTAGCAACTCTAACAGTTAGCTACTAGTTATACTAATTATAGTAAACTTACTACCTTATCTGCTAGATTTTTTAAAGCTTATTCTTAAATAGCTACAATTATACTATAAGGTAGTAATAATATTAGTGTAAAGCTTTAAGTAATATAGCTCTAATAAATTACTAGCTTTACTAAACGCCCATTTATAGTTATTACTTATAGTTAATAGAGTTAATATATTAAGAGCTATCTATATAAACTTTAGTTAAGTTATTTACTTTTACTACTAGTAGAGTATAGGGTTGTTTGCTAGTAGGTAATTATTTAATAATAGTAATAAAGTCTTTTAAGCTTTATATTTTATCGGGAAAATATCCATAGGCTAAGATTTAAACTACCCGTTAAGTGAAATTAAATACTGCTAAATAGGTCAATTGGGCGCCAAATGGCTGCAGTTGACGCCGCTAACGTCGTTAACGTATTTAACGTTTTTAACGCGCAACCTGCGTAATTGGCACATTTAATAGTTGTCAGACGCTGAGCAGGCTGATGGGAATGATACATATGATACTCTATGAGGAAGAATCTTAGGGGCTTGAAGGCCCCGAGAAGGTATCTACACGATGGCCCGCGCGCTATCACGTAACCTATTACGTGCACGTCGCTGAGCTTAAAGAGACTGCCCAAGTACCCCCCCAGGCTCTATAAGCTCTAGCGAATAGGAAACCTCTCCGTAATAACTATACCATGCTCCGTAAGGCTGTAGTTAGTAGGTAGTAGTAGTACTGGTAGTAAGAAGTGCAATCAGGAAAGGGAGATTTAGAATATCGACGACGCTTAATTGCCCGTCTCCCATGCTAAAAAATCGTATCAATAAGCTTTTGAAAATTGGAACTGAGTTAATTGGCATTAATACCGAGATTCTGCCGATTATAGTATAATTTTCTAATTAGGCCTAGGTAACCTAGGAGACTTTAGTAACTCCAATACCCGTCTTAAACGCCTTATGGGCATCTTTTAGTAGAGCTTTTGTTAAGCCGTCTGCTGGCTAGTCCACACTTAGTATATAGTATAGTTTAATCCTACCCTATTTAATATTATCCTTAATCTTACAGAGCTTAATATCCGTATAGTGTTTTTTTAGCACCGGTTGCTCGCCCTTGGTAAGCGCTTAAATATTTATACTATTTGTATAGATCTAAATTAGAGCTAGATCCGTGCCGTTATAGCTAAGGGCTTTTAGGAAAGTCGTGATCTTAATCGCTTTTTATAGTGCTAATTTAATTGCTAGGTACTCTGCTACTGTAGAGAATATTACTACCATTAATTGCTTCTTTAAAGCCTATTTAATTAGAGCTCTAGTTAGTTTAATAAACTAACCCTAAGTTAATTTACGGTTATCTAGATTATTACTATAAGCTATATTAACGTACACCTCTAGGTTAAGTCTTTCTGGGTTATACTACTTTTCGCTATATATAATTCCGTAGTTTTTTATACCTTAGATATATCTAAATACTCTCTTAATATGCGTTTAATATTTATTAGGTAGGTTAGCTAAATATTATAATAGCTTTCCTATAGCCGTTAATAAATCTAGCCTTATTTAATATAAGAGCTAGGTAAAAGATCTAATGACTTTAAGGTACTACTTCTTGTAGGCCTTATTTATAAGGTTATCTGGATAGCGCTTTTTTAATTAAAAACCAGTGGCTATTAGTGTCGCTTTTAAGTTAATTCTAGTAAGCTTAAAAGACTTAAGGATCCTCGTTATATAGGCGTCCTATACAATCGCGATCTTTTAATTAACTTAGTTACGTACTATGCGAAACCCTAAAAAGAATTAAAGCTCTCCTAGGTTCTTAATATTATATCGTTTCCGTAGGAGCTCCTTAAGGGCCTTAATAACTAGTACTGTTGCCGCTGTAATTATAATATTATCTACGTATAAGTAGAGATAGGCGTTTTAGTATTTGCGATATTAAAATACGTAAGGATCTTTGTTAATTAGGTTAAATCTTATTATCTTTAGATACTCTATTAGGGTGTCGTACTATAGTAAAGGCGCCTATTTAAGGCTATATATCGCTTTTAGCAATAGATAGACCAACTTATAATCGTTATCCTTAAATCCTTTTAGCTATTATACGTATATAGAGTGCTGCCTTATAAAGCTGTTTAGGAAGGCTATAATAATATTAATCTAGTAAGCTTTAAGGTTATACACCGCTATTAATGCTAGTAGGATTCTATATATTGTTAAGGTTACTACTGCGGTATATATGCTGTTGTAGTTAATATTTATAACCTTGTAGTTACTATATATAACCCACTGTGCCTTATACCGAATTACCTCTCTAAATACGTTATATTTAAGGCTAAATATAAACTTTAATAGTAGTACTTATGCGCCCTTTGGTCTCTTAACTAGTCAATATATCTTAGCCTTTTAGTATTAAATTATTTCGACTATTAGGGCCTAACGCTAGTAAAGAGCTTTTAGTGACTATAGAGCCTCCTTTAATATTTGCGGTATTTTAATTTTATACAGAGCTTCTAGATAAGGTTTCTAAGGGGCCGGCTATATCTATATATAGGACGAGAATGCAATCGCTATATAAGAGACCTTCTTCTTTTAGCTATAAGTATTTACTCTAATAGGAAGCTCCTCTGGTTTAGAAGCCTTTATCTCTATACCCCCCTTAAGCTATTAGTTAATTTAGTAGACTCTATTATTATTTAAGTTAATATTGTCTTAATCGTTATAGTTTTCGTCGTTGCTTTTAGCAATTAACGGTATTATACTCTTCCTGCCCGCTAGGAGTGAGTTAGTAGTTAACTACTAGGCTACTTTTTTTAAAAGCTTGTAACGCCTTAGCTGCGTCCTTTATAGTAGGTATATTGGTTATTTAAAATATAGTAGCGTACCGTTATATGTCTCTATATAGGTTAGTTACCTTTTTAGAGATTGGCGCTAACGCTAAGGAGTCCCTTAACTTTATTAAGGGACTCTAACTTAATAACCGATTTAACTGTGTTAATGGGCCTAGCTCTAGTAATAGAAACAACTATAGTATCGCCCCTCTTAGGCCTAGTTCTCCTAGTACTAAGTTAGGAGTATAGGGTCCTTTTAATTTACCTATATAGTGTTCCTTTTTTTCTAGTGCTTTTGCAGTAGGATAGGTAACTATAGTAGTAGTTAAACCTTATAGTTCTGGTAGTAGCTCTAGCTCCAGCTCCTATATAGTAAGCTTATTCTTTAGCGTGGCGATTAGTAGATCTTAAGCTTTATTAAATATTATATTATGCAATTATACAATTTTATTCTTAGTTAGTATTTAGACTTAATAGATATAACCGTTATTACCTTTATAGCTAACTTGTAACGGAACCTTGTAGCAAGCACTACGATAGGTCCTGTTAATAGGCTAGGTGTGTAGGTAATACATAAAGTCAACAACGTAATAATAACTGGTGGAGTAGTTGCCCAACAGATTAACTCTAATTATATTCTAAGAATTACTATAAGGAAGGAACTATCTAGGTAGGGACTATAGTCCTTTAAATATACAACTGTACTCCTAAGAAATCCTTCTTATATATAATATACGTATACTCTATCTACTCTGTTATAGATTATATAGATTATATAGATTATATAGATTATATTATATAACTTATACTACTATTCCTCATTATATAGTTCTACTGGCTTTATCCTAAACCGTGCCCTTATTAACTAACTAGCTTCTTCTAACTCTTCTCTAAGTAGTTATAATATTGTACTTAAAGCGTCTATAACACTATCTCCCTCCTCTTTATCTTCGTCCTTAAAGATTTCTAATATCTCTAAGTTATTTACTAGAGGTATAATATCCGTCTAATTAATTTAGTTAATATTGTTACTTATTATACCTAAAGCAATTTTTTCTTCCTCTATAGCTCGTTGGTCTTATACCGTTACTATAATATTATTACTAGGTGAGATAATACTATCTCCGTGTTCTTATTGTGCGAAAGAGGGATTAATTTATATTATATTAGCAAGTCCCTTATCCTAATAACCCTCTTTATATTTAGAGTGCACTAAAGCGAATATTTGTTTATCCTATAATGTTCGCTCTATCTCTAACGCTAAGTATACGCGTCCTATTACCCTTAATAGTTATTAAATTCCCTAAGTAACTTATTATAGGGTTTTATATTTAATTTACCGCTATAAAGCTTAAAAATAAGCTCTTGGTTGCGCTGGCGGAACTTTATTATTCTTATAACACTAAGAAGGAAGCTGCCAATGCTTAACAACGGGCCCTTAATTCTCGTTTGGCTACGTCTACTTACTTAATTCGTCTTAAGAAAGTTTATAAGAAGGTCCGTTTTAAGAAGTAGAAACTTATAAAATAAGGTCTATAGGAACTTAGTAATAAGAGAACTAACTCTCTTCCTATAAAGGAAATAACTCTAAGTAGTTTAGTAGTCGCTCTTCCTAGGTCCCCCTTAGGTAACTTATTTTTTTAGCAATCCTTCTTTATTAATATTGCCTAACCTATTTTCTTCTAATACTCCTATACCTTTCCTATAGCGTTCTTTAGATTCTCTAGTAGTTCCTAAGTAGTCTTATTATAGCCTATCCACTTTACTTTATACTATATTTTATTATTAACATCCTTATAGCTAACGACCTTTAAAACTTACTATTTATCCTCTTCTTGCCCTCTATATATGTCTCCTTCGTAAACTAGTAGCTTAATATTCCCGTATACTGGCTCTAGTATTGCAATATATTGTACTAGGTAGATTTTTATTTTAGCTAGTAGGTTTAACTTAAACGTGACTAGTAAAACTCTTTTTATAATTTTAAAAGGTCCTAGTCTAACATAGTCTAACTTCTTGCTTAGTCGTTAACACTTAAAATTTTTATATAGTAGCTATACTTTATCTCCCTCCTTAAGATCTAGTCCCTTAGATCTCTTAGCATTATAGTACTTTTTTATTCTTTGCTATACTACTTTAGCTGTTTCTATAAGGTTCTTATAAAGCTCTATTAAAGTCTCTATTCTTTACTTAGCTATGCTACTCGTTTTCTTTGCTTAACGTAGCGATAATAATATTCTAGCTTATATCCGTAATTCGCCTTAAATGGTAAAGTACCCATTCCTTTCTATAGTGTTATATTATATATAAATTATATAACTGGTAATAATAATACCTAATTATTCTATGCGTAATTAATATAATGTTTTAGATACTACTCTAGTATCTAATTTAATCTTTCTATTTAACCGTCTGTCTATAGATAATATACGGTAAAAGTTACTACTCTAACTCCTTGCTCCGCTAAGAATACCTCTTAAAATGCTATTATAAATCTTAAATCCCTATCTAATATGATTTTACTTAGTGCTCCGTGTCTTATAAACACTTCTTTAATATAAATTTTAGCGATATCTTCCGCTGAGATTTCTTCCGTATATGCTATAAAGTATCCCTACTTTATAAGCTTGTCTATTATTACTAAAATCGTATTATAATCTTATCCTATAATAGGGTCTCTTAACTTTAATAACTTAATAATAAAGTCCCATAATATAACCTCCTATAGTCTCTCTAGTATTTTAATAGGTTATAGCCCTCTATATAGCTTATGCCTTATTAGTTTATTTCTTTAGTAATCTAGACACTCCTTTATAACCTTTATAGCTACTTTTTAGATTCCGTTAATAATGTACTCCTCTTAGAGTCTTAATATTAAGCCCATAGCTCCATTGTGTCCTTAAGTTACTCCCTTATAGAAATCTTCTATAAAGTGCTCTGCTATACTTCTTAGGATATACTTTACTTCTTAGTTCTCGTATATATCTATCTATAGATCTTCTAGCTATGCTTTTAGAATTCTTTATACCTAAAAGCTTTCTAGTATCTTATAGATTCTATCTAACTTATCTCCTTAAGTTACTATAATTTTTAGATAATTATACCTAATTAATTTATCTGTATCTTTTTGTAATAAAGCCCCTAATAGCTTCTTATTATTTTATAGTTTAGCCTTTTTACTTAAAGCATTGGCTCGTGTATTATCTATACCCTTAGTATACTAAATTTTAAAATAATAATCTATAAGTGTTTCTGCCCATCTAACCTATCTTTGGTTAAGTTCCTTTATTATAAGAAATCCTATTAGGTTCTTATAATCCATTTTAACTATAAATAGTTTCTCTATTCCTTGTAAGAATGCTCTCTATTTCTTTAATGCTATAACTATCCCTAATAACTCCTTGTTATAGATGTTATAGTTTAGTTCTAGTAGTGTTATCTTTCGACTATAGTATACTACTAAATGCTATCTATCTTTATATCTCTATATAAAGTATATTTCTAGTATAAAGTCTAATATATTTATTTCTACAACCGTCTCTAACTTTAGTTAGTAGATCTTAAGGATTGGTTTCTAGGTAAACAATTTCTTAAGTTCTCTAAATAACTTCTTTTACTCCTCTTCCTATACCTATAGTTCCTCTTTCTTTATTAATCAAGTAAATGGCTTAATGTTTTTTTAACCATTATACTATAAACCTCCTATAGTAATTGCAAAACCCTAGAAATAACCTTAACTATATAACGTTCTCTAGTTCTTACTAATTTACTATAGCTTTAATTTTCTTTAGGTCTATGCTTAACTTGCCTAGCTTAATAATAAATCTAATAAAATCGGTCTTCTTTATAAAGAACTCGTATTTCTTAATTGCTACTAGCATCTATTCTTCTTATAGTCTTTTTAAACCCCATTTAACGTGTCCTCTATATTCTTCCTTAGTTATTAAGTAAATAATAATATTGTTAAGGTATACTATAACAAACTTATTAAGGTGTTCTCCTAATACATTATTAATTCGCTTTTAGAACGTCGCTGGTGCGTTTATAAGCCCGAATTATATAACTAATAGTTTATATAGTCCTTCTTTTAACCTAAAAGCTGCCTTCTATTTATTGCCTTCCTTAATTCTGATCTAATGGTATGCCTATCTTAGATCTATCTTTATAAAGATTTGCGCATTGCCGATCCTGTCTTAGATTTCGCTAATTAAGGGTAAAGGATACCTATCCTTTCTTATAATGCTATTTAACTATCTATAGTTAATATATAACCTTAGTTTTCTATTTTTCTTCGGTACGAATAGTACTAGATAACCTACTAATGACTGCAATGGTCTAATATATCCCTTTCGTAGGTTTTCCTAGATAAACTCTTTTAATACTCTACCTTCTTCTTTGGTAAGCTTATAGGTTAGAAAGTACCTTAGACTTATTCCTAGTTCTAACTCTATTTTATAATCCCATGCTATATACTCTAATAGCTTTTTACTTTCTAGTAACCATAACCTTTTGCTATACTTATGGTATCTTTTTAGTACATAATCTAACCCTTTCTTGGTTTCTTTGTATATTGCTTTAGCTTAGTACTATACTAACTTAGTTTATTATCGCATTTTACGGCGTTAAGTATTTCTAATATTAACCTAACCTATAACCTAATTAATCTTTAGATTGTATTTCTATAACTAAGGCATTCTTAGTACTGCCTTATCGTTTCCTAATAGTAATATATTAAAAGACATCTCGATTTATCTCCCTTTAATAGTTAACTAAATAGGTCCTGTTTTAAGATTGATAATACCTCCTCCGTAGGCTATTAGATCTCCTAAAATTATCACTAATAGGTAAGAATGCTTCTTTTTCCTATATAGTAACCCCATTCTTCTAACTGCTAATAATAAGATATAGTTCCTTATTGCTCCACTATCTACTAACGCCTTAAACTATTAATCTTACTACTTTACTTATAAATTTAGGTGTCGACCTTAAATTCCTTTAAGGGTTTAAGGCTCTACCACTAGCTCCCTCTGGTCCTATAGGCCTCTACCTTTCCTAACTATTGGCTACTAGATCCTATTTATACTTAGTCTAACTTAGGCTAATACTTAGTTCGCTTTTTATCTTTAATATACTATAGATAGGTGTTCTCTAAATATTCCTACTATTATTATCTATCTAGGCATTTCTCCGTTAGGAATCTTCCTAGCTAAAGTATTAAGTCCCCTTATTCTTAAACTTCCACTAGGTGCCAACTATATATATACTTAGTATTTTAATATTTCGCCTCGTCCGGTGCCTAATATATTCGCGTTAGATATTTCCGGTTCTTATCTTTAGGTGCTCTATATATATTATATATATTATCCATATATACAATCTATGCTAACGTATAATATACTTAGTGTCTTAAGTTAACCCTCGGCTCGTCTTTATCCTTAAGTTTAAACCTCTGTTATGTTAATCTAAGCGTTATAACTTTATTTGCAGGTATTAAAGTTTGCCTTTTACTTCTCTAGTCCTCTAATTACTCCTTTAGATCCTTTAACGTTATAATTAAGGCTCCCTTAATATAAGTTATAGCCTTTTCTATAATCGGGTAGTTTGGGATAACTTTTTCGTCTAACTATATATAGAAATCTTCCCACTTATTATTGTATCGTTGCCTATACCACTTTTAGTACAGCCCTTTAAGTGTATACGGTTTATCCGTAAAGAAGTATCTTTTTATTACTATATTATAACAGCCCTTTATATATCGTTCTTTAAACCTAATTAAAATCCCTAGATCCTCTTCTTGTTCTAATTTAGTAAGCTACTTAGCTTTTAGTATACCTGCTTTAGGCTTATTAGTAATTCTTTATATAGGTGCTCTATCCCTTATACGTCCTAGCATACTAGATCTTTTATTTAGTTTCTACTCTTACTATAAGGTAATTCTTACTCTGAATTCCTCTATGGTTTCTTTCTTATTGCGTCTTATAAGTAGATCCTTAAAGTTATCTTACTTCTTAATCTTATTAATAGTCCTTATTTATATATTAAAATCTTAGTTCTATAAGATTTTTAATCCTAAGCTTACTTCTAACTTAAGCTTAGCTCCCGCCTTAGTCTAACTAGGCGTCTATAGTGTTCTTATCTCGTTTTAAAAGTCTTAAATCTCACTTATCTTATCTTAAGAATCTTATACTGTTAGGAATTTTTATCCCAAGCTTATTTATATATCTTTAAACTAAGCCGCTGCTCTGCTCCATCGGTTTTCGTCTATTATAGGTCCGTAAGCTATTCTTATCCGGTCTTTAGAATCTTAGATCTCTTTTATCTCTTCTTAAGAATCTTAAGCCTTTAGCCTTTTACCTTTATTAAGTAGTGAATTAGCACTAGCAATCGTTTGCTTGCTTAATCCCTTTAGGATACTCTTCCTGCCGTCTTATAAAGCGATAGATATCGTATTTAACGGTGTTATAATACCCGTTACTGAATCTTGCTCTATAGCGGTCTTAGTCTTTACTTCTATTATAACTTCTTTAAGGTTTATACGCTTTTAGTAAGCTGCCTTTATTACCTCGTCGTCTATAAATGTTTTGCCTATATTAAACTCATTATCTTCAATATCCAATCTGCGTGATAGTTCGTTGGTTCCTTTATACTTTATAGGTTTTAGCTCTTATAGCTAATAGCTTATACTATACTTAGCGTTTTTATAAATTTGGCATGCGTTGTTATAATAAAACGTAAAACTTTTAATTAAATACTCTTTTGTTCCTTATAGTATACTATTATCCCTTTATATATGTATATTATCTACTATTAGTCTAGTTCCCTTTATTATATAGTGACTTTAACCATCTTTATAATCCCTTATAAAGTAACCTTATTTTCTATAATTTATATAAGCTCTGTCTCTAAACCACTAACTTTACTATAGAGTCCGCCTAAACGTCTTCTGCTATTAAGATCCCTAGTTTAGCCTTTACTCCTTAGTCTAGTAATTACTAGATCCTTAACCTTTAGGTTTTTATAGTTTCTTACTTTATCTCTTATAGGTTTCTTTAGTACCGCTTAGGTTTATTAGCTTTGCGCTATACCATAGTTTCTAACTTAGCTTTAGTTATTACGTGCTCTATACCTTATATAACTATAAAACTCTATCCTAGCCTTTCTTAGCCTGTTCCCTTTAGAAGATCCTATTATTAATCTTTATCGCTTAATCTATTAAATCCCTTAGGGTGTCCGCATCTTCTATTAGAATAATTACGTCCTAGACTTTAGCCTTAAGTCCCTATTTATACTATGCTATAAGCGCCTTATTATTCCACTTAACTTATATAGCTAGCGTTTAGAACTACGTTATGTACTTAATTGCTAAGGTTTATTACGTAATATCTTAAAGTTTTCTTTCCACTATAGTTACCGCCTCTAAGTCTCCAAACATTTATATAAGTCGCTCTATAAACCCCTTCTAACTTAAGAATATAAACCGCACCTCTTAATTAGTAGTTATTATTCCATTCGCCTATATTTCTATAAGGTAAGGCTTAAACTACTTAAGTACTCTTCCTAATAGGAATAGTCCTGTATAAGCTATTCGATCTATAGGCGTTGGCAGTTTTACTTCTTCTTACGTAACCTTAAAGTGCATTTACGTAAGAAATCCCTTAAGTTTTAACCTTTCTCCTAAGAATCTCTCGATTAAAGGTAACTTAATCTTCGCTGCCCCTATCCCGTTAATCCTTTATTTAAGTATTATATTATTTTTTATTAACTAATTAACTATCTCTTATAGTTGTCTAACTGTTATAGGTTACTGCGAATTAGTATCTACTATACTAGTATTACCTCCTAACCTTAAAGTAGTTGCCGCCGTTAATAGCGTTATAGTAGCTGCTTTTGGTGGCATATTGTTTAACTTTTAATACTGTAACTAGGTAGTGATTGTATAATAGAATCTTATAGTAAGCACTATAATAGGTCCTGTTAATGGGCTAGGTGTATAGGTAATGCGTAAAGTTAACAACGTAATAATAACTGGTGGAGTAGTTGCCTAACAGATTAACTCTAATTATATTCTGAGAATTACTATAAGGAAGGAACTATCTAGGTAGGGACTGTAGTCCTTTAAATACACGACCGTACTCCTAAGAAATCCTTCTTATACGTAATGTATATATGCTCTATCTACTCTGTTGTAGATTATATAGATTATATAGATCACATAGATTATATTATATAACTTATACTACTATTCCTCGTCATATAGTTCTACCGGCTCTATCCTAGACCGTGCCCTTATTAACCAACTAGCTTCTTCCAACTCTTCTCTTAGTAGTTGTAATATTGTATTTAAAGCGTCCGTAACATAACTAGGCGTCCCTTTTTAGCTTATAAAGCTAGCTTCCTTAATTATACGCTCTCTAGTCCTTTAATATAGATATAGGTAGTAGTACTATAATGTTATAGATATAATATATTTAGTATACGCATTTTAAACGGCTGGTTATAGTACTTAGCGTTAATTTAAAATGGTAATCTAGTCTCTTTTCTATAGGGTATTTTATTCTAAATTTAAATTGCTGTCCTATAGGTATTCTAGTAGATTAGCCTTAATTATTATTAATCTAGCTATGCCTAATATAATGCCTCTAATGCATTTAGACGTTTTATTCTGCTTGGAGGTATAGGAAGCCGTATAGAGTATATTATACCTACTAATTTGGTATAGTTAGTAAGCTCTTTAATGCTAAATTTTTTGCCACCATTGATTGTAATAGTGCTGGGGCACGCCACCTGCCACTATTCCGCGGACCCTGACTTTAACCAGCTAATTAGGATTTTCCATCCCCGGGATAGAAAATCGCTATTAGCTTGCTTACTACTAGCGCCTTAGCGGCCCTCGCGATATCGACCTACTGCCCCTAAGCGATTCTTCTTCTTCTTCTTCTCCTTAGCGTAGTATCTTTACTAGATAGTAATCCATAAGCTTCGGTTTAGAGGCATTTATACAAGCCGTCACATTATACTAAGCTCTCCCTACACTGCCTAGGAAGGCCTTAATAATCTCCTACCCCTAAAAAAAACTTCGTCTATAACGACGCGTTAACGCGCTATACTTAGATACTAAACAACTCTATACTGCCTGGGAAGGCCTTAATAATCTCCTACCCTATAAGCTAGATAAGATTAGACCTATACCCCTAGAATTAAAACCGTACAATTTTAATAAACCTTAAAAAGCTAATAATGGCACCTAAAGCGAGCTTATCTAAAAGAGCCGCCTTAACCTAAGAACACGAGATCTAATTAGGATTAGAAATTAAGGATAATAATAATATTATAGACGTACACAAATAGATTCGTGCCCTTACGGCTAATTAGGAAGCTAACCGTCTCTAAGCTTAAAGTATATAGGAGACCCTATAAGAGATCCTAGATAACCTTACGGCCCTATAAAGTAGCTTAACTCCTTCTTCTAGAAGTCTAAGTTAACCTATCTACTTAACTAAATGCGATATACTAGGGAGTACGGATATAATAACGAAGTAATTAAAGTCCGTTAAGCTCTTTAACCCCTAGCTACTGTCTAACGGGATAAACCCTACCTTTAAGAATTGGAGGATTTAAGTACAAGAAAAGCTCCATATTAACTATAACTATTTCCTTTCTAAAGAAGCCAAAATACTCTACCTCTTTAGTTAAACTACAGGGGACGCCTAACGGCACCTTTAAGCCAAGTTTAAGGACGATTCCCCTATCCAATTTATATCTATTAACAAGATAATATAGTATCTAGCTGCTATTTATATTAACCTAAATAAAGTACAGGATGCCTAGTATAACTATAATTGCCTAATAATAAAACCGAACTAACCCTTTACTAAATTTTAAACTTAGTTCCTATACCTTACAAGAGAAAGCTAGGTCCCCCTTAAGAACTACCGTTTAGACCTATATAATAAGCTAACGATCTAGCTATAAGAAAAGATTGCTATAACCTTAGATAACATACCAACCCATAAAAAACTTAGAGCTTATTACCTATTATTAGACTTAGAACTAAAGCGGATTAACGCCCGCCCTAATTAGTAGAAGCAACTACGTAGTAATTAGAACTCGTTAGCTATACCTATAAAAGCTAGAGTAGGAAGACAAGCTACAACTACTCCTGCACTAAAAGCGGTTATAACTACGCACTAGCAAGCCTCGCCTAACTAGCTACGTACTACACCCTTAGCTAGCCCTTATTATAATACCCCAATTAACCCTACCTCGGCTATATACTATAACTGCGATAAGAAGGGTTATTTTACTTTATCTTGCCCAGAACTAAAGGATATAGGCAATATTAAGGAGATAAAGGAGGGAAAAATGTCCAACAAGTTAGGAAAAGAAGAACCCTAGGGAAAGACTCCCCCCTAGGGTACCCTATTGATCTTAAAGAGATTAATCTAAGTTAGTTAATAGGTGGAAAATACTTTATAGTTTTATATATAGTATCTTAAAATAGATATAGAGTTAATATAACCGCCCTTATTAACACTAGAGCAAATAGCTTTGCCTTTATAAATACTACTTATATAAATAATATTACTAAGTTTCTAAATATAGAAGCCACTAGACTAAAGAAGCCTATTTAAATAAAAGGCTATAATAGTTAAGCCGGTAAGCCGGTTACCCACGTCTTAATATTATATATTACTTTTAACGGATAACGCTAGTACGGTATCCCCTTTTACGTCCTAGACCTAGGGTCCTATAATATAATCCTTAGCCGAAAATAGATGTCCTATTTTAATATTTAGCTAAACGTATAATAAAGATAATTTATCTAGCTAGAGGATAAACCGAAATTACCCTCCTTTATTAGGGAAATCTAAACTAACCGTAAGACACTAGCTGTAAAGGCCGACCCTACCTATTAGTAGGATGTTAGGGACCGCGACCTAGCCTTTATATAAGAAGATACCCGCCGTAAGGCTAGAAGGAACTCTTTTATACCAATAGATATACTTCCCTAGAGCGCTACGGTTAATAAAGACTCTACTTACGGTAGTGGGATAGATAGTAACATAGACAACGTCTAAATTACGTAGATTTAACTAATATAGAAGAGAATATACTAATAGGATATAAGGGACGACCTCTAAAAAATGCGATAGGAGCTAAAAGGAGTAATAACAACGCCTTTACCCCGGAAGCCCCTAAAGTCCTATATACCCCTAATGTTACGCAACCCCCCTACGGTAGATATTGCTATAATTAGCGCTATAGCGTTCCACTTTAATATATATAGAAGGGATAATAAGGTCTTTATAACTAGCTTATATAAAATTAACCGGATTATTACTAAGAGGGAAGAAGAGCTAGCTAAGAAAACTAATAAGGAGCCAATTAAACGCCTCCTCCTTACTATCTATACGGGATATAAGGATACATTCTTAAAGGCGGCTTTAAATAAGTTACCGCCTTACCGGACGTATAATTATAAGATTTAATTAGAAGCTAATAACTCGCTAGGCTATAGCCCTCTCTACTAGTAATTAACGGATAAGCTAAAAACAACTAAGCAGTACTTAATTAATAACCTTAAGAAAGGGTTTATTAAGCTAAGTTAAGCCCCTTTTACTTCCCCTATCCTATTTATAAAAAAGCCTAATAGAGGCCTTTGTTTTTGTATTGACTATTAGAAGCTAAACGCTATTACTTAAAAGGATTAGTATCCTATTCCTTTAATTAATAAGACCCTTACATATCTAAGCTAGGCAAAGATCTTTACTAAACTTAATATCCGCTAAGCTTTTTACTAAATTAGAGTAGACCCTATATCTAAAGATTTAATAATATTCTATACCTATTATAGGTCCTATAAATATAAAGTTCTTCCTTTTAGACTAATAAACGGACTGGCTATATACCAAAGGTATATAAATAATGTCCTTTTTAATTACCTTAATAAATTCTTTACAGTATACCTAGACGATATTCTTATTTACTTAGATAATAAACTTAAGCACTAGGTTTATATTAAGAAGGTCTTAAAGAGATTACGGAACATAGGCTTATAAGTTAATATTAAAAAATACAAGTTTAGGGTAAAATGAATAAAGTACCTTGGGTTTATTATTAGTACGGAAGGAATTAAGGTTAAAGCAACCTATAACTGGAAACCCCCTTATACCATAAAAGGGATTTAGTCCTTCCTTAGTTTCTATAACTTTTATTACCATTTTATCCGTAACTACGGAGTAGTAGCAAAGCCTCTTATATAACTTACCCAAAAGAATACGCCTTTTACCTTTAATAGTAACTATATAGAAGCTTTTAAAGAGATAAAGAATCGGCTTATCTCTTCTCTAATCCTTTATTACTATAACCCGGACCTTAAATTAATGCTAGAGATAGACGCTTCTAACAGAGTTATAGCAGAAATTCTGTTACAGTTATATTCGGACAGTAAGTAGTACCCTATTACCTTTTTTTTTTTTAAATTAATAGACCTAGCTAAGTATAACTACAAAGTATATAATAAAGAAATGCTAGCTATTATTTAATTACTGTCCTAATAGTATGTAGAGCTTAAAGGTATAAGTTCTTAGATTAAGGTTTATACTAATTATAAAGCCTTAGAGTATTTTATAATAATAAAGCAGCTTACTAGTTAATAGGCTTAATAGGCTAAAATACTTTCTTAATTCTTCTTTATAATTATATACCGTCCTAGTATATAAAACTTTAAGGCTAATGCCTTAACCTAAAGAGAATAGGATATAGGCCCATAGGATAAGCTAAAGGCTTAGCATTAGATACGCGCCCTCCTTTGCCCTAAATAGCTTAACCTATATATTCTTAAGGAACTAGACTCTAAATGGAGCGAGCTAGCACCTATAGAAGAAGAGTTCTTAGACAAACTAATAGGACTAATTAACTATATTCTAACCGTAAACCGCATAGCCAAATCCCTAAAGGCCCTCCGCGACTAAGCTATAAAGAGTAACCCTAATTTAGAAATAGAAGACGGACTATTCTTATACTAAGAGCGGCTTATAGTTTTAGATATTAATAACCTACGGACAAAGCTAATCCGTAAAGCCCACTATTAAGTCTTTATAGTATACTCTAGTTAAAATAAAACCCACTAACTACTGGCGCCCTATTACTATTAGTAAGGACTTCTATCTAATATAGAACGATTTATTAGAAACTGCTATGCCTATAAACGCATAAATGCCCCTAGGGATT
>Ga0307515_10006433_pt1 | contig 23498 bp, 19 predicted proteins | sample 17_EM_MG_FD_194513 | JGI IMG/M metagenome (GOLD analysis project Ga0307515, IMG submission 194513) | Populus trichocarpa ectomycorrhiza microbial communities from riparian zone in the Pacific Northwest, United States - 17_EM | ecosystem: Host-associated > Plants > Roots > Unclassified | place... | reverse complement strand
GTTCAGCGAAAAGCCCATCAGGTACATCACCCCGCACGAGCCGATCAGCGAGATCGGCACGGCCAGGCCGGCGATCAGGGTGGCGCGCAGGCTGTGCAGGAAGAAGAAGATCACCACCACGACCATCACCACGGCCAGCAGCAGCTCCATCTCCACATGGTGCACCGAGGAGCGGATGCCGGTGGTGCGGTCGGCCAGCACCTTGACCTCCAGGGTCGAGGGCAGGGACTCTTCCAGCTCGGGCAGCTTGGCCTTGATGGCGTCGACCGTGGCGATGACATTGGCGCCGGGCTGGCGCTGGACATTGACGATGATGGCCGGCGTGGCGTTGGCCCAGGCGCCCAGGCGGGTGTTCTCGGCGCTCTGCACCACCTGGGCGATGTCGCGCAGGCGGATCGGGGCGCCGTTCTTGTAAGAGACGATCAAGCTGGAATAGTCGTCGACCGTCAGCAGCTGGTCGTTGGCGTTGATGGTATAGCTGCGGGTCGGGCCGTCGAAACTGCCCTTGGCGCTGTTGGCGTTGGCGCTGCTGATCGCGGTCTGCACGTTGGCCAGGGTGATGCCGTAGCTGGCCATGGCCTGGGTGTCGGCCTGGATGCGGATGGCCGGACGCTGGCCGCCGCTCAGGGAGACCAGGCCGACGCCAGAGACCTGGCTGATCTTCTGGGCCAGGCGGGTGTTGACCAGGTTCTGCACCTCGGTCAGCGGCAGGGTGTCGGACGTCACCGCCAGGGTCAGGACGGGCGCGTCGGCCGGATTGACCTTGGCATAGACCGGGGGCGCGGGCAGGTCGGCCGGCAGCAGGCTGTTGGCCCCGTTGATGGCGGCCTGAACCTCCTGCTCGGCGACGTCCAGGCCTTCGCCCAGGTTGAACTGCAGGGTGATGATCGAGGCGCCGGCCGTGCTGACCGAGCTCATCCGCGCCAGGCCCGCCATCTCGCCCAATTGCCGTTCGAGGGGGGCGGTGACGGTCTGGCTCATCACCTCCGGACTGGCCCCCGGATACAGGGTCTGGATCTGGATGGTGGGATAGTCGACCTGGGGCAGGGCCGACAGCGGCAGCAGCTTGAAGCCGACAAGGCCGGCCAGGACGATGGCCGCCATGAACAGCGCCGTGGCGACCGGCCGCTGGATGAAAGGACGCGAGGGGTTCATCGGTGCGGGCCCGGCCTATTCGGCCTGCTGGCGACGGCGGCGATGCTCGCCCTGACCCTGGCCGTCCTTGCCCTTGCCGGCGCGTTGCCCCTTGCCCTTGCCGCCCGCCGCTTGACCCGGCAGCTGAACCTTGCCGCCGTCGCGCAGGCGGTCGCCGCCTTCGGTGATCACCTTCTCGCCGACCTTGAGGCCCGTGGCGATCGACACCTGGGTGGTGGTCGAGGGACCGGCGGTGACCTTGCGCTTGCTGACGGTCTGGTCGGCGTTCAGCACCCAGACGAAAGCCCCGTCGCTGCTCTGGCGCAGGGCGGTGGCGGGCACGACGACGGCGCCCCGGATGGTGTCCAGCTCCAGCCGGACATTGACGAACTGGCTGGGGAACAGCGTCCCGCCGGCATTGGCGAAGCGGGCCTTGGCCTTCACCGTGCCGGTGCCGGTGTCGACGATGTTGTCCAGGGTCGAGAAGGTGCCCTTGTCGAGCGTCGTGGTCCGCGTTCGATCCAGCGCGGTGACCGGCAGGACCGCCCCGCTGTTGGCGCGGGCGCCGATGCGCGGCACGTCGTCCTGGGGCACGGTGAACTCGACATCGATCGGCGAGACGGTGGTGATCACCGCCACGCCCGTGGCGTCGCCGGCGCCGATATAGTTGCCGACGTCGACGACCCGCAGGCCGACCCGGCCGCTGACCGGGGCGATGATCCGGGCATAGCCGACATTCAGCCGCGCCGTGCCGGCGGCCGCCTTGTCGGCCATCACCGTGCCCTGCAGTTGCTTGACCGTCGCGGCCTGGGTGTCGACCTCCTGGCGGGCGATCGAGTCCTGGGCCAGCAGGGTCTGGTAGCGGGTGAGGGTGACGCGGGCGCTGGCCAGCTGGGCCTCGTCGCGGGTCAGGTTCCCCTGGGCCTGCATCAGGTCCATCTGGAACTGGCGCGGGTCGATCTGCACCAGGGCCTGGCCGGCCCGGACCATCTGGCCTTCCTTGAACAGCACCTGGGTGATCACGCCCGAGACCTGGGGCCGGACGGTGACCGTCGCGGCGGGGGTCACCGTGCCCAGGGCCTCGATGACCACCGGCAGGTCGGTCTGGCCCGCCGTGGCCACCGCCACGGTGCTGGCCGCGCCGCGTCGTCCGCCGCCGCCGCCGGGACCACCAGGCCCGCCCGGTCCGCCGAAGCCGCCACCCTCGCCACCCGCGGTCTTGGGCGCGTGCATCAAGCTCCAGGCCAGCCACACCACGCCGGCCAGCACCGCCAGGGCGATCGCGCCGCCGATGATCTGGGCCTTGCGGCTGACAGGACGGCGAGTGGAGCGGGCGGGTTCAGTCATCAAGGCCTCGAGGCGAGCAGGCGAAAGGGATGGCGAACGCTACCGTTTCCGAAACAACAAACGCCACGGTAGGCAAACGGATGCCTGGACGGGCTTTCTTGGCCAGCCACGTTGCCTCGGCATTTCAAGCCGGAAATGTGGTGTGGCGAACGGGCGCCCCATTCGCCCGACGCGCGAGCTTTGCCTTTCCAAGCCGCGTGTGATGCGCAATAGTTCGCGCATGAGATGTCTTTGATTCATTCGCAACCTTATGGATGCGCGCTGGATCGGGGCGATCTCGCCATGGGAGGCGAACATCATGAAGGCTCACGTCAGGACCGCCGGCCTCGCCGGGTTCTCGCTCGCCGCGCTGGCGCTCGCCGCGATGGTCCCCGCGACCGCCCAGGCTCAGGCCGGGGCCGCCGCGGCGGCGCAGAACGCCTTCGCCAACCCGCCCGCCGCCCTGCCGGAGCCCGATGCGGACCGGCCCCGCGTCTCCGCCCCGACGGGACCCGTGCTCGAGACCTTGCCGGCCTCGCTCCCCGGAGCCGACACCTATGTCGATCCGCGCCAGAACATTCTCTACAAGTTCTCGATCGAGTTCACCGAGGGCACGATCCGCAACCCCTGGACCTTGAGCCAGGACAAGGTGCTGCTGCGCTCGTATCACGGCTCGTCGATCGACCCGAACACGCCCTTCCTGGCGCCGACCATCACCATGCGCCCCGGCCAGACCGTGAGGATCAGCCTGGCCAACAACCTCTTCGAGATGAAGGACGGCAAGCGCCTGCCGGTCGAGAAGTGCAAGGTCCCCGAGAAGGACATGAACATTCCCCACTGCTTCAACGAGACCAACCTGCACGCCCACGGCCTGTGGGTCTCGCCGTCGGGCAACAGCGACAACGTGCTGATCTCGATCAATCCCGGCGTGAAGTTCGACTATGAATACGCCGTGCCCTCCGACCACCCGGCCGGCACCTTCTGGTACCATCCCCACAAGCACGGCTCGACGGCCCTGCAGGTGTCCAGCGGCATGGACGGCGCCCTGATCATCAAGGACGACCGCGCCCCGACCGCCGACAAGGCCGGCGATATCGACATCCTGCTGCAGGACGCCGCCGGCAAGGCCTTCGCCGACAAGGTGCTGATGTTCCAGCAGGTGCAGTACGCCTGCTTCGACAAGGACGGGAAGATCCAGAAGACGCCCGGAACCACGGGGCAGCCCTGGATCTGCAACGCCGGCCAGTTCGGCGAGATCCGCGACTATTCCCAGCTGGCCAACGGCACCAACTGGGCCAATTCCGGCCGCTTCACCTCGATCAACGGCAAGGTCCAGCCGGGCATCCTCAAGCTCCAGGCGGGTTCGTTCGAACGCTGGCGCCTGATCCATGGCGGGGTGCGCGAGGCGATCGCCTTCCGCCTGTTCCCGATGAAGCCCGGCGCCCCCGACTGGAACACCCAGCCGGCCGAGAAGCAGGCCGAATTCATGCGCACCTGGTGCGCGGGCACGGCCCTGCCGATGTGGGAGGTGGCGCTGGACGGCCTGACGCGCGGCCAGGTCTATCGCACCACCGAGGCGCGGCTGCAGCCGGGCTATCGCGCCGACCTGGTGGTCTATTTCCCGGCCGCCGGGAACTATTGCGTGGTCGACGGCGCCAGCAGCGCCTTGGGCAGCCCGTCCCAGACGCCCGAAGCCATCAAGCTGCTGGGCGTGGCCGTGGTCGAACCCGGCGCGGCTCCCGGTCCAGGCGGCGCCGATCCGGACAAGCGGTTGCAGGAGCTGATGGTCGCGGCCGCCGACCGCAACATTCCCGACGACAAGGTCAAGCGCCAGGTGATCGATGACCTGCGGGCCGACCTGAAGCTGTCGAAGTTCGTCTGGCACAAGACGATCGAGACCGCCGAGCTGAACACCCCGCCGCAGTTGCTGGCCTTCAATATCGACATCAACGTCGAGCCCAACAAGTTCGAGGTCAACAATCCGGCCCTGCCGCCCGGCCACAGCGGCGTCTACAAACCCTCGCGGATCGACCGCACGGCCAATATCGGCGACGTGCAGGAGTGGCGGCTGACCTCGACCTTCGGGGGCCACCCGTTCCACATCCACGTCAATCCGTTCCAGGTGGTCAGCGTGGTCAACAAGGCCGGCAAGCCGGTCACCGATCCGGGCACGCCGGACTTCGACCCGGACTATGCCGGGGTGATCAACCAGTGGAAGGACACGCTGTTCGTCAAGCGGGACTACCACATCGTCACCCGCACCCGGTACGAGCGCTACATCGGCGAGTACGTCCTGCACTGCCACATCCTCGACCACGAGGACCAGGGCATGATGGCCAATGTCAGCATCGGCATCCCCGATGGCGTCGGCGGCACGGCCGAGGCCCACGGGCCGGGCGGTATGGGGCATGATCACGGGGGAATGTAGCCCCGCTCGATCCGTTCATCCCGGCGAAAGCCGGGACCCAAGCGGACTATCCGAACTGGCGCTCGCGCACGGGGCATTCCGTGACCGCCTGGCCCGCTCGGCTTGGGTCCCGACTTTCGTCGGGAATGAAGGGGGTATAGGGCGCGGAACTCCCTACTCAGCCGCCTGCAACCTCACGGGCGCCCGAATCTCCACGGCCCCCACCAGCGGCAGGCGCACCTGCACCAGCAGGCCGTCGCCCGGCAGGCTCAGCCGGATATCCCCGCCATGCGCGCGGACGATGGAGCGGGCCGACGACAGCCCCAGCCCCACGCCCTGCTTGCTGGACGTCCGCGCCTCGACGCCGCGATAGAAGGGGGTGAACACCCGCTCCAGCTCGTCGGGGGCCAGGCCCGGGCCGTGGTCACGGATCTCGACCACCGTCTCGTCGCCCTCGATCGTCAAGCGCACCTGGGCGCTGTCGCCATATTTGAGCGCGTTGCCGACCAGGTTGGCGAACACCCGTTGCAGGCCCAGCACAGAGACCTCGACCTCGGCCGGTTCGCCGGGCTCCAGCTCGACCTCGCCGCCGGTGACCTCGGCCTCGTCGATCACGCATTCCAGCAGCGAGCGCAGGTCGACCCGCTGGCGGGCCCCGGCCTCGGCGTCCTCGCGCATGAAGGCCAGGACCGAGGTGATCATCGCCTCCATCTGGTCCAGGTCCTGGCCGATCTCGCGACGCAGGGCGGGCGAGGCGCGCTCCAGGCGGAAGCGCAGGCGGGCCAGGGGCGTGCGCAGGTCGTGCGAGATGGCGCCGATCATCGCCGTGCGGTCGGTGATGTAGCGGCTCAGCCGGCCCTGCATGGCGTTGAAGGCCCGGGCGGCGCGGCCGATCTCGGCGGGGCCGTCGGCGACGATCACCCCAAATCCGTTTTGCGAGGTCGGGTCGCGGCCCAGCTGCTCGGCGGCGGCGGCGAAGCCGGCCAGCGGCGCGGCCAGGCGGCGGGCGAAGATCCAGCCTAGCGGCGCGACCACGGCCAGGGACAGGGCGAACCACATCAGCACCCGGCGCTGCCAGCTGTTGGGGAAGGCCTCGGGACGGGGCTTCAGCGTGACCCACCGGTCGGGGCCGACGCGGAGGGCGGCCACGAAGTCGCCCTCGATGAACGGCGGCGGGGCCAGGCCGAACAGGCTGCGCGTGGCGGGGGCGGCCAGGGGGCGGCCGGCGACCGCCTCGGGCTGGGGCCTGGAGGGCGGCGGCCGGGGCGCGGCGAGGGCGACGGGCGGCGCGGCCTGGATCGGCTCGGTGACCGGCACGGCGCGGGCCAGCGGCTGGGGCGGCGGCGGAGGCGACGGCCGCAAGGTCGGCTCGCGGGCGGCGGCGTCGGCGACCGGGTCCAGCGGCGGCGCGGGCGGGGCCACGCCGCGCAGCGAGTCGGGCAGGGTGACGTGCGACCGGAACGGCGCGGCGAACAGCGGATTGGTCGCGCGGTCGGAACCAGTCGATGACGGGGAGTTGTAGGTCCGCTGGCCGTCGCCCGCCCGCATCACCGCGCCGGCCGGATATCCCGGGAAGTCCTGGCGCCCCTGCGCGCCGCCCAATCCCCCGTTCATGGGACCCATGCCGCCGCGCATGCCGCCGGGTCCGGGGCCCTGCGGGATCGTCTGGGCCTCGGCATAGGTGGTCAGCAGCATCAGGGCCAGGGGCGGATGGCCGGGGCGGCGGCTCTCGGCGCCGGCGAACGGCGGCGGGGCATAGAACAGCAGCCGGACGTCCGCGCGCGGCACGTTCAACAGTTTGGCCAGGTCGGCGCTGGCCGGTTCGGAGGCCACCCAGCCGGGGCTTTGCAGGCTGGGCGGCTGGCTTTCGACCGTGCGGACCAGCGGCCGGTCGGCGTCGTTGTCGGGCATCGCCCCGCGCAGGCCGGCGGCGATGTCGGCCAGGTCATGATGCATGGCCGGAGCCGGCGGCAGCAGCAGGGTCAGGCCCAGGGTCACGGTCTGGGCCACGACCAGGCCGGCCAGCAGCAAGGCCATGACCTGGACGGCGATCGGCGGGCTGGGCCACCGGCGCATGAGTCGATGTAGGCGGCCCCCCAGCCTGGTCATTCCACCGTGACCTTGGCGTCCAGCATGTAGCCCATGCCGCGATAGGTGCGGATCAGCGGCTGTTCGGACTGGGCCTCGATCTTGCGGCGCAGGCGGCTGATGTGCAGGTCGATGCGGCGGCCGAAGGTCTCGACCGTCTCGCCGGCCAGGATGGTCAGCAGCTCGTCGCGCGACACCACCGAGCGGGCGTTGTCGACCAGGGTGGTCAGGATGGTGAACTCGCCCGGGGTCAGCAGCAGCAGCACGCCGTTGGGCGCGGTCAGCTGGCGGGCGGCGGCGTCCAGCCGGAAGCCGACGAAGGCGCGCACGTCGCTGCGGGCGGTCTTGCCCCCGACCCGGCGGCGCATCAGGGCCTTGACCCGGGCCAGCAGCTCGCGCGGCGGGATCGGCTTGACCACATAGTCGTCGGCCCCCAGCTCCAGCCCGACGATGCGGTCGACCGGGTCGCCCAGGGCGCTGAGCAGCAGGATGGCCGGGCCGTCGGTCCCCGAGATCTGCCGGCACAGCGACAGGCCGTTCTCGCCGGGCAGGTTGACGTCCAGCACCAGCACGTCGACCGGCCGGGCCTCCATCACCTCGCGAGCGGCGGCGACGCTGGCGGCCTCGCGCACGGCGTAGCCCTGGCCGGTCAGGTAGCCGGCCATCTCCTGGCGCAGGACGTCGTCGTCCTCCACCAGCAGGACGGTGGCGGTGTCGTTGGTGGCGTGGGCGGTGTTCATGGCGATCGACATACAACCAGAATATGGCCGCGCCTGGACTTTCGCCATGGACGAAGCGTCGCGGTCGGCCCCTTTATCAGGGTTTCTGGTGTCGTTTACGCTACGCGATTGTATCAAGCCGAAACATTACTGTATCGATCTCGAAACAATACTACTTCTACGCTTGTTTCGGCGGGCTCGGGATGGCGTGTGGTTCACGCCTCCCCCTGTGGGGGAGGCGATCGCGCAGCGATCGGTGGGGGGAGTTATTGGATCGCCGATCGTGGACTTCGTTGTCTTCCGATCCCTCCCCCCTCCGTCGGCTTCGCCGACACCTCCCCCACAGGGGGAGGCTTTTTGTTAGCCGCGCTCCACCCGCCCCAGGGTCTTGTCCACGAGCGCATCCAGATCCCCCACGCCGTCGCCGAACACCGCCAGGTCGTCCGACGTCGCCTCGGCGAACAGCGCCACGGCCTCGTCGGACGCGGCGAGCAGGGCGACGGCGGCCTCGGCTTCAGCGGGCGGCCAGCGCTCAAGATCGGCCCCCAGGCTGGCGAGGCTGGCTTTGAACCGGGCGATATCCATGGCTACAGATCTTCTTCTGTCTCTGGAGATTGGTCTTCAGCGCCGCACGCCCCCGCTTGAGGAGCGACCGCACCGCCTGTTCCGAGCAGTCCAGGACGTCGGCGATTCTACCAACGTCCAGCTCCTCGAAATAGAACATTGTCAGGGCCTGGTTCTGGCTCGCCGGCAGGCGGTCCAGGGCCAGGCGCAGGCTCTTGGCGCTTTCCATCCGCTCGAGGCGGACGCAGGCGTCCTCGGGCCGGGCCGCGCGTTCGTCGGCGTCGGCCAGGCGGGTGATCACCTCCTGCGGCTCGGGCGAGGCCTGGGAGGCCCCGCGCAGCGAGCGGCGCCGGTCGATGGCCTTGTTGACCGCCACCCGGTGCAGCCAGGTCGAGAACCGGGCTTCCGGCCGCCAGTCCAGCCGCGCCTTCCACACCGCCACGAAAACCTCCTGGGCGACATCCTCGGCCTCATGGGCGTCGCCCAGCACGTTCAACGCCAGGCGGCGCACCATCCGCATGTGGCGCTCGACCAGCACGCGAAAGGCCCCCGGCGCATCCCTGGCGCAGGTCAGAAACAGGTCTTCGTCGGAGCAGTTGTCGGCAAGATCAATGTTCGTCGGGTGCGTCATTGTCTCAGTCCAAATCAGAGTGCATCTGAAATAGACTTTGGCAAAAGGTGTGCCACATTTCGAGTGTTTACACAGCAACTACGTGCGGATATTTTGTCGTAACGTTCTACATTACTATTGTTTCTCTCGGAGACATTTGCAGAAGGGTTGGAGAAGGTCGAGCGATTTTTGATACGCTGGCGACATAATGCTTCGGCGGGAGGCCTCGGTGAGCGTCTCCAGCAAGGATCGGTAAAACCGTCGAAGCATCGCGCCGTCCGGTCCGGCGGCCGAAAAATCCAGGCTGGTCGACAGCACCATCAGGATCTGGGTCGCGCGGGCGGCGTGCCGGCACATTTGATCCAGCGCCCCGGCCTCGTGGGCCGATTTTGCCGAGGCGATCGCGCCGTACAGCGCATCATGCACGGCGGCGAGCACGTCGCGCGGGTTCTGGTTCAGATTGCGGGCGGCGGCGTAGGCCCCGAATGCTTTTGCGTTAGTCGTCGTCATCGCTGCTGGCTCCGAGGATGGCCTTGATCTGGGATTGGAGAAGCTGGGCGGCGGAGAGTTCGGTCTCCATGGCCGCGTACTTGGCGACCAGCCGGGTGCGGTAGTCCTCCGCGTCGGCGCGGATGTCGTCGGACTTGGCGGTCAGGTCGGTGTCGATGGTTTCCAGGCTGGAAACCTGGGCCTGGATCGTGCCGTTGGTGGTGTTGGCGAAACCGTTCAGCAGGCTGGTGATCTTGTTGGCGAAGCCCTGCTGCACCTCCACCGCGATCGATCCAGTCGTCGCCGGCGACAGGGCGAAGGACAGGCCCTCGTAGATCGTGCCCTTGGCGCCGCTGATCAGGCTGCCCGACACCGTGAACAGGCCGGTCTTGCCGCCTACGGTCACGCTCGTGATCGCCCCGTCGGTCGCGGTGACGTCCAGGCTGAAGTCGAACGACTGGGTGGTGGCGTTCTTCATCAGCTTCAGGCCGGCGTTGTCGCTGGTGAAGCTGGTCTCGAAGAAACTGGCCACGCTGGACAGGTTGGTCAGCAGCAGGTCGTCCAGCGTGGTCTCGCTGGACAGCTCCAGCTGGTTGCTGGCGTTGAAGGTGATGCCCAGATCGGCCAGGTCGGCGACGTCGTCGTCGGCCGAGGCGGGCGTGCCGGACAGCACCGCGCTCAGCTGGCGGCCCGCGTCGCGCAGGATGCTGTCGGCGAACAGCACCGCGTCGTCGGCCACCGTGCCGTCCGAGCCGACCGTCTGGTTGGTGACCACGAAGTCGCGCAGGGCGTTGTAGGCGGTGATGAAGCCGGTGATCGCCGTCTTGATGTCGTCGTAGTTGGCCTCGACGTCGAGCGTGATGGTCTGGCCGGTGGTCGTCGCCTGCAGCAGTGAGATCGACAGGCCCGGAACCACGTCGGTCAGCTCGTTGCTGTCGCTGGTGATGGTCTGCTGGTCGATGGTGACGATCGAGGGCTGGGCGACCTGCAGCTCCGAGGCGAAGGCGCCGGTGGAGTCGGTCAGGCCGATGCCCAGGGCGACGTCGCTGCCCGAGGTGGCCCCGACGCTGATCGCCTGGTTGGTGTCGCTGGTCGAGAGGACCAGCCGCGCGCCGGTCCCGGTGCTGATCACCGTGGCGGTGACGCCGCTGGTCGCGGTCTGGGCGTTGATAGCGGTCGACAGGTCGTTCAGCGTCATGGTCGCGGTGACGGTGATGTCGACGGCGGTCCCGTTGGCGGCGCCCAGCGACATCACCCCGTCCAGGCCCAGGGCCGTCTTGGCCGAGGTCTGCGACGCGGAGGCCACCTTCTGGGCCTTGGCCAGCTGGGTGACGGTGATCTCGTAGGAGGCGGCGGTCGCGTCGCTGTCGGCGCTGACGGCCAGGATGTCGGTGGCGTCGGCCCCGTCCGAGGCGGTCAGATAGGCCTGCTTCTCGTCGAAGGCGTTGGTGGTGGTCGAGATCGCGCTGTAGGTCGACGAGGCTAGGTCCGACATCGAGCTTGAGACCGCCTGCAGCAGGGTCTGGAGGGTCTGGTAGGCGGTGATCTTGGTCTTGTTGGCGGTGACCTTGGCGTCGATCGTGTCGGCGCGGGCGGTCTTCTGGGCCACGGCCGCGTCGATCAGCGCGTCGGTGTCCAGCCCCGACACCGTGCCGGTGACGTAGCTGGTCGAACCCGAGGTCGAGACGCTGCTGGTCGTGGTCATGGCGAACCTTGGGCGAGCCTTCGATGTGAATGGGAAAAGGCGGCGGGAGGGTCAGGGAACCCTCCCGCCGAGGTCGTGAGACGGACGCCGGCGGGGAGCCGTCGGCGTCCGTGGGGCGCGCCTACTGCAGCAGCTTCAGCAACGACTGGCTCATCTCGTTGGCCTTGCCGAGCGCGGCGATGGCGGCCGAGGTGAGGGTCGAGGCGTTGGTGTAGTTGGTCTGCTCCGACGCGATATCCACGTCCGAGATGGCCGACTTCGCCGACTGCAGGTTCTCCAGCGACGTGGAGATCACATCGCCGCGGTACTCGAAGCGCGACAGGGTGGCGCCGACATTGGCCCGCGACTCCGACACCTGGGTGATCGCCGTATCGATCGCGTCCATCGCCGTGGCCGCCGTGGCGGCGCTGGTGATCGACGTGCCCGAAATGCCCAGCGAGGCGGTGTCCGACGCGTCCAGCTTGACGCTGATCGTGTCGCTGCTGCTGGTGCCGACCAGGAAGTCGACGCCCGTACCGTTGGTATAGGCGCTGGTTCCCGTGCCGGTCGTGGCGGTCCAGGTGGTGGTGTTGACCGAGTCCGCCAGCAGGTCCTCGGCCGTGGCCTTGGCCGTGCCGGCGGCGTTCAGCAGCAGATTGCCGGTGTCGTCGACATAGTCGCCGACCTCGACCGTCGTCGCCGTGCCGTCGGCCAGATAGCTGACGGCCCCCAGGCTGGTGTTGCCGGTCGCCACCTTGAAGTAGTCGGTGTCGAGCGTACCGGGGCTGGCGGCGGTCCCCAGGGTCACCGACACCGAGGTCCCGCTGGAAGCCAGCAGGGCCACCCCGTTGAAGTTCGTGGTCGACGCGATGTCGTCGATTTCCGAACCCAGCTGGGTGTACTCGGCGTTGATGTAGCTGAGGTCGTCGGTGCTGGAGCTGCCCGACTGCGCCTGGGCCGTCAGCGACTTCATCCGTTGCAGGATGTCGGCGATGTTGGACAGGGCGCCGTCGGCCGTGTTCAGCACCGAAGTGCCGCTGGTGACGTTGGTGGCGGCTTGGTTGAGCACGGTGATGTCAGCGTTCATGGACGTCGCGATGGCCAGGCCGGACGCGTCGTCCTTGGCGCTCACGATCCGCGAGCCGCTCGACAGCTTGGCCAGGGATTCGCTCTGCGCGGTCGAGTTGGTGTTGAGGTAGCGCAGGGCGGTGTTGGCCGCTGTGTTGGTTGAGATGACAGGCATTTTCTAATCCGGCTCTCTAGCTAGAGGCCGCGCCGGACGACCCGGAGCGGGAAGCCTCCCGCCGTTCTGCGCGGCCAGGCTTCGAGCGGTTGAACGGGGCCCGTGGGGCGGATGGGGCGGTGTTTTTTCGCCGTGCGTGAAGAGGGCGGCGCGAAAGGTGGGGACACACACTCACCCCGAAGCCTTCGCCAGGATCACACCGGCCCTGCCGTAAGTGTGTGTCCGCCCCAAACCTCCGTCATCCTCGGACTTGTTCCGAGGACCCCTTGGTCCGCCGAGAAGAAGGAAGATCCGTGGAGCGGTGAGGTCGTGGCTCCACCTGCGGCGGCAGCGCGGCTGAAGCAGAGGTCCTCGGAACAAGTCCGAGGATGACGGGATCATAGGGTGAAAAAACACCGCCCCATCCGCCCCGCCCCCTCCGTTGAACCCTGCGAACGGCGCCGCCCGGCGTCACCGGAGGGTTTTCTCGATGACCGCCATCACCTCGACCACCAGCGCCGCGACGACGGCGACCACCAGTTCGTCGACCGGCTCGCTGGCCCTCGGCACGACCGACTTCCTCAAGCTGCTGATGACGCAGCTGACCAATCAGAACCCGCTCGATCCGCAGGACCCCACCGAGTTCACCAGCCAGCTGGCGACCTATTCGGGGCTCGAGCAGCAGATCAACATGAACGCCACGCTGACGACCATGTCGGACAACATGTCGTCGCTGCTGACCCAGGTTCAGCTGCTCGCCTCGGCCTCGGAATAGGGCCGCGCCATGAGCCTGTCTTCCGCCCTTTCGACCGCGGTGTCGGGCCTGTCGGCCCAGAGCCTGGCCCTGGCGGCCATCTCCGAGAACATCGCCAATTCGTCGACCACGGCCTACAAGACCAAGGAGGTCGACTTCCAGTCGCTGGTCACCGGCGCCATGGGTTCGGCCAAGTCGACCAGCTCGGTGCTCGCCAAGTCCAGCCAGGCGCTCAGCGTCGGCGGGGTGATCTCCACGACCGCCACCTCGACCAATGTGGCCATCGACGGCTCGGGCTTCTTCGTGGTCTCGGCCCATCCGGGGGATGCGTCGTCGGACCTGGTCTACAGCCGCAACGGCAGCTTCTCGACCGACGCCGACGGCTATCTGGTCAACAGCGAGGGCTACTACCTCCAGGGCCTGCCGACCGACGCCGACGGCAATGTGCTGGCCAGCAACGCCAGTGATCTGTCCAGCCTGCAGGCGATCAATTTCAACTCGATCGGCGGCACGGCCAAGGCGACGGCCAATGTCACCATGTCGGCCAACCTGCCGGCCGACGCCACGACGGGCCAGGCCTTCACCACCAGCATGGAGGTGATCGACTCGCTGGGCGTCAGCCACACCGTGGGCCAGACCTGGACCAAGACCGCCGACAACACCTGGTCGCTGGCCCTGGCCAATCCGACCCTGACGTCCGACAGCACGACGACCTCGGGCGTGATCTCGCCCTCGACCGTGGCGGTGACCTTCAACACCGACGGCAGCCTGGCCTCGACCAATCCTTCGCCGGTGGCGATCGGCATCACCGGCTTCTCGACCGGGGCGGCGACCAGCGCCATCACCCTGAACCTGGGCGCGGTCGGCGGCACCGACGGCCTGACCCAGTTCGCCTCGACCTCCTCGACGCTGTCGATCACCCCGACCCTCGAGCAGGACGGCGCCAACTATGGCGAACTGTCGGGCGTGACCATCGACGCCAACGGCCTGGTCACGGCCAATTTCGACAACGGGGTCAGCCTGGCGATCTACCAGATCCCGGTCGCCACCTTCAGCAATCCGGGCGGCCTGACCCACGTCTCGGGCACGGTCTATGACGAGAACACCAACGCCGGCCAGGTGCACGTCAACCTGCCGGGCGACGGCAGCTCCGGCACCTTGGTGGCCAGCGCCCTGGAGGGCTCGACCACCGACATCGCCACCGAGTTCAACAAGATGATCATCGCCCAGCAGGCCTATTCGGCCGCCTCGCAGGTGATCACCACCACCAAGGGGATGTTCGACACCCTGATCCAGGCTGTGCGCTGATGGGCACGATCGAACGCCTGAGGCTGCGCGCCGAGCGCTCGCGCCGGGTCGGGGGCGAGGCGCCCCTGGTCACCACCGTCGAGGAGGCCCGGGCCCTGGCGCGCGGCGTGGCCGAGGGTCTGGCCGCCGCGCCCGAGGCCGACCGCCTGTTGCTGCTGTCCAGCCTGCACGAGGTGCAGGCGGCGCTCGGCGCGCGGCTGTCGCGGCTGGACGCCGAGATGGGCGAAGGGCGCGAGCGGATCGCGGCGGTCAATCGCGGCCTGTCGGCCCACGTCGGCTACTTCAGTCGTTTGTCACCTCGCGGCGACGGGCCTCGGAAAGGCTGACCGCCATGTCGCTGTCCTCGATCATCGGCGCGGCGGGCTCGGCCCTGACGGCGTCTCAGACGCGGATCGCGGTGGCCAACCTCAACGTCGCCAACGCCGACGACCTGACCTACGCCCGCAAGTTCGTCACCAGCGCGGTCAGCACCACGACCCAGACCCTGTCGGACGCCACCATCCTGCGGGTCGCCGACAGCTATCTGAGCAAGACGGTGCTGAAGACCGCCGCCGCCGCCGGGGGCGACGCGGTGACCGACAGCTACATGCAGTCCTATGACGCGGCCCTGGGTTCGACGGCCAACGGCGACGATGTGTCCAGCCTGCTCTCGGCGTTCGCCACCTCGCTGTCGGCCCTGTCGTCCAGCAGCGATTCCACCACCAAGGCCCAGCTGGTCGCCGACGCCGCGTCCCTGGCCCAGGGGATCAAGAGCCTGTCGGCCGAGGTCCAGACCCTGCGGACCCAGGCCAACACCCAGATCGAGACCACGGTCGGCGCGGTCAACCAGTCGCTCAAGAGCCTGGCCTCGCTGAACGACCAGATCGCCACGGTCACCGCCCAGGGCGGCGACACCACCTCGCTGGAGGATCAGCGCGACGCGGCCCTGACCACCTTGTCGGGCCTGATGGGCGTCAGCAGCTATGTCACGGCCGACAACCAGCTGCGGGTCTACGCCACCGGCGGCGACGCGCTGCTGGGCACGACGGCCGCGACGCTCAGCTACGTCGCCTCCAGCACGCTGGGCGCAGGCGCGACCTATCCGGGCGCGATCTCGGGCATCCTGTTGAACGGCAAGGACATCACCGCCAGCCAGACGACCGGCGCGCTGGGCGCCCTGGTCACCCTGCGCGACACCACGCTGCCGGCCGAGCAGGACGCCCTGGACGCCCTGGCCTCCACCCTGATCAGCCAGGTCAACGCCGTGACCAACGCCGGCTCGTCCGTCCCGGCCCCGGGCAGCCTGACCAGCGCCGGCACGGTCAGCGCGACCGACGCCCTTTCCGCGACCGGGACCCTGCGGGTGGCGGTCACCGATTCCAGCAACAAGGTCGTCGGGGTCCAGGATCTGGACCTTTCCACTTATTCCACGGTCGGCGATCTGGTCACGGCCCTGAACGGGATCAGCGGCCTGTCGGCCAGTATCGGCTCGGACGGCAAGCTGACGATCGCCGCGACCAGCAGCGCCAATGGCGTGGCCCTGGCCGACGACGGGGCGGGGATCTTGGCCAGGTTCTGGCTCAACAGCCTGTTCACGGGCTCATCCGCCTCGGACATCGGCGTGTCGTCGAAACTGACCAGCGACGCCGGCGGCCTGCCGACGGCGGCGCTCTCCACGACCTCCACCCTGGCGGTCGGCGACCTGGCCCTGGCCTCGGGCGACAGCACGGTCGCCGACAAGCTCTCGACCGTGTTGACGAGCTCGGTGTCGTTCGCGGCCACGGGAAGCCAGGCGGCCAAGACGGTCAGCCTGGCCGCCTATGCCGCAAGTTTCGTCTCCGGCGCGGCGACGATGATCGCGGCCGCCGCCACCCAGAGCGCCAATTCCACCGCCGCCAGCGACGCGGCGACCTCGCGGCTGCAGAACCTGACGGCGGTCAATATCGACGAGGAGCTAGCCAACCTCACCCAGTACCAGAGCCAGTACGAGGCCAACGCCCAGCTGATCTCGATGGCCAAGGACCTGTTCGACGCCCTCGTCAGCATGGTGAGCTGAATGATCAGCCGCGTCTCCAGCTTCGCCCAGACCAGCGCCATGACCGCCGCCAGCCTGAAGGTCCAGGCCCGGCTGGCCGACCAGCAGACCCAGACCGCCTCGGGCCTGAAGTCCCAGACCTATGGCGGCATCGCCAGGAGCACGGCCAGCGTCCTGACCCTGGCCAACCAGAGCGCCCGCCTGACCGCCGACAACACCGCCGCCTCCTCGGCCGCCGCCTATGTCCAGGCGGCCTATTCGGCGGTGGGCGAGATCGCGGATCTCGCCACCACCATCAAGACCCAGCTGGCCTCGATGATGAGCAGCTCGACCCTGGACGCCGGCACGACCGGCCAGTACGCGGCCGACTGGTTGACCGACCTGCAGGCCCTGCTCAACAGCCAGCAGGGCGGAACCTACCTGTTCTCGGGCCAGGCGACGGACACCGCGCCGGTCGACTTCACGGCGGCGGGCTATGACCCGACGGCGGGGGCGGACACGACCTATTATGGCGGCGCGACGACGGGGCGGACCTATGCCAGTTCCGAGGGGCAGACGGTCAGCCTGTCGGTGTCGGCCAGTGCGTCGGCCTTCGAGCAACTGGCCCGGGCCATCGCCACCGTCGCCGCCAACCCGTCCGACACCGACGCCATCGCCAGCGCCTACGCCCTCTCCGGCGCCGCCCTGACGGGCGTCGGCACGCTGCAGGAAACCATCGCCATCCAGGCCTCGTCCCTGGCCTCGGTCACCGACCGCAACACCGCCAAGATCGACGCCATCGACGCCCTGGTCACCGACCTGAAGGGCGCGGACCTCACCCAGGCGGCGGTCCTGACCACCCAGTACCAGACCCAGCTGGAAGCCCTGTTCTCGATGATCAGCACATTGTCGTCGCTGAGCCTGAGCAAGTACCTGTAACGCGGCTCTGCCCTCCCAACCGCCGTCATCCTCGGACTTGTTCCGAGGACCCCTCGTTCCGCCGAGAAGAAGGAAGATCCGTGAAGCGGTGAGGTTACGGCCTCACGCCAACCGGCAGCGCGGCCGAAGCAGGGATCCTCGGAACAAGTCCGAGGATGACGGAGGAAAATTAGGGGCGCTTGTCGGCTGCCAACGCCGCGACATAGGCCTCCATCAGCCGCACCAGCTCGTCCTCCAGCGCCTCCGGATCCAGCCCCAGGCCCGGCTCGGCGGCGGCGGCGCGGAGCAGGCTGATCACCGCGTGGGTGAGGACGAAGGCGGTTTCGCGGGTCAGTTCGACTTCCAGGCGGGCCTTGCCGGCGATCGAGGCCAGGAACGCCTGGTGGTGGTGCAGCAGCCTGCCGTCGTCGTCCTGGCGGAACAGGGCGTCGAGCAGCACCTGGCGGGTGGCGGGCGAGCCTTCGAAGTGCATCAGGGCCCGGACGATCGCGCGGACGCTGCCCAGGTCTGGCCGCGCGATCACCGTCTCGGCGATGGCCTCGCGCACGGCGGCGGCGTGGCGCTGGGCCAGGGCGGCCAGGATGTCCTGCTTGCCGCCGAAATACTGGTAGAGCGTGCCGATGCTGACCCCGGCCCGCTCGGCGATGTGGTTGGTGGTCAGCTTCTCCACGCCACCCGTCTCGAGAAGTTGAAAGGTCGCGTCGAGGATCGCCTCGATCGTCGATCCGGCCCGGGCCTGGCGCGGTGTTCTACGTTGTCTTTCAGCCACTTGCGGTCGCCTCGCCGGTGCGCCGGCCCGGATGCGGGAAGGCGAGTAGAAACATGAGCAATGCTTACATAACATGATCGGCGCCACCAGGATCCGTCGCTTCGGACGGGTCCGTCCGTGTCAGGAGCCCCGATGAGCCTTTCCATCGAACAGGTCCGCGCCAAGGTCGCGTCGCAGAAGACGCTGCTGCCGGCCCTCTACGGAAACGTCGATTTCGACGTCACGCCCGAACGCTTTACCGAAGATGCGTCCAAGGCGGTGGCCCGCGACCGCGCGCCGATGGGCGTGGCGGTGCGGCAGGACGACCTGGACCGCGTGCGCGCCTACACCATGCTGGGCGACATCGTCGCCGACGCTTATGCCGCCCTGATCCCGCAATACGGCTTTCGCCGGCTGATCGAGATGTTGACCCAGGCCTGCGAGCACGGCGTCGCGGCCGTGACCGACGCGCCGCCGCAGCTTCTGGCCTTCATCGCCGACATGGAGGCCACGCCCGATTGGGTCGACATGGACTTGGTGCGCGAAGGAGCGCGGCTGGATCTCAACGCTACCGCCCATCTCGCGCCGTTCGCGGTGCGCGGCGCGTTCATCGCCACCTTCCTCAACAAGTATTCGGCTCTGCCCATGGCCCTGACCGGGACGCTGGGCAACGACACCGCCGCCCGCCGGGTCAACGAGACGGCGACCTTCTTCGCCACCACCGTCCTGCCCGGCGCGCTGGAACGGCACGGCGCCGGGTTCAAGGCCGCGGCCATGGTGCGGCTGATGCATTCGATGGTGCGGTTCAACGCCATCCGCTCGGGGCGCTGGGATGTGTCGGTCTATGGCGTGCCGATCCCGCAGGTCGACCAGATGCCGGCCGGGCTGATCCCGATCTTCCTGATGGCCTTCAAGATCATCGGCCAGGGCCGCAGGACCTTCACGCGCGAGGAACGGGCCAAGGTCGAGCTGGCCCGCTATCGCTGCTTCCTGCTGGGCCTGCCCGAGGACCTGCTGGCCGACACGCCCGAGGGCGTGGTGCGGATCATGACCGCCCGCAATTCCACCCTGCGCCAGGGCTTCGACGACGAGACCTGCGGGACCCTGATCCGCGCCACCCTGGCCGCCTACCTGCCGCCGGACCGCTCCCCCGCCAACCGCCTGCATGACCGGATCGAGCGCCGCTTCGCCAAGGCCTTCTTCCTGCGCCACTTCCTCAACGACGACCGAGCGGCGGCGGCCCGGATGGGGATCGACGTCCAGCGCCCCGACCAGCTGGTCTACGCCGTCGTGGCCTTGGGGGTGATCAGCCAGATGGCGGCGTTCAAGGTGGCGGGGCGTGTGCCGGGGTTGCGAGAGGTCGCCGACGACAGGCTTGTGCGGCGCGTTCGCCACCTTTTGGTTCGTTACGGTCACGCCGAATACGTGTCCGACGCCGAGCAGTACCGGCCCCGTCATGCTGCGGGCTGAGGCGGCGTCGACCCAATCGGGGATCGACAGTCAAGTTTTGATGTGCATCTTATGGGGGAGTGTTGGGGCGTTCGCGCCCTTGTGTTGTGTCGGCGTTGAAGGCGACGCCTCGGGGCGCGCGACAGGCTTGGGGGCGCGGCGCGATGATCAACACCCATCAGGAACTGGTGCTGGCCCTGTCCGAGGCCGCCGAACTCGAACACAGCCTGATCTGTCAGTACCTGTTTGCGGCCTACTCAATCAAGAATCAGGCGGACGCGATAGCTGCGGCCGATGTGGTGCTGTTCGCCGCCTGGCAAGAGAAGATCCTCAATGTCGCCCGTCAGGAAATGGGGCACCTGGGAACGGTTTGGAATCTGCAGGCTCTGGCCGGCGCCGCGCCGTATGCGGGCCGCGTCAATTTTCCCCAGCCCGGCGGGAGGTTCTATCCGCCGCATATTGATTTTTCACTGACCCCGTTCTCGGACGACACGCTTCAGCGTTTCATAGAATTCGAACGCCCCGAACACGGGGAGCAACTGATGCTCGCCGGCGTGCCCGATCCGCTCGACTATAGCCGCGTGGGCGATCTCTACCGCCAGATCCGGCAGGCCGTGATCGCGCTGCCGGAAGACGCGCTCCTCATCGACACCACGGCCGTGGAAGACAGTCGCTCCTGGTCGAACAACGTCACCCTCAAGACCGCGACGACGCGACAGGAGGTGATCGACGCCATCGACTTCATCATCCAGCAGGGTGAAGGCACGCCGGGCGCGACCGCCGGGTCGCACTTTGCCATCTTCGTCACCCTGAAGGACGAGTTGGCGGCGCATCTCAACGCCGGAGGCGCGGCGCCCGGACGCGATGTCGCCCCCAATCCGTGGATGACCGACCATCGCGACGCGGCGGGCGGAACGCCGTTGACCGCCCCGGCGGCGGTCGAGGCGGTCAGCGCCTTCAACCTGATCTACGGCTGTCTGCTTCAGTTGCTCAGGCACTACTACGCCAAGGGAACCGAGACTGAAGACCAGCGCGACAACCTCAAGATGGCGTCCTACAGGTTGATGCACGCATGCCTTGGCCCTCTGGGAGAGCTGCTGACCAGGATGACGGGGGTTACGGAGAACGGCCTGCGGGCCGGCCCGTCCTTCGAGCACTTCGGCGCGGAGGATCTGGCCGCCGCGCCTCGCGCCGTCTGGCGCGTCGTCGCGAGCAGGTTGCTCGACGCCAGGGGCTCGCTCGTCGCGCTGCAGGGCGCCGGGGCCGGACCGGACTTCGGGTCGGTTATCACCGGGCTTGAGGAAGCCCTGGATTGGCTTACCGCCGATCAGCCGGCCTGAGGGGAAGCGAAATGGTGACTTCGGTGCATTTCGAGGGGTGGTTCCAGGCGCGCTTCGCCACCGATCCCGACGCCTACGACGATCCCAGGGGGCATGGCGGGTGGACCTTCGCCTTCGCCGGTGAGCCGGACTTCGATCGCGTCCTTCGCTTTCAGGCGCCCGTCGCGCCACGATCGCACGGTCCGCAGATCGACGTCGTGGTGACACAGGTCGTTGTCGGCGGGGCGCCCGTCGCGGGCCATCCGCTGATCGGCGCGCCGGTCGTCCTGCACGACGGGCCCAAGTTCGAGGGTCATAACGGAGACATCGCGCCGGACGGCTCCGAGCCGGTCTTTCCGTTTCATCTGGTCGTCGCCGCGAACGGTGTTTCGCTGGAGGTGATGGAATGGCTGCGGCTGGCCGATCTGAAGCGACCCGTCGCCAGGTCTCGTTTCGGCAAGGGGGTCGGAGCGGTCTTGCCGGCCGACCAACGTCGCCTGTTGAACGGGTTGGACAGCGCCGCCTATCTGGATCGACGCATCGCCAATCTGCGCGCCGATCTTCTGGCCTCTGTCGATCCCACCGTCCGGGCCAATCTCACCAACCGGATCGCCGAGCTGGAGAAGGGCGGGATCGTCCTGGGCGCCCTGGGTTTTCGGGTCGACTACGCCTTCGCGGTGCCAGCAGCGGCGCGAGCCGCAACCGACCCGGCCCGATCCCTCGGCCTTGCCGATCCGCTGTCGCCCGCGTGGGCGATGAAGTGGTGGATGGGGTGCTGGGACGCTGACGCGCTGAGCGGCTACATCTCAGGAGAAGTCAAGCTGGGCTGAGGCCCTAGTCCTGCACCCGGTCCACCCGCGCCGCGAAGATGTAGCCCACATGACGCACGGTGCGGATCAGGTGGGCGCCGCCGTCCGAGCGGCCCAGTTTGTTGCGCAGGCGGCTGATGGCGACATTGACCTGTTGGGGCGCCGGGCGGGCGTGGGCGTCGGGCGGGCCCTGGCGCAGTTCGTCGCGGGTCAGCACCTGGTTGGGCCGATCGACCAAGGCCCAGAGAACCAGGAACTCGGCGGTCGACAGCGGCACGGCGCGGCCGCGCGGGTCGAACAGCTCCTGGGTGGCGACGTTCAGCCGCCAGCCGTCGAAGCGATAGGCCGGCGCCAGGTCGCGGACCGGCTCGTCGGCGCGGCTGGTGTCGTCGTGATGGCGGCGCAGCACCGCCTTGACCCGGGCCAGCAGCTCGCGCGGCCGGTAGGGCTTGATCACGTAGTCGTCGGCCCCGAGCTCCAGCCCGACCACCACGTCGCACTCCTCGCCGGAGTCGGAGACCACCATGATCGCCGGCGGGCAGGGCAGGCTGAGCAGGCGCGCGCACACGGAAGGGCCCGAGGCGTCGGGCAGCATCATGTCCAGCATCACCAGGTTGACCTGGGTCTCGCGCAGGATCTGCTCCATCTCCCGCGCGCTGCCCGCGCCCAGGGTCGTCAGGCCGTAGCCGGCGAGCAGGCTGCTCAGATCGCCGCGCGCCAGGGGATCGCCGTCGAGGATGAGGATGCGCTTTTCCACGCGGCTCAACACGCCCGCCGTCCGCGTTGGGAGGCCATGATGCTGGTTGAGGCCGTCATCTAGAACATCGCCCTTCCGGTCAGCCGCAGGGTGTATTTGGTCTGCTTGCGCGAGGCCTCGGCGCCGCCTTCGAGGGCGACATAGGACAGGGCCGAGCCGGCCCGCAGGGCGAAGCCCAGGCTCACCGCGCCCTGCTTGTCGTCGCTGGCGACCAGGGTGAAGGGATTGCCGCCGGCGAAGCTGGCGATGGTGTCGCCCATCGCGCCGGCCAGGGTCTGGCGATAGCCGACCCGCAGCTCGGGCCGCACCCAGACGTCCTTGCCGTACTGCCTGCCCAGCACCAGACCCAGATCGCCGCTGAGGTTGCTGGCCTTGCGCGAGGCGACGGTCAGGTCGAAGCCCGAGCCGGCCCCGTGCTCGCGGCGTTCGCCCTCCCACAGCCAGACATAGTCGAGACGGGCCTCGGGACGCAGATAGGCCGAGCCGAGGTTTGCCTCGTAGGCGACGCCGGCGAAGGCGTTGGCGACCATGCCGTTCCAGGCCGCGGTATTGGCGAGCCGCACATCGACCGTGCCGTCGCCGTCGACGTCCTCGCTGATGAAGCTGCGGTCGCCGTTGAAGCGGCTGTAGCCCAGCCCGCCGCCGAGGTTGAACCGCCAGCCGCCCGCCGCCCGGCGCCAGTAGAGCCCGGCCTGCAGGATCGAGGCGGTGGTCTTCTCGCCGACCTTGGCGACGGTGTCGTGCTCTTCCAGGCTGACGGCGGCCAGGGTGACGCCCAGCGCCCCGCCGGCCTCGCCCATGGCCTCATAGCCGGTGACCATGCCCAGGGCCTGGGTGTCGGAGCCCTGGGTGTCGCCGTCCTCGCGGCGGACCAGGACATTGATCTCCTGGGCCCAGACGCTGTCGGGACCGTAGCGGTCGCCGATGTCCGGACGCGTGGCCGTGGCCGACGAGATCTGCTGCTGCACCGCCTGCAGGGCCGAGAACAGGCCCTCGCCCTGACTGGGCAGCATCTGGTCATAGAGGGCGAAGAAACCGTCATGCGTGCTCTGGTTCAGGAAGGCGCCGGCGATGTCGGTGTCGTTCGACAGGGCGGCGAACACCGCGTCATAGGCGGCGGTCTGGCTGCGCGACATCGAGGCTTCCGCCGCCGTGCGCCGCCGCACGTCGATGTCGACA
>Ga0307515_10006432_pt1 | contig 23499 bp, 11 predicted proteins | sample 17_EM_MG_FD_194513 | JGI IMG/M metagenome (GOLD analysis project Ga0307515, IMG submission 194513) | Populus trichocarpa ectomycorrhiza microbial communities from riparian zone in the Pacific Northwest, United States - 17_EM | ecosystem: Host-associated > Plants > Roots > Unclassified | place... | reverse complement strand
AATTGAATTATTTTTTATTTTCACATCTCATCATTTAATTTAATTTTTTTACGTCAAATATGATCCTTATTTTTTATTACTATTTGTTTTTCTTTGGTAAATTTGTTAGATTTAAATATTTTTTTTTATGATTTTACCATTTAACATTAAATTAATTGCAAAATAAGCTTCTTGATTGAACTTAGATTTAGAATTTCATGGGTTATAAATTTGAAAAACCGACCCAGGTATAAGATTTGCCTGAGGTTGCTTAGTTTTTTATTTTTATTTTTTAATCCTTTTGTTTTAGTTTCATCTTTTAACATTTATTTTATTAGAAATTAGGCTCTATTATTTTTATTTCCTTACCTGCTTTCTATAAGATTTTTCTCTAGTTTTGAAAATGACTTGGATTATCTCGAGTCTTTTTTATTACTGTTCTTTGTTAAATTTAGCTTTTTAAAAATAAGTTTATTTTTTAAATTAAATTAGATTAATTGATTCAATATAAACACAAAATGCTCGCTTCATTGTATTTTGCTTGGTTTGTTTTTTTGAGTCGTTGCTATAATGGTGTGCGTGACATCTTTTGAATTTAGGGGTGAGCAAAAAAACTAAAAAACTTATTAAACTGAGAAAACCAGAAAAAAATAACCGAAAAAATCAAACCATGAAAAAAATCGATTAAACTGGTTAGAATTTTAAAAAAACCGACCAGTTCGGTTTTATAAACCTGAAACTGAAAAACCAAACCCAAACTGGAAAAACCGAGCCAAACAAAAAAAATGGTTTTTATTCAAAAATAACCGAACTGAACCAAAACCTGTTGGTTTGAACCGATTTAAGTTCAATTTTGGTTTTTTTTTTTTTAAATCTAGTTTGGTTATTTTTTTGATAAAAACATAGCCGAACAAAAAATAATCATCCCTACTTTTGATTTCGTCGTACAACCTTTTGCAATAGTGTTATAACCGTCTTGATTAGCTTTTTTTTGCTGGTAAAGTGGTGTTCACTGTGAAACAACGGTGAGTCTTTGATGAATTTTTCTTCATTCTCTTTCCAAATATGATATTATCATCTCATTTTTTATAGTTAATTATTGTTAATTTTTAAATCATGTTATTAAATTAACCAATCTTATTAAACTTATTCAAGTTAATGATACATTTCTCAAATATTCTTTATTTTTAAAGAATTTTAAAAAATAAAAAATATATATCTTAATTACAATATTAAACTGTATCGAGTGCATACAAATATACAATTATGGAAAGAAGAGTTATGCCATGAAGGACACCTGTATTGTCTCCCTCGAGAAGAGACCGCAGCGTGGAGAAGGTTACGTGTAAGGTTACGTGGTAATTCAAGCTTTGGTCGCCTTGTACGCGTAGGTATTCGGTGCCACGTGCTAACCGACAATTTATTTATCAAATGTATCGATTAGCTAAGCTGTTTTTTAAATTAAATAATAATTTTTAAACAAACATCAAATGTATCTATTAGATTATTATTCATTTTTTATTTGAGTTATTTTTTATTTTTATTAAAGTTTTTTAATTTTCCAAATAAAGATTTGGGATTTATGTTAGAATATTTGATAGAAAACATTAAAGATAAAGTCATACGGAGAAAGTATAATTTAGATGAAAATATAGATAAAAAACTTAAAAATTAAGGAAAGTCTTTAATTGATAATTAAAAAAATAAGAATAAAAAAATTGATATTCAAAATTGTTTATTGAAAACATTACCAAAAAAAATATAGCAGAAAGATGTATTTGAAACTATAGCTCTAAACTCATTTGTATTATGAATTGAAATGATGAAATGGTAATTTTTTTTCCTTATCAAAAAAATGAATATGACCTGGCTATTAAAGATAATAAAGTCTTATTATATTTTTTTTTGCAAAATAAAATTTTTAATTTACTTTTGAAAACAAGAAAATATTGAAATAACTTAAAATCACAAATTCCTTAACTAGTGCTCCTAGCTTTTTCATCTTTACATTTTGATTTTTTTGGCTGTTATCAGGTTGAATAATGAGCACTTTTGTAATTAAATAAGTATAAATATTATTATAAAAAAATGATTGATGCATATGAGTTAAAGTCGTGTGATTTAGATAGCATGTATAAGATGGTGCGATGATCAAATAGTGGCTTTCAGGATATCATTCGAATTGTCTCAACAACCCCTCAATTCTTAGGTAATGCTTGTAGCATGTGGGCCTCTAGTGCAATGCTAACGGCTTTTTTTCATTATTTTCACTTTACTCTTTAATTTTAATGCTTCAACCTTCATATTTTCAAAACAACCATTTAATTTACTTTTTCTTTAAATTTATTTCATGTTCCTTTATTAAATTTTATTTTATTTGAAATGATTTATTAAATTAAATTTTTTTCAACTTCAACCTCCTTTAATTTTTTTATCTATTAAATTTGGTTATTGTTCTTTTTATTATTATTTGTTTTGTTTTGAATCATTCTCTTAATTGAATTTATTTTTTATTTTCACCCCTCGTCATTTAATTTTATTTTTTATGTCAAATATAATCCTTATATTTTTTTTATTGTTGTTTGTTTTACTTTGGTAAATTTATTAGAATTAAATATATTTTTTTATTTTATCCTTTAACATTAAATTAATTGGGAAATAAGCTTTTCCGTTTAACCTGAATTTAAGATTTCTATCGTAATAAATTCGAAAGACTACCCCAGGTATGAGAGATTTGCTTGAGATTGCTTAGTTTTTTTTTTTTAATCTCTTTGTTGTAGTTTTATCCTTCAACATTTATTTCATTGAAAATTAGGCTATGTTATTTTCTTTTCTTACTTACTTTCTATAAGATTTTTCTCTGGTTTTGAAAATGACTCGGATTATCCCGGGTTTTTCAAAATAAAAATAAAAAAAATAAAGTAAAGGCTGGCAACATGGAGAAAATAGGCCGGGAAGTCAAGCTGTAATTTTTTAGGAAAATTCAAGGCCTAATTGTACCCCTTTATGCCCAAAAAATGGAGGAAACAATGCAAATTCAAGTTCAAATTAAATGATTATTGGACGAATTTGTATAAATATTAAGTCCAAGAACATAATTAAATTTTTAATAGGCTAATTTGATTTAATCATGGGCCAAATTGAATTTTAATTATGTTTGAGAATTAATTTTGGTTCAATTAAAGGATTTAATTATGTGCAAGGACTTAATTATACTTTAAATGGGTCAAATTAATTTTATTTGGGGCTTAATTAGTGAAAAATTAAGTCCAAGGACATAATTAAATTTTTAATAGGCCAATTTGATTTAATCATGGGCCAAATTAAATTTTAATTATGTTTAAGAATTAATTTGGGTCCAATTGAAGGATTTAATTAAGTTTAAGGACTTAATTATACTTTAAATGGGTCAAATTAATTTTATTTGGGGCTTAATTAAGTTTGGGAGCTTAATTTGGGTTTAATTGAGAACATTGAAATTTTCAGAGACCAAATTTAATTTTTACCAAGTTAATTGATTGGAATCAGGGGCAAAATTGCAAGAAAATTCAAGTTTTGGGGTCAATTAGGGGTTAAATCGACAAAATTCGCATCCAGGGACCAATCTGCAAGAGGCGCCACACTTTAGGGGCTTAATTGAGAAAAATCGGGGGTTAAATTGAAGAAATTGAAAGTTTAATGGTCAATTAAGGGTTAAATTGACAAATTCCAAGACCAATGACGATATTGTAAAAGGCGCGTAACTTCAGGGTTTCAATTAAAGTTCAGAAGGGGCTTCATTGCATTAAATCAAAAGTTCAGGGTCAATTAGGGCTTCAATTGAAAGCAATTAAAAGAAAGAGGACTCAATTGAAATTTAGTAAAAATCCCTATTCCAATCCAAAACGGCGTCGTTTTACAAAGAAGAAGAAGAAGAAGAAAGGACCAGACGACGTGTCGTGTGGTCATTGTTCATTGTCTTCTTCTTTTACCCGGTTAAAGCTGGTTCGGTAGTCTACTTTGCAGGTGCATTTAATGCACTAAACGCCCACCAAATTTAACCAAAATTACTCGAAAATGATCCTCTACAGTCACTATACATCCCCATCTGAATATTTAAGTCTGAATGACAACCACGCGGCACCGGAGCTGGCTTAAACATACCCACTCAGGCAGCTTTTTCTGCAGAATTGACAACTCAGGATGTCTACTTTGAGCCAACGGTTAGAATCCTTCCCAACTGAATCAATGGCTGAAATTTTACCCCGGTGTAGACGAGATTACCCTCTTCCACCGCCTATAAATAGAGGCTTCGTTGATGACCTGAGCGAGGAGAAAATTGGGTCCAAAGTCGGTCATAAACCAGCCCTTCTGCCCCCGTTTCTGCAGTTTTTCTTTACACTCTCTCTCCGCTGTTCCAGCCACCAACCGAAGCCACCAACAGCCTATACACAACCAACTCCGTCGTTGGAAGCTACCTACCAACCACCGAGAGCCACCTTGAACCTTTATCTCTCCTCTCTGCAGCTTCTCGTTTGCCTTTTTCTTCTTCTACTTCCTCTGCCACCGGCGACCAATTCCTCCATCGTTCATCGAAAAGATGCCGCCTGGAACATCAGCTTAACCTCTTGATCACGTCCGTGTACACAGACACCGGTAGCCTCCTCCTCCGCTCGTCAGCAGCTCTTGCAACCGTTTGGTTGCATGCAGCACGTGAACAGTAAGTGTTCACGTTGCTGCATATAATTAACATGAAACTTGGGCTGGGCCAGAACAATTTGTCTGGCCCGAACCAAAAAAAAAAAACTAAAATTCTGGGTCGATATCGGCCCAACCATTTTGGGCCGATATTGGCCCATCTCTTCTGAGGTTGAGCTCGGCCCAGTCAGCTGGGCCGACCTAGCCCACATGTTTAAATAATATTTATTTAATATATATAATATTATATTATATATTTCTTTTATAAAAAAAAATTTGAAAAAATTCAAAAATCCTTTAAAAAAAATTTGTGATTTTCTTAAATATTTTTCTAATGATTTTGCATAATATTAGTTTGTATATTTACACTGTAAAATACAAATCCGGTATTAAAATACCTGGTTTTCTTCAAAATATTTCAAAAAAATTAAAATTAAAAAAATTTCAAAAAAAATCTTTTAAATCAATTTATATTTTAAAAAAATTATTTTCATGCATACGATCAAATCCAAAAAAAAATTTAAGCATATTTTTTATTAGAAAAATAAAAATAAAATTGAATCTTTTTCATGTTAAAAAAAAAATGGATATCGTAACCAATTTATGATTATCCATTAGGATTTGGCCAACATATCAAAAATCTTTTTCCAATCTTTCTTTAGGATCTAGATGTAGACTTTAATATTTGTGGGGTGTAAAATTATAAGATAAAGTACACCCTTAGGTATTAAAGATACAATATGTAAATAAATACGATGTTAGTATTCAGACTTTAGAACGGTTAGGATTTAACCCGATAAGGTAGAGACTTTCTCATGAAGAGAGATCTGCTTTGAGCCTTAAATAAGACCAATAAATAGAAATTCAAACTAAAAACAATCAAACAACAATGCAGCTTACCTTAGGTAGGGTGCACTGGGGTTGATGCGTCTTTTCCTTGCACAACCAGTTCCTTACTCAGACTCTCGCAGACCATAGGTTCCTAGTAACCATAATACTAGGTGGCGACTCCTAAAAACTAATCATAATTTTCCAACACACAACACCCCTTATCAGGAGGCATGACAAGAGCCTCCGCCGTTGCGCCCCCCGCGACAGATGGCGACTCCACTGGGGACCACCTTGTCTGGTTGGACTAAGCTTTGCTTGTTTGCTTGTTTTTTTTTTCTTTAATTTTAGCTTGCATTTTTACTGCTTTAGCATTTTAATTTTGCAAATAAACCCAATTCTAGGTTAGGTGGGAAGTAGCGGTCTGCCTCATGACTTTCAGTCGGGGTTCAGATTCATGAAACATCTAACTATGAGCTGAGTGTTTACTCGATAATGGTGGTCACAGTGTGCCCCAACCATTCCTTGTAAACCCCTATATTGCCTTCACGTGAGGTGGTCACTAGGTAGTTCATAGACCCTTTTAAGATTAGGTAGAAAGCCTACCTATCATGTAATGACCTAGAACCTTCCTTTAGAGCATGATCTCCCTACATATTCATTTTGCACGAGTTTTTTCCATTCATACCCAATATATATGCATTTGCATCCACACGCCTACATCCATCCATTGTAAATAACATACATACTTGCATCAGGTTCAAATATAGGTCCCCAAAAAGCCTATAACACCCGACTCTGAGCAAGAAACATGGAAGATGAAAAGCGTGCTCACCATGACGCCCATTTTCAAGAAGAGTTAGAGTCTCTGAAAGCAAGCGTGGCTCACCTCACTAGCTTACTCGAGCAAACACTTAGAAACGCCTCTAGTGAAGGTCCTTCCAATCAACCAACTATTTTTGCTCAGCCTTCAATAACAGCTCAACCCGAAGAAACAATGAGTGAACATGGTCAAGAACCTCCACACGATCCAGCATTTGTGCACTCAATGCCATCAGCACTAGCCCCTGCAGTCATAGATCCATTTCCTAACGAGTCCCATAAGACTAAGTCATCTAATAACATTGATCAAGATAAGATGGCTGCGTTGGAAGCCCGGATTAGAGCTATTGAAAGGGTAGACTTGTATGATCCAGTACGAGCATCAGAAATGTGTCTAGTCTCAAATGTGGTTGTCCCAAAAAAGTTTCGTGTTCCTGAATTCATCAAATACACTGGAACACAATGTCCCATAACACATTTAAAATCCTACTGCAACAAAAAGGCAGAAGTAGTACACCGTGAGAAACTACTTAGTGCGACCAATTCCTCCACCGTTCCTCGAAAAGACGCCGCCCGGAACATCAGCTCAACCTCCTGATCACGTCCGTGACCACAGACTCCGGTAGCCTCCTCCTCCGCTCGTCAGCAGCTCCTGCAACCGTTTGGTTGCATGCAGCACGTGAACAGTAAGTGTTCATGTTGCTGCTATAATTAACATGAAACTTGGGTCAGGCCAATTCTCGCCCAGCCCAATCAGCTGGTCTGGCCCGGCTAAAAAAAACAAAAAACTAAAATTTGGGTCGATATCGGCCCAACCATTTTGGGTCGATATTGGCCCATCTCTTCTGGGGTTGAGCTCGGCCTAATCAGCTGGGCTGACCCAGCCCACATGTTTTAATAATATTTATTTAATATATATATATATATATATATATATATATATATATATATATATATTATTTTTAAAAAAAAAAATTATGAAAAAAATAAAAAAAAGTTTTAAAAAAATTTGTGATTTTCTTAAATATTTTTCTACTAATTTTGCATAATATCAGTTTGTATATTTACACTGTAAAATACAAATCCGGTATTAAAATACTCGGTTTTCTTCAAAAAATTTCAAAAAAAAATTTAAATTAAAAAAATTTCAAAAAAAATATTTTAAATCAATTTCTACTTTTTTAAAAAAATTATTTTCATGCATACAGCCAAATCCTAAAAAATTTTTAAGCATATTTTTCATTAAAAAATAAGAATAAAATTGCATTTTTTTCATGTTAAAAAAAAATAGATATCGTAATCAGTTTATGATTATACATTATGATTTGGCCAACATATCAAAAATCTTTTTCCAATCTTTTTTTAGGATCTAGATGTAGACTTTAATATTTGTGGGGTGTAAAATTATACGATAAAATACACCCTCAGGTATTAAAGATACAATATGTAAATAAATACGATGTTAGTATTCAGACTTTAGAACGGTTAGGATTTAACCCGATAAGGTAGAGACTCTCTCATGAAGAGAGATCTGCATTGAGCCTTAGATAAGACTAATAAATAGAAATTCAACCTAAAAACAATCAAACAACAATGCAGCTTACCTTAGGTAGGGTGTACTGGGGGTGATGCATCTTCTCCTTGCATAACCAGTCCCTTACTCAGACTTTCGCAGACCATAGGTTCCTAGTAACCATAATACTAGGTGGCGACTCCCAAAAACTAATCATAATTTTCCAACACACAACACTCCTCATCAGGAGGCACGACAAGAGCCTCCGCCATCGCCAGATGACATCGTGCCCCTCGCGACAGTTCTTATGAGCATCATTTGTCTTTTGAATTGTCATGTTCAACAATTGAAACAAAAGATCACATCCTTTCTGGTTTTATTGATAGAACGAGAGGGGACTCGTCAGCCACCAGACCAATGAGTGTGTTGATACCGATTGGCGAATTCTTTTAAACTAGATTCCAATTCTTGATACCATTTAACCCAAAATAATAATTGTGTAATATTCAATAAATCCTCTCAAGAAAAGTAACCTCCTAATAAAATATCTCACACTCAAACCCGAAATCCCTTAACGTCCAAGAAATATCTGTTTTTTTTTAAATCCTCCAAAGAAAACCAAACCTCACAAAATTCCTATGAAGATATCAAACTAAATTATCCAAAGAAATCATGTCAAAAAAAAAAATAGAGAGAGAAAGAGAAAGAAACGTTATGGTTTAATAAATTAATTTTACCAAAAGTTGTATGCATTTATCATAGAATTGATCAGAAGTTAGGAAATGACTGTAATATTTGATCACAGCTTGAATGTGAATTCTTTTAGTCTTTCAAGAGAAGCTTTGATAGTGTGCTTACTGAATTATTAAAAACAAATTCGATATTATTGTTAAGAATATAGAAGAACCATCTTAACTAAATATTTTAAGTTATTAAATCAACAATAATTTTACATGATTTTCAAGGGAGTTCAATGTTCAAGCATCTTACTACAAGAAATTCAGCTAGAAGATACTACTTGCCTCAATGATATTCAGTGTTCCTTCTTTCAAGTGTCCAGAAAAAGAAAGAAAACTCTGCCATCAAGAGAAAGGATAGCCAATTTAATCTTGTAAACTGCATTTTTTTTTTACTATTTAGTATCTCTTCTTTGCTTGGTACCCAAGCCAGTGCACCCTAAAGTTTCCCAAAAAAGAAGGCAATCTCTGTCCTTCAGGAATCAAAAGGCAACTAATTTAAAGTTTCTTCATTCTTACAACTTGCTATTATTTGCTTCGTATCCTAGCCAACTACCATATCTTAATTAAAATTAGGATGTTACGAAGACATGAACAATGCTAGCAAAACTCTCTTTTAAACACTGTTTATTACAATTATCCACATCATTATTAATTATTATTATTCTTGTTGTTGTTATTATTATTATTATTTTGGAATTTTGAAAGCCAAATCAAGGGACAAGGCTAAAAAAAATCAAAATTATGAGCCATATCTTAATTAAATTTATCTTTAAGAAATTGGATCTCTAAAGGTTCAAAACTTCACATTGAGTTCTTCCATCCACATTTTCTAATAGATTTCATCAAGAACGCACATTCTATGCAATGAAAACGATATTGTTAATGTGAAGGAAACATGATGTTTTTCATTAAAATATTGTCCTAATTTTGGAGATGAAAGGATAAAATTTAAAACTTCTTAAAACTAGGGATCAAATTGAAAATTAATTTCTTAGAGCGTTCAATTGAAACCCACCATATAATTAGGAGTCTAATTTGAGACTTGTTCCTTTTATTTTCATCGTAGAAGAATTACCACGCTCAAAGTCATATTGATTGAACATTGTAGTGTTATTAATGAGTGTTTCTAATCCTTTTATTTTCACTAATTTAGTTTGTAATCTGATGATTAAATTTATAAATCCACCGCATTTTTTTATATTTCTCGATACATTTTTAATTGTGTGTTGTTTAAAACTTTACACCATGCATGCATTTTTTATTTATAAAACTGTTACACTCTAATTTTCGTGCTTCTTCCAACAAAAATTAATCAGATATAACAAAATTAGTCTGTATATTGTGGTGAAAATGAAATGATTTGCAATGACTAAACAAAATAAATGATTAATAGTTTGCATATATGTCAATTAATTGATAAAATTCTTGATAGAATGAATTTTAAGAATGCAAAGTATAATTTTTAATACAACAAACAAAAGAGCAAGAGAATAACATAAATCTCTTTTAGCTGAGATTGTGCAACTGAGATCTCTTTTAACTGCTTTAACACAACATCAACAGGTGCGTAGAGCATTTATAGGAGGTTTTCGGCACAAAATGATGATCAAGTACAGATTAATCTTAAAACAAAAAAGATACTCTAGAGTAATTTTTTTTTATTAAAGAATAATATAAATTATATTTTAAAAATTAAACTATAAAATTAAAATGATTTTTTGATATGGTATTAGAATCTTTGATATCAAAACCTAAATAACAAATTTAAAGTCTCTTGATTATCTTTATTACTATTTAGCATCTCTTCGTTGCTTTGTACCCATAACAGGTACCAAATTCTTACTTGTACATGTAACTATGGTTTGTGAAAGCGATTTTGCATGCCGTTCAAATCGCAAGACTTGCTTGTTCTTATGCCGGGGGTGAGTATAGAGTCGATGCTGGAATAAGCGACTCCCAAAGCGGCTTCTTGTGATGAAATTAAGACATGTTGGACCAAGCAGAAGTTTAAGAGAGCTGGGAACTAAAGAAGTTCGATTATGCAATATTGGCAGGAGATCATCTGCTAATCCGAGCAGGCAGTGCCTTTCATTGTCCATAATGTTTATTTATTCAAAAATTAATATAAATAGACAAACATAAAATTGATTGAATTAACAAAATTATGCAAGATTACATATATTAGAAATATTATTCAAAAATAAATATTTGTTATTTAAAACATAAAAACAATTATATATGAATTAAAATAATCTCTTTAAAAATTAAATACATATAAAATAATAAAAAATAATTGCTATTTAAATGAAGATAAAAAAAAGAGAGAAGATTTTTTAATTTAAATATAAATTTAAAAATCATTCTGAAAAAACATATATTAAGAAAAGACATTAATTAAAAAAAAATAACATTTAGAAAAAAAAAATAACAAAAATAAAGGAGGAAGAACATCGTGAGGCCATTGATAGATATCTGAGAGATAATACAGACATGTCCTGTCAAGTTCCAATGAGGTATGATGCCAATTTCCTTTCTCGCTATCCTTTTCCCATGTAAAGTGTAGAATGGAACAGTGCAAAGCCAACTATTTATATGGTCAATGTCTTCTTACCGTTTGGACTCTACGGCTATAGAATCCAAACTTTTTTATGTTTATTGTTAGAAAAGTTCCTTTGAAAAATAATTCATAGTTAAAAGAAAATTTTAGTAAAGTACTCTCTCCCTCTCCAGATTCCTTCAAATCCACTTATCCAACATAAACCCATCTCAAGAACCTCTCATAAATAATAATAAAAAAAAACCCAAATTTAATGAAATCATATTGCATTTAATCGATTACTGAGGGAGGAAGACTTCATGACGATAATTTGATGTGGGTAACGGCAGTGGTTGTTCTCTGTCTTCCTCTATCTGCACCTCTTATTGCTACTATTTTTGGTGGGTTTTAACGCTAGTCGTGGTATCGAAGCTTCAGAATTGTGGTGGCTGTGCTTTTTTTCAGAATTGCAGAAGGCTTCAGAATTGTTCATTGTCTTCCTCCATCTGCACCTCTTCTTTTCTCATAAGAGCCTTTAATTTTCGCTGTTCATTTTAAGAGATTTTTTCAAAGATATCCACATTTACCTTTTCATCTTACAAAACTGTTTTTTCAAGGGTTCAGCGAGAGAACTAGTTTCCACAGTTGGGGAAAAGATGACAATGCTTAAAAAATTGCCTGAAGATGTCTTAAATTTATGGAACAATTGGGAGATTCGAGGAATGGTTTTGCTTAGTCTCTTACTACAAACCATCCTCATCATATTTGGGTCTTGGCGAAAGACCAATGCCAGAAGCTGGATCAGGATGCTCGTTTGGTCTGCATACCTATCAGCAGACGTGGTGGCAACTGTTGCCCTGGGTAATCTAGCCAAGAGCCAAGGAGATTCATCAGGTGACAGTTCAGAGAATGCGAACAATTCCATCCAGGCATTTTGGGCACCTTTTCTACTCCTGCACCTTGGTGGCCCAGACACAATCACTGCATACTCGATTGAAGATAACGAGTTGTGGAAACGGCATTTACTTGGTCTTGTAGTCCAAGTCGGAGTGGCTTTTTATGTCTTCTCAAGGTCCTGGGGTAGCGGTATCCTCACATTCATAGCGATCCCAGTGTTCGTTGTTGGCGTTGTAAAGTATGCAGAGAGGACTTGGGTGCTCTGGTCTTCATGCTCCAAGAGTTTGAAAAACTCCTCTCTCAGAGGTTTTTGGCGTTCTTATAATCGTTCGAGAAAATCAAAAACTCCTCCACAAGATCTCCAGGAAAATTATCTTCTTCAAGCTTATGTTTTTTCATATATATCCAAGTTTGTGATGCAGGATCTTGTCCCTGGCATTTCTTCACTAATAAGAAGCCGGGAGCTGATTTCCAAGAATAATGCATACGGTGCCTTCAAGGTGGTAGAGGCTGAGCTTGGATTGATATATGATATGCTTTATACTAAAGCGCCTCTGATTTACTCCCGTGCCGGAATCATTCTTCGCTGTATCAGCTCTCTGCTCTCTGTTACTGCGTTTATTACCTTCCAGGTCAAGATTGACAAGCATGACTACTCAAAGACCGACATTGCAATCACGTATTTATTGTTTGCGGCCGCTGTTTTTCTCGAGTTTTATGCTTTTTTATGCCTTGTTTTGTCTGACTGGACAATGATTTGGTTGATTGATAAAGGAGGGAACGGCCTGACTAAAGCAACTTATTCTCTGATAAGGAAGTTAACGAGAGGCGAGAGGTGGTCGAGATCCATATCACAGTATAACCTGAAAAGCTCTTCCATTGAAAGAGAGCCACCTAAATTCTTGGAATTTCTGGGAATCGATGAAATGATGAGGCAGATGCATGTGAATCGGAAAGATTTGAATGTTGATCTACAGGGTTTTATTTTCGGACATCTTCTAAAGAAAGCTGAGAAGATGAAGGAAGATTTGAATTTCTTTGATAAGAATGACAGAAGTAAAATAATAGGTCAGAGGGGAGATGGTGTGCTAGAAAGAGAGGGACTGTTACGGGACTACAAGTGGTGCACGACTGAAGTAGAATTCAGTCGGAGCATTCTTGTCTGGCATCTCGCAACAGATATTTGTTATCTTGATGATAATAAAGATGGAAGCAATGTCTCCAAAGAATATGAAGCAAGCAGATGCCTATCTGAATACATGATGTATCTTTTGGTGATAAGACCAAATATGCTCTCTAAAGGATTCTGTGACGAGGTATATCAAGAAACCTTGCGAGACTTGCGAGTATTGTGGCGTCTAAAAGATCGGGGTCCTGATGATAAGGAATATCAACGTACCTTGCGAGTATTGTGGCGTCTAAAAGATCGGGGTCCTGATGATAAGGAATATCACCGTACCTTGCTAGAACTGCGCAACAGTGAATCACGTGGTTGTGATGATATAGAGTTTCAAAGGCGCTGGAAAACATCAAAGTCAGTGCTACGTGGTGTGGAAACGCTCGCCAGGCAATTGCTTTTATTGGAACCTGAGAAGCGACGGGGGATTATAAAGGAAGTTTGGGTAGAAATGGTTGCATATGCAGCAGCTCATTGTCCATGGAAAGAACATACTCAACAACTGAGAAGAGGTGGAGAGTTACTCACTCATGTCTCCCTTCTCATGCTACATCTTGGCTTGACCGCACAGTACGAATATAATGGATCAAACGACTTCTTGTTATTTGCTGAATTTAATGAAATGGTAAGAATACCAAAAATCCTTCTCAAGTACCTCGATAGATAGATAATGCATTTTTTTAGGCGTCAGAATAAAATAACAAATTAGATTATTTTAATTTATATATATTTGTTTAATTTTCATTATTTTGGAAATTCATAAGTAATAGTAATTATATGTTTCGGCAAAATTTGTTTAGGCGTCAGAATAAAATAACAAATCAGATTATTTCCATTTCAATGTTCTCATTTCGTTTTCTTCATTTCATTAATAAAGTGATTTTATTAATCCACGTGGATCATGAGTCTAGTCAACATTGATGCCTTCGTGCCTAAGAAAAATTTGAAATAAATGGTTAATATTAGATATTTGCTTCTATTAACTGATAACTACTCCAATTTCTGATAATAAATTGATTGATGTTTCACCGCAATCTTCAACGAAAACAAAAAGGAGTATGAAGAATATCGCAAGGCTAGACGCAAATATTTGGAAGGCATTGCAGCCACGTCAGGGTCGAGCCTCGATGAGGTATGTTCCACTTCCATATCAATACTTTAAAACCTTCCCAGTTACCCTATGGTTTTCTTAAATAGTTTCCATTTTTTTTTTCTTTTTTTAAATAACTATCAAAACTTTCAATTTTCCTTACATCTCTCTTTTACTTCCTCTCATATACCTACTCTCGTACACCCATAGATGTTATTATTTGCTTAAAAACATTTCCACAAAAAAAATACATTCAAAAACCAATTTTAAACAGTAAGCTTTTTAACGATTAGGGTAACAGATGGATAATATTGAAAAAGTTTAAGCTCTATGAGTGTTACAAATTGAAAAAGGATAATATTCCATCAATCATAAAAAAAAAAGTGTATTGTACACCCTTACAAGTATGTTTTTTTAAATAGCATTACCATCAATCATCAATCGAAGCTAATTTTTAGTTTTCCATACTTATCTTTATTGGATACAATTCTTTGCACGGCACATTTTCATTAAAAAAAAGTGTATTGTCCATAAAAAAATCAAATTACTTTACCCTAATTATCTCACAAAATTATTCTTAAATAATATAAATAATAATTAAATATACATGTAAATTCAAAAATGGAGGTCCAATATATATATATATATAGGTCAGATATATAATACTCTACCTATCTTTATATTCAAATTGTTGGATTGTAGTACCTACCATGAAAACAAAAGTACACCCATACATGTCTCCTTTCAAATAATGGAAGGTAGAGCTTTTCCAAGTCAGTACAATTATTGTGTCCAGCCTTGTTGATTTTTTATCCTTGGTAAAATGAATTTTTTTTAGTAACAAACCAGACATAAGGCAGACGCTTTGCTATGGGCTGATGCTTTGCTGTTGTCCGGGCTGATTTTTTTATATATAATGTAAAAAAACAATGTCCAAGCACTGATATTAGATTTTAAAGAAAAAAAATATTCAAGACTCAACACCTTAGAAAAAGAGCTAAAAAAATAATGACAGTTAATCCCTTAGAATAAAAATGTAGAAAAATAAAATTAGAAAAAAATCAATGAAAAAAATATTAAAAAACAAAGCATGAGCAAAAACAAGTGTGATTGTCAAAACCCACGAGTATAATCAAATTGATATGATAACTCAATATAAAAAAATATAAAAAAAAGTTTAGTTGTAAAAATAATTGAATATTAAAGGATAAAATAAAAAAGGATGAAAAAGAGACATTAGAAAAAACCTGGGTCACCCGAATAAACCTCCTACATGGATCATCAGATAGAAAAAACCTTATTGAAAAGAAAAATAAAAAAATAACAACAATCATCAAATAAACCTATGGAACATTAATCAACTGTAAGACAACCAAAAACCTGGGTTGAACCATCTTTTGGTTAACCCGTGGAAAATCCAATCAAAATAGGGTCAAAACCTATTGACTATTTTCCTTTTTTATTTTATTTAAAATGATATCATTTTATTTAAAATGATATCATTTTAAATTTTTTATACTAAAAAAAAATTTTGGTTGACTTGGGTTCACTCAAGTCAACTCACTCAACATGTGACCCCATAATTGTCTCAAATTTACTCCTGGGTAGGGCATAGAAAAAATAGAAAAAACCAAGGAGACCAAATCCATATAAATAAAATATCAAATGATAAAATAAAAAATTTAAAGGGTTAGAAAAGGCATTTGAGAGAGTACGGACCTCATTTGAAAAGAAAAAAAAACTAAAAGGATAAACAAAAATTCTGAATTGAATGGCAAAATTTAAAAAAAAAACAAATTAACAAATGAATCCAAAATAAAAAATTAAAACCAAGAAAATGAGGACCAAATCTTAAAAAAAATAAAAAAAAATCTAGATTATTGATATAAGAATGAAATTGGATAAAAAATAAAACTTGTTAAAAAAGGTAAAGGATAAAAAATTAGAAATCAAAATATTGATGGTCAAATCTCAAATATCATCAAATATTGAATTGAAAATTAAAATTAAAATAAAAAAATTAAATTCACAAAAGAATAAAAAAACAATTTCCAACGAACTTAATGATGATGGATGCAATTTTTATTCTTTTTTAAATGACTGAAGCCAACTCGATTCAACTATAAGAATTGGTGATATGGAATATGAGGCCAGATTATAACATAAAAAGCAAATCCAAAAAAATAACAATCCAAAATCCCCAACAAACCAAAATAATTAGAGATAAACTTGAAAAAACAAATTAAAAAAGAAGTGGTTTAAAAAATATAGACTTGAAAAGAAAAATAACCAAATTTGACACACAAAATAAAAGAAAATTATAAGGAATGAAATTGAGAAACAATTTCAATAAATAAAAAGATAAGAACAACTTAAATTAACAATAAAAAGAGTGAGGATCATATTTGATACCAAAAAAAATATCAAGGGATGAAATTCAAAAACAAATTAATTTAATCAAAGACTCAAGACCAAACACACCATAATTAAAAGAATGAAAATAAAATCTAATACAAAAAATCAAGTGTAAAGGTATGAAATAAAAAAATAACTTAGTAAATGATTCAAGACCAAATATATTTTAATTAAAAGAATGAAAACGAAATCATATATAATCAAATGTTAAAAGATAAAATTAAAAAAAATAAATTAACCCAATAAATAATTCAAGACCAAATACATTGCAATAAAAAAAAAGAACCTAATTTAACTTAACAAACAAAATAATCATGCTTTCTTGTTTTTTTTCAATGGCCAACACGGTATTCTAAGAGGAGGGAGGGAGGGAGGGAAAAACTTGCATCAAATGCTCTTCTGTATCACGACCGTGAACACGCACCTCACCACTGTGATATGGGTGGTGAGGTGCAACAAACACCGCAACATTCGGTGTAATTTAAGCGTCGCATGCACCATCCAAAAAAAAATAAGAGGTGCCAACTTATTGGCTTGTTCAAAATAGGTGCCAGCCATCTTCAAATTTAAATAATAATTTATGCATATTAAAATACCCGAATGCCCTTGACACCACTTGAGAATTACAGCAAATCCATATCAAAAGGACAAAAACACGCTCGCTAACAGTCTTAATTTTTTTAGGGTCAAAGGGTATGAATGTGAACACACCATTTTTGTTTTTGCAAAATATCAAAGAGCCTTTTTCCCGAAGCCTAATTTTTACAGTGTAGCAAAATAAATATATCTGGACCATTTTGTTCTCATAAATTTTATAATGACTAATGCATTCTTTGGTGAAGGTAATTGGACCTCTAATTGCAAGCATAACTATTTTTTTTAATAAAGGTAAAATAGTAAAGAAATTATGTCTAGAAGCACAATAAATCACTAGTGTCTTTTTAATATATATATATATATATATATATATATATATATATATATATATATATATTGTAATATTGATGCCTTTGCGTCTAAAAAAATTTAAAATAAATAATTAATATTAGATATTTGCTTTTATTAACGGATGACTACTTGAATATTTGATAATAAATTCAATTAATATCACAAGGAGGAGGAGCTAGAAGAATATGACAAGGCTAGAGACAAATATATGGAAGGTATTGAAGACATGTCAGGGTCGAGTCCCAACAAGGTATGTTCCACTTCCATCTCAATACTTTGAAACCTTGTTTTTGTTCTTGTTTTTGCAAAAGATAAAAGAGCCTTATTTTTCTTGTTTTCAAGTGCAAATAAGTTATGACACTATAGCAAAAGATACATGTCGGGACCATTCTATCCTTATAAATTTTATAATGACTAATTCATCTTTCGGTAAAGATAATTGTACGGACCTCTAATTGCAAACATAATATTCTTTTAATAAAGATAAAAGAGTAATTAAAAATAATGTTTCATTTGCACAATAAATCACTTGTGTCTTTTTAGTATATTTTTTTAATATTATCCTGCGAGGTTTTCTCTCTCTCTCTCTCTCTCTTCAAAGGAAAAGACATTAATAACCTGTTAATTTTCCATGCTTTGCACTTTGCCACTTTCCGCTAAATTCAATGTCTTTAATAATCTGTCTAACTAATAATCTTAATATTATAAGCTATGTATTTTTTATATTCACGTTGTGTTGTTTTATTTTCAGAAATGCCTTACGTACATTTTCTTTATCCAGTGTTGCACAAGTTTTTACACCACACATTTTTTTATTTAAACCTTGGTTATTTTAATGTTTTATTTCTTTTTGTATTTCTAGATCATTTTAAAATGTTAATGTCAAAAAAAATTTAAACAAAACAATATCATTTTAAAAACAATATTATTTCTAGATACAGAGCCAGATCTTGAGCGTAAAAAGCGAGAGCATGAGCGCGAAGAACAAGTGCTTGAGCGCAAAGAGCAAGTGCTTGAGCGAGTGCTTGAGCGCGTGCTTGAGCTTGAAAAGCAAGAGGTTGTGCAATTGAGATCTTATTCCACAGCATCAGCTTCACAGCAAGGAATTGATTCGCTTCCAAGAAGTTTGCCAGCACAATCTGATGATGAGTTTAGTTTAATTATTTAAGTGAATTAACTAAAATAAGTTTGTGCCAGCAATAGTGTTGTTGGGCTTCATTTTGCATGTATGTATTGAAAAAATTGCATTGATGGCCATCTTCTTACAGAGTCAACTCTTGTCTTGTTATTTTTAATGGAAGAGCCATAAGATCATCAAGTGCTTATGATGACCTATTCAGCTTCTTAGACTAGTTTAGGTATCTATTTAAAAATTACGAAGTTTCTATGAGTTCACAAAATTATGATATTTAATATATAAATTTAAGTGTTGGTTGTTGGCATGAGTCATCGACAAAAGATTTCTTTGAGAGATTATAGGGATTTTTTTGAAGAATAGAAAATGCAATTGTGAAGGGATGGCTATTAATTCAATGGATCCACAATAACTGCATCATATTTACAACTACGAAAGCTGAATGGGATGCCATCGCTGCAATATATTTTGATGGCGCTGACACCTCACAAGCTTATGATCTCAAAAGGAACATAATAAGACTTAAACAAGTTTGGAGGATAGACACGCTACAACAATTTTCAATGTCTATGGACAGAAATTGATTTTTGCCGCCGAAATCCAATGAAATGTGAGGTTGATTTACAAAGATATAATTCTATTTTACAATAGTATATGGTTTACACGTTTTTAGATGGACTAGATAATCATCTTGATAAAATTGATGCAGTGACATCTAAGTATAGGGGTAGAAGAGTGACACTCTCACCTTGTTTTTTATTATCCAACACTTTATTAGTTCTATCTCTTTAAAATAAATTATTATCTACAGGCCTAACTACTGATAAATTGAAGTTTCTGTATGTTTCATAATATTTTCAAATAAAGTTTTTTTTTTTTAACATAGATATCCGAGCCAGCTTGTGCTTACATCGACTAATCTCATGGGCTCTGAAGTTAACGATCATGTAAGCCTTCAGTGGCCTTGAAATTTATGAAACTCGAACTAGTGATCTCTATAGAACAAACTCAGGATCTGACCAATTAAGCTATACCCTTCGGAGTTAATAAAGTGCTCTTTTCTTTTTTGATTAGCGTGGTGTCTGGGCCAGCTTGCACGGACATCGACTAATCTCACGAGCTTTAAAGTTAATGACCATATAAGCTTCTAATAACTCTAAAATTTATAAAATTTGAATAAATAAATCTTAAAGAGTAAATCTAGAATATAACTAGCTATTACTTTCAAGTTAAATAAAGTGTTTCTAAATAATATAAAAGTTGATATCTCTTATCAAATCTTGGGTAATTAAGTGATACAATGACCATCACTGTCATTTAAATTGTTGATTCGGTACCATTGTCCTTGCATTGATGCTACGATAGATACGAAGCTCTTGAGATTTTTTTAATGCAAAATTTTCTTTAGTGATAATCATGTAAAAAAAATAGTCTCTATTAGCTTAAGTTGTAATCTCAATTAAATACAATGTTGACACAAACTTGTCCTAGCTGATTTAAAATGAAACAAAGAATTGGTTGAATTTATGCGTTTTGCTTTAATCTGAAGATCATCTGCAAATTTGTAATAAATTCGAAGAGTAAAATTTACTGTTTTCTATATACATATAAAGAAAAAAAAATATTGTGATTAATTCTTAAGGAAATAGGAATATCATATTCCTAGAAATGAAATAAAAAGATACGACTCATTACTGCACTGATGTTCAGTGTTCCTTCCCTAGAACAGAAAGCGAACTCTGTTTATGAAGAAAAGAAAACGCAATTAATTTAAAGTTTCTCCATCCTTGTAAACTGCAGTCTTTAGTGCCCGGGAAGGAGTGGAAAACTCACCAGCAAAAATAATAATAATAAAAAAAAAAAAAGAGAAATTGATGTCTCACAAACGTTTTTGGCGTTGCTCCCAAGAGTATAATGAATAAAAATCTTTGCTTGAAAAAACAGAGTAAATCATATATTTCTTTGAAGAGATGTTGTTGGAGGGTGGGTGAGTTGGAGGGCCATATACTGTCGCACCATTGACTCGCGCTGCATGCCATCCATTCTTTGTTTTTATCAGGACTTGATGCAAAAACGTGAGAAGAAAACAGGTGCTGATTGTCGCACCTAAGGGCCTTCGGTTATCTTCCCACTCGCAGCTCGGACTCGTTTTCGTTAAACAGTACTTAAATCCAATAGCTTTGCAATTCAATTGCAATATGAAATTTATTTTTGTTATTTTTTTAATTTTTAATTTGATTAATGAAAAAAATCATCAACTATGAACTCTGTCCATCAATATTATCTATTTTAATGTTAAAAAAATCTATTTCATGACGAGAATTCAACTTAAATATTTTTTTCACTTTAAAACTATATAAAAAGCCAAATTTAAGCTGAGAAGATTTTTTATTTTAGATTGATTTTGATTTCTTGTGTGTTTTTTTTTAATGTAATCTATAGATTTAATAAGGTGTTTAAATTATTTTTTTAAGTATTTTGATAAAAAATTAAATTAAAAATTAAATTTTTAAATAAAAAAATAAAATTTATTTTTTCAGCCACCTTAAGGACTGAAATTTTGGCAAAACAAGATGACACATTAACTAGAGATTTTTTTCCATAAAAATATTGGGCGCTCGTTCGCCTAATTTTATTTTTTAAAAGGAAATAGGGCCCACACGAGGGCATTTCTAATTGAGCCAGACATTGGCCAGGCCTCTTTCCTCTTCTTTTTTTTTTATATAATTTTGTCTTTTTCAAAAAAGTCAATACGTTTTTATATGTGTTTGATAAATAAATTTATAGTTTATATTAAAATTAATATCACTTTTCTTTTATTTCTTATTTTATTTATTTATCATGTCTTAAATAGTTATTGTTTTTTAATTATTTTAAATGTGTTTAACTTTTTAAGATATTATTCTAATTTATTTATAATTTTTTTATGTATTATATAATTGAGATTTAGTTTTAAAAATAATAAATATTTATTTTTGAATAATATTTCTAATAAGTGCAACCTTGTGAGATATTTTTTTTCTTTTAATTTTATTCAATCAATATTATATATGTGTCTATTTCTATTGTTATTTGATTAAATAAAGAATGTATATTAATAAGCATAGTCACTGAACACAATCAAGTAAATGATCTGTGTTGGTAGATCAAATATCTTGATCTATATCATTTCTCGACTTTTAAAGATACATATTTAGTTATTGTTACTTACTTCTTTTCATTTATTGATATAAATGGCTCTTGTTTTGTTTAATTTTATGCATGCATAAATTTTTTTTTATATATTTAATTTTTTTATTTAAAAAAATGTTGAAAAAACTTGTTCGTTCATTTTTTTTTTTTTGAAAAATAATATCCAACTCGTACGTGTCACGTTTGAAATAGTTAGTAAACTTGAAAAAACGTTTGTGAAGGTCAATTAAAAAATCAAAGACATTCCAAATAAATAACCTAATAGCTTTTTTTAAAAAAAAAATTATCCTTGAACGAAAATAGCATAAGATAGTGATTTTTTTTTAAAAAATAGCATGTCTTAAAAAAATAATGGAGCTCAACAAATATTTTTTTTAAAATAGCATAGGATAATGAGCTGCGTTGTTCTAAACAATGCAGCCAATATTGTTTTTATTTTAATTTAGAAATTGTGTTGTAAATAAAGCCCAACATCCTTGAACAAAACACATTATCCCCCACCAAAACAAATGAAGTTGTAAGAATTTTGATAACACATTATCGATCCCACACGGAACACATTCGTTGTGTTTGGTGAATATATTTTTAAGATATCATTTGATTATAGTGATTAAAACTAATCCTTTAAATTTCTCTTTTTAATTTCATTCAACAGATATGAATTGCTCTTTTTTTTTTATCACATTATATATATATATTATTATTTTATTTATTGATCCGATATCATGTAATTTTTTCTATACTAATTGAATCTTATTTTCCTTATTATTTTATTATCTAAAAAAAAATTAGATATTAAAAATTTTGTTATTTTTTTATCTAAAAATTCGAAGTTATACGTATAAAAACAAAAGGCAGAAACACATTGTATCGATTATTTGTTTTTTTTTGAGGACTTGAAGCAAACAGAAACACACTGTCCCACATCGAGCAATAACTGTGAAGCATCTTCTTGAAAAAATGTTGGAATCCAACGAGGTGCTCGTTCAAACATTGCTCATTCTTTTCTTTATTCATCAGGACTTGAGCGAAACGGTGAGCTAAGCTTTTTTCTCGGACAAAAATGCCCTTGAACAAAGAGGAAAATATTGTCCCACATCGAAGCAAGAGAGATATCTCACGAAGGCAGTAAATATTCTTTTATCTCTTTTTTTTATGATAGATGAATGATGACCGTGTGATCATAGCTTGCTAGATTGTGACTGTGGAGGATCGTTTCTTAACCATGGATGGTCCTGCGGTTGTCTGACAGGCCACCACTCCCACGAAGCCCATTATTAGAGCTCCAACGGCAAATCCCAAGTTCTCCTTTCTTTCTTTTTTCCCCCTATAGTTTCAGTACACAGCAAGATAGCTTCTGTAGCGATTGGCTTCCTGTTATACCATGAGCACTCCCAAGCAAAAGTCGTTGTTCTTGGCGGTCATTTTCACTTCTCTTCGATACTTGTCGGTCTATTCCTTTGAATACCAAATCGGCGGCAACGAAAACTGGGTTGTCCCTCCTGCCATTGATACCAGAATCTACGTTGACTGGGCCTTAGGGAACCGAT
>Ga0307515_10006431_pt1 | contig 23507 bp, 26 predicted proteins | sample 17_EM_MG_FD_194513 | JGI IMG/M metagenome (GOLD analysis project Ga0307515, IMG submission 194513) | Populus trichocarpa ectomycorrhiza microbial communities from riparian zone in the Pacific Northwest, United States - 17_EM | ecosystem: Host-associated > Plants > Roots > Unclassified | place... | reverse complement strand
AACAATGAAAGGCTCTCAGGCCCCATTGGTGGTGAAAAACATATGGGAAGGCCCTGATCATTTTCAATGCTTCGCGGCCTTGTCCATTTTGCCGGCCAGCTTGAAGTCGAGTTCGGTCAGGCCCTTGGCGTCATGGGTCGTCAGCTTCACCTCCACGGTGCGATAGACGTTGAACCATTCGGGATGATGATCGAGCTTCTCGGCATGGATGGCGCACTCCGTCATGAAGCCGAAAGCCTCGACAAAGTTCCCGAATTTAAAGGTCTTGTTGATGGCGGTCTCGTCATCGGACAACGTCCAGCCTTCGAGTGCTTGAAGGCCAGTCTCGACATCGGTAGTGGATAATTTCTCGCGCGGCATGTGCATCCTCATTCTCTGATCGGCTTGAATTGTAGCATGGAAAAAAGGCGAATTCTTTTCGTTTGTCTCGGCAATATCTGCCGTTCGCCGTTGGGCGAAGGCATTTTGCGGCAACGGGCGCAGGAACGCGGGCTCTCACATCTTGTCGAAACGGAGTCCGCCGGGACGGGTGGATGGCACCAGGGTGATCCGCCGGACCAGCGATCGATCGCCGTCGCAAGGGCGCGCGGCATCGATATATCGACCCAGCGCGCGCGACAACTGACGTTGGAGGATTTCACGACCTTCGACCTGATATTTGCCATGGACCGCGACAATCTGAGAAATCTCGTGCGGTTGGCACCGCATGATTCCTCGGCCGACATCCACCTCTTCATGGATTTCGTCAGTGGCGCGATGCGCGATGTGCCCGATCCCTATTATGGAACGCCCGCTGATTTCGAGCGCGTCGTCGCCATGCTCGACGAGGGGTGCGGAAACCTGCTCGACACGCTATTCGGACGCGCGGCGCGTCAAGGCTGATCAGCCGGCGGCGCAGCTCTTGGACTGGTAGGCCGAATTGATCGCCTGGACCTCGCCCTTGGCGCGGGCGACTCCCGCTTCATTGTCCTTGCCGGTCATCGAGGCAACGGGGATATGGATCACCGACATCGATGCCCTGTCGTGCTCGGAGGCATTGAACTGCGCCTTTTCGAGCGTCGCGAGTTCGGCTTCCTTCTGCATCTTGAGGGGACTGAGCTGCGCGCAGGACATCTGCATATAGGGATCGACGGCGACGGGCGCCGCCATGATTTCGTCAGGCCGCTTAGCGCAGCCGGCAGCGAGCAGCATCGCCGCGCACACCAGAAGCTTCTTCATTTTACCTACCAGCATAAATCGCGGCAGCCCTGAGGCCGCCACCCTGAGAACCACGCATATGCCTGCAAACTCTGGTGCTTAGCAAGAGCGTATCGGTGTGGTCCTTGGCGGTTTCGGTTCGACCGAAACTATTTTGCCTCAGGGGTGCAATTCGCCGAGCGGGACAGGCCTTGCCGGCACGGGCTGCATCAGCGGATATTCCTCTTCGACCACGTAAGGTCCGCCACCGGTGGAGTCGCGCGACGACATCAGCAGGAATTTGGTGACGGTGAAGGGTCCGGCGGAAAAATTGCCGCGGCCGGTCAGGTAATGCAGCACGTCGTCGACGCGTGCATTCCTGAGGCGCGCAAGCGTCACATGCGGGGTGAACTTGCGCGGCTCGGGCGGCAGGCCGATGCGCTGGCAGACACGTTCGAGGTCAGCCTGCAGCGCCATCAGTTCCGGGGCGGGCTGGACGCCGGCCCAGATCGAATGCGGCTTCTTGTTGCCGAAGAAACCGGTGCCGGAGAGATTGAGCGTAAACTGGGGCTTGCGCACCCTGTCGAGCGCCTGGACAACTTCATCGGCCGTGCGATGATCGATATCGCCGATGAATCTCAATGTGATATGGAAATTCTCACGGTCGATCCAGCGGGCCCCTGGTACGCCGCCCCGCAACAGCGAAAGGCTCATGGCCGCGCTTTGCGGGATTTCGAGGGCGGTAAAAAGTCTCGGCATGGCGAGCTCCCCGAATCGAATTGACAGTCCTAACGAATCATCGATTGGTCAGAGGTGCAATCCCCAAATATTGTTATACCGCATTGCATAACAAATCATTGCGGCAGGGATTTGAGGAAAGTTTCGAAGATGGGAAAGATCCTTTCCGCCATGATTTTCGTTCCCGCCCCATTCGGATGCATGCCGTCTTCGAGCTGTAGGCCGGCATTCAACGTGACGCCGTCAAGGAAAAACGGATAGACGGCGACGTCGTGTTTCTCGCCAAGAGCCTTGTACGTGCCGTTGAATTTCGCCTCGTAGTCGGCGCCCATATTGGGCGGCGCAAGGATGCCGGCGAGCAGGACGGGAATCCCGCGCTCCTTGAGCCGGACGATCATGGTTTCGAGGTTTTTTTGGCTGTCTTCGGGCGACAGCCCGCGCAAGGCATCATTTGCGCCCAGTTCGAGGATCACGCCATCGGTGCCATCGGGGATCGACCAGTCGATGCGGGCCAGCCCATCCGCGGTGGTGTCGCCGGAGACGCCGGCATTGGTGATCGTGACATCGAGACCCTTCGATTTGGCCAGCGCTTCCAGCCGCGCAGGAAATGCCTCGCCGGGAGGAAGTTGATATCCCGCGGTGAGAGAATCGCCGAAAGCAACAATGTTCAACGTGCGCGCATCCGAAGATTGCGAGGATAACAATAGCGTGAGAGCCGCAAATAAAACGGTTCCGAGAGCTTTAAATGTCATCCGTAGCCTCCTAAGTTGCGGCGCAGCGCGCAGGGTAGAGCAGAATATAGGATTCATGATCTGTGGATGAAACCATCATCGAACTGAAAAAGGCCGATCTCACTCTCGGCCATGGCGCCAGTGCAGTCCACGTCCTCAAATCGCTCGACCTAGAAATCTACAAAAGCACGTCCTGCGGCATTACCGGGCCCTCCGGCTCCGGCAAGTCGACACTGCTGATGGTGCTGGCCGGCCTCGAGCGGCTCGATCGCGGCGAAATCCGCATTGCGGGAACCGACCTCCACAACGCCGACGAGGATACGCTCGCCGCCTTTCGCGGGCGGAATATCGGTATCGTATTCCAGTCTTTCCATCTCATTCCCAACATGACGGCGCTGGAAAATGTCGCCGTGCCGCTTGAGCTTGCAGGCAATCGCGACGCGTTCGGCATTGCGCGCAAGGAGCTTGAAGCGGTCGGACTCGGCGAGCGACTCAGCCACTATCCCGGCCAGCTTTCGGGCGGCGAACAGCAGCGCGTCGCCATTGCGCGGGCACTGGCGCCATCGCCGAAACTGCTGATCGCCGACGAGCCGACGGGCAATCTCGATGGCGAAACAGGCCGCAACATCGCCGACCTGCTTTTTTCGAAACAGGCCGAGCGTGGCATGACGCTGCTGCTGGTCACCCATGACGCGACGCTGGCCGCACGCTGCGGACGCCAGATCAAGATCCGCTCCGGCGAAATCATCGACGCAGGTCTTTGAGATGCGGAGCGCAAGGGTATTTCTAGGCCACCTGCCGCTGGCCCTCCGGCTCGCCTTGCGCGAAATGCGCGGCGGCTTGCGGGGCTTTTACATTTTCATGCTGTGCATCCTGCTCGGCACGGCGGCGATCGCGGGCGTGAATTCCGTCGCCCGGTCGATGACGTCGGCGATCGACGCCCAGGGACAGGAGATTCTGGCGGGCGACCTGCGTTTCGGGCTCAAGAACCGCGAAGCTTCAGCGGAGGAACTGGTCTATATCAAGAGCCTCGGCACCGTGCAGCTTTCCACCAACCTGCGCTCCATGGTGCGTAGCGGCGACAAGGCCGCGCAGGCGCTGACCGAACTCAAGGCTGTCGATGGCGGCTATCCGCTCTATGGCACCTTCATGGCCGACCCGGGCCAGCCGCTGCAGGATCTGCTTACCGAAAAGGACGGCACGTTCGGCGCCGTCGCCCAGCCGCTGCTGCTCGACAGGCTCGGCGTGAAAGTCGGCGACACAATCCTGCTCGGCGATATGGCGATGACGGTGCGCGGTACGATCGTTGCGGAACCCGATGCGCTGTCCGACGGCTTTTCTTTCGCCCCGCGCCTGATCGTTTCACGTGACGCATTGACCAAGAGCGGGCTGATCAAGATCGGTAGCCTGGTCGATAATTTCTACCGCGTGAAGCTCGACGACCAGACGCGCGGCCGGCGGGATATCCGCAAGGAAGCCGAAGCGAAGTTCCCGGAGGCCGGGTGGTCGGTGCGTGGTTCGAGCAATGCGGCGCCGTCGCTGTCGGAGAATATCGAGCGTTTCTCGGAATTCCTGACCCTTGTCGGCCTCGCCGCACTGGCTGCCGGTGGCGTCGGCGTGGCCAATGCCGTGGGTGCCTTTCTCGACAGCAAGCGGCAGGTGATCGCGAGCTTCAAGAGCCTAGGCGCGCCGGGGCATCTGATCGTGATGATCTACATGATTCAGATCCTCGCCATCGCGGCGATCGCCATTCTCGCCGGGTTGGTGATCGGTGCCGCGATCACGCCGATCGCGGGCTATTTCCTCGAAGGTTATGTGCCGGTGCCGCCCGGGCTCAACCTCTATCCGGCTGCATTGGGCATCGCGGCCCTGTTCGGGCTCTTGACGACGATTGCCTTTTCGATCCTGCCGCTCGGCCGCTCGCGGCTGATCCGGGCAACCGAACTCTTCCGCTCGCAATCCTATGACGGCTGGCGGATGGTGCCGTTGCGCTACTATATCAGCGCCGCCGCTGCCTTCCTGCTGATCGCGCTGCTTGCGGTATTTTCCTCGGAAAACCGCTTCATCGCGCTGGTCTTTCTCCTGGCAACCGCTGGTGCCTTCGTCGTGCTCAGGCTGGTCGCTGCCGGCGTGGCGGTGATCGCGCGGCGAGCGCCGAAGGTCACATCGCCGGCGCTCAGGCTCGCGATCGGCAATATCCACCGGCCGGGGTCCCTCACGGCATCGGTCATTCTCTCGCTCGGGCTGGGCCTGACGCTGCTTGCCTCGCTGGCGCTGATCGAGGGCAACCTGCGCGGCAACCTTGCCGGCGCCATGGCCGAGAAGGCGCCGAGCTTCTTCTTCGTCGATATCCAGAGCCGCGATCTCGACCGGTTCAGGTCCGTCCTGGCCGCGACTTCACCCAAGGGGGAGGTCGTGGAAGTGCCGATGCTGCGCGGCCGGATTCTCGCGTTCAACGGCGAGGATGTGCAGAAGCGGTCGATCGACCCCGCCGCCCGCTGGGTGCTGCAGGGCGATCGCGGCATCACCTATTCCGAAGCCCTGCCTGGCAATGCGACGCTCAAGGAGGGCCAATGGTGGCCGAAGGATTACTCGGGCGAGCCGCTCGTGTCCTTCTCCGCCGAGGAAGCGGGGGAACTTCGCCTGAAGATCGGCGATACAGTCACCGTCAACGTGCTGGGACGGAATATCACGTCGAAGATCGCCAATTTCCGCAACGTCGAATGGCGGTCGATGTCGATCAATTTCGTCATGGTGTTTTCGCCCAACACGTTCAAAGGTGCGCCGCATGCCTGGCTTGCCACGCTGACCGACGGCCATTCGACGGCCGCGGCCGATGCGAACGTCATGCGGGAGGTGACCAATGCTTTTCCGGGCATCACCTCGGTGCGGGTGAAGGATGCACTGGATGTCGCGTCCAACATCGTGGCGCAGCTGGCGGTCGCGATCCGGGCGGCTGCATCGATCGCCATCGTGGTTTCCGTGCTTGTGCTCGCAGGTGCGATCGCGGCTGGCAACCGGGCGCGAATCCATGATGCTGTGGTGCTAAAGACGCTTGGCGCGAAACGGACCATGCTGATGCGGGCCTATCTCTACGAATATTTCCTGCTCGGCCTGTCAGCATCGATTTTTGCACTGGCGGCGGCGACGGCGGCGGCCTGGTATGTGATGATCGGGATCATGGACCTGCCTTTCAGCTTCCTGCCGGGCACGGCGGCATCCACTGTGATCCTCGCGCTTCTCGTGACGGCTGGCACAGGCCTTCTTGGCACATGGTCCATCCTGGGACAGAAGGCGGCGCCGGTGCTGAGAGAGCTCTAGAAAACATGATCACTGCGCGTATTTCGGGCACAGCGAGGTCCCAGATGACGTATTTGTCATCTTCTGCCTCTTGCTTAGAATTGAAACCCGCCCCATATTCCCAGGTAGCTTGCTGAAGCTCCCAGCGGCGCACGGGCAATGACCGCTCTTTCGGCCTATGGTCCGACACCGTGTTTTCAAAACAAAACGGAGCTTTGTTAGAGGAAACTATGTCTGACATCAGAGACTTCCAAACCCGCACGGTGAACGCCGCCGGCGTGCGCACCGATGCAGATATCGATGCGGGCCTGCGCGCCCATATGCTCAAGGTTTATAACCTGATGGCATTGGGTGTGGCGCTGACCGGTCTTCTTGCCTATGCATTTGCCAATGCTGCGGTTGCAAATGACGCTCAGTCCGCTGTGGCGATGTTTGGCAAGGTACCGCTGACGGCCTTCGGCGCCGCCATTTACGCGAGCCCCCTCAAGTGGGTGGTCATGTTGGCTCCCCTCGCTCCGGTCCTGTTCCTTAGTTTCGGCATCGAGCGTATCAGCGTGTTTACCGCACAGCTCTTGTTCTGGGTCTATGCCGCACTGGTGGGCGTGTCGCTCTCGTCGATCTTCCTGATTTACACCGACGCGTCGATCGTCCAGACCTTCGCCGTGACCGCTGCCTCGTTCGCCGCCCTGTCGCTCTATGGTTACACGACCAAGCGCGATTTGTCGGCGATGGGCTCGTTCCTGGTCATGGGCCTGTTCGGCCTGATCATCGCCTCGCTGGTCAACTTGTTCCTGCAGTCTTCGGCGCTCAACTTTGCCATCTCGGCCATCGGCGTACTCGTCTTCGCCGGCCTGACCGCCTGGGATACGCAGAAGATCAAGGAAATGTACCTTGAAAGCGACGGCTTCGAAGCCGCCGGCAAGAAGGCCATCATGGGCGCGCTGAGCCTCTATATGGACTTCATCAACCTGTTCCTGTTCATGCTGCGCTTCATGGGCAATCGCGAATAGTCACAGTATCTGCTACGAATATCAGGGCGGCCCTCGGGCCGCCCTTTTTCGTGTCCGATTTCGAGAGCCCAAGATGAAGATTCGCATCCGCGACGCCGTGCCCGCCGACCTCCATGTCATCAGTGAAATCTACCGCGAGTCCGTGCTGACGAATGTCGCGACCTATGAGCTGGAACCGCCATCCGACGAAGAGATGGCATCGCGTTTTGCTGCGATCACCGGACAGAACTACCCCTACATCATTGCCGAGGACGACAATGGCAAGGTGCTCGGCTACGCCTATGCCTCGGCGTTCCGGACACGGCCGGCCTACCGGTATCTCGCCGAGGATTCGATCTATGTCGCGCCGGATTCGCGCGGACTGGGCGTCGGCGGCACGCTGCTGGATGCGCTGATGAGCGCCACGGCGAGCCTCGGCATCAGGCAGATGATCGCCGTCATCGGCGGCGCTGCCCCGGCCTCGATCGCGGTGCACGAGAAGGCCGGCTTCAAACATGTCGGCCGGCTGCCGGCGAGCGGCTTCAAGTTCGGCCAGTGGATCGACACGGTGCTGATGCAGATCGAACTTGGCGAGGGAATGGGGACGATTCCGACGGAGAAGCCGGGGTTGCGGAAGGTTCCGTAAGCAATCTAAGGAAGAAGACCCCGCCCCGAAACCCCTCCCCACAAGGGGGAGGGGCCAATTCGTGGCGCCGTCTCAACCCAAGCTGATGTGTCCATGCACGTCGCATCGCAAACACTGTTCCCTGCTCGGCGTTGAGCGGCGCGATCCGGTGCGGCAGGTTAAGCCCCTCCCCCTTGTGGGGCGGGGTTGGGGCGGGGTCTTTCTAAACCCAAATGACTACTGCTCGCCGAGTTTCATCTCCGGATCATACTCTTTCCCCGGCACGTCCTTGACGATCGCCTGGCCGCAGATGACCTGCCCAGTGACGCTGTTGAAGGCTAGCGTCGGGGCGCCGTGCAGTTCCCAGCCCTTGTTGAGGTTCATCGTCACGCGGTGGCAGAATGCGTTGTCGTCGGGGCCGGTGAGGAAGCGGTAGACTTTCATGCTTTATTCCCTGCTTTATTCATTTGGGCTCTGATCATTTGGGCGCGGGCGGCGATCCGTCCGGCCTGTTCGAAATGCAGTCGCTCGACCATTCGGCCGGCGATAGCGATGGCGCTTTTACCCTCAGCCTCGGGCGCGGAGAAGGCGGCGATGATCGCCTCGGCTTCCGCAAGCTCCTCGGCGGATGGCTGGAAGATGCGGTTCGGAGCCTCGATCTGTGCCGGGTGGATCAGCATCTTGCCGTCAAAGCCCATGGCGCGGCCTTGCGCGCATTCCGCCTCGAACGGCGCGAGATCGCGAAAATCGTTGGAAACCGAATCGATCACGGTCAGCCCGAAGGCGCGGGCTGCCAGCACGATCTGCATCAGCCAGGGCGTGAGATAGGTGCGCGTCGGATCGAAGGGAACACCTGTGTCCTTGCGCAGGTCATTGAGGCCGACAACGAGGCAATCGAGCCTGCCGCCAGAGGTGCGGCCGGCTTCGGCGATCGGTCCGGCATTCAGGATCGCCAGCGGCGTTTCCATCATGGCCCAGATGCGGACTGTCTCCGGCGCATCGTTTTCCGAGAGGAAGACCGCGATATCGAGAATATCGTCCTGCGCCCGCACTTTGGGCAGCAGCACGGCGTCGGGCTCGCATTCCAGCACCAGGACCATGTCCGTATCGTAATGCGACGAGGATGCCTGGTTTATCCGGATGATGATTTCGCGTTCGGTCTTGTCGCGAGCCTTAAAGAAAGCACGGATATTGGCGCGTGCCCGTTCCTTCTCTTCCTCGGCCACGGCGTCCTCGAGATCGAGAATCACTGCGTCGCAATCGAGGCTAGCGAGCTTGTCGATGGCACGCTGGTTTGAGGCTGGCAGGCAGAGGACGGAACGGCGCAGGTGCTGCGGATGGTGGTCGAAAATCATGCTCATGGCCCCTCTATGGCCCGATTTAAGCCCGGTTTCAAGAATATGTGACAATCCTGATACGTCGAACCTCTTGCAATTCTCGGGCTTCTGCCCCACATTGCCATCAAAGGAATGGTGAAATCCATGAGAAGCATTCGTTCGTTTTTCCTCACGCTGGCAGGCCTGACGCTGGTCGCTATCGTCGCGCTGTTCACGGCGTCGATCGGCATAGCGATCGCCGGCGCGGTTTCCGTGCTGCTCTTCGGCCAGTGGCTCTCCTCGCTGCTCGCCGGTCATGAGCGCGAACCGGTGCGCGCCTATGCCCGCACCCATCGCACGCAGGACGGCCGTCCGGTGCGCGTGTGGAACGACGGCAAGGGCACGATTATCGACATGTGATCAATCGGCCGGGCGCTAGCCTTGGCCATGGGAAGGCGGACGGTTCGTTCCGCCTTTTTTGTTGCCTCGATTTCTTCGACAAGCATATTGATTGAGTGCCGACATGCAGTTCACGGGTACCGAAGACTACATCGCCGAGAAAGACCTGATGATCGCGGTCAATGCCGCGATCCAGCTTGAGCGGCCGCTGCTGGTCAAGGGAGAGCCGGGAACCGGCAAGACCGAGCTGGCGCGCCAGATCGCCCAGAGCCTCGGCCTCGACCTGATCGAATGGAATGTGAAGTCCACGACGCGGGCGCATCAGGGCCTTTACGAATATGACGCCGTGTCGCGGCTGCGCGACAGCCAGCTCGGCGACGTCAGGGTGCACGACATCAAGAACTATATCCGCAAGGGCAAGCTCTGGCATGCGTTCGAGGCGAGCAGGAAGGTCGTGCTGCTGATCGACGAGATCGACAAGGCCGACATCGAATTCCCCAATGACCTGCTGCAGGAACTCGACCGCATGGAGTTCCACGTCTACGAGACCGACGAGACGATCCGCGCGAGTGTTCGCCCCATCGTCATCATTAGCTCCAATAACGAGAAGGAACTGCCGGACGCCTTCCTGCGCCGTTGTTTCTTCCACTATATCCGTTTTCCCGATGCAGAGACGCTGGCGCGGATCGTCGAGGTCCACTATCCCGGCATCAAGAAGCGGCTGCTGTCGGCGGCGCTGACGCGGTTCTTCGAGATCCGAGACATGCCGGGGCTGAAGAAGAAGCCCTCGACCTCGGAGGCGCTCGACTGGATCCGCCTGCTGGTAGCCGATGATGTCGAGCCGGAAACGCTTGCGGCCAGCGACAAGAACGCGCTACCGAAACTGCACGGCGCGCTCCTCAAGAACGAGCAGGACGTGCATCTCTTCGAACGGCTGGCCTTCATGGCCCGGCGCGAGATGCGATAGGGCGCTCGGCCACATGCCCCGCGCCCGCCAAATCGACTGACTTCCAACCCGATTGAAAATCCGCGTCGCCCGGTATAAAGGAATTCCGTGGTGATTTGCCGGCCGGCTTGCAGCCACGTTAAACAAATCGCTAAATAGGGCCACCGGAACTCGGGGACCGTCAGCGATCGTTTAATTGCCGGCGTATTGGAGTGCCCCGATGCCTATCAAGATTCCCGACCAGTTGCCCGCGTTCCAAACCCTTGTTGCCGAAGGCGTCTCCGTGATGACCGATTCCGAGGCGATTCGGCAGGATATCCGTCCGCTGCAGATCGGCCTGCTCAACCTGATGCCCAACAAGATCAAGACCGAACTGCAGATGGCGCGCCTAGTCGGCGCTTCGCCGCTGCAGGTCGAATTGTCGCTGGTCCGTGTCGGCGGGCACAAGTCGAAGAACACCTCGGAAGAGCACCTGCTGTCGTTCTACAACACCTGGGACGAGATCAAGCACCGCAAGTTCGATGGCTTCATCATCACAGGCGCGCCCGTGGAGATGCTCGATTACGAGGACGTGACCTATTGGGACGAGATGAAGGCGATCCTCGACTGGACAGAGACCAATGTCCATTCGACGCTCAACATCTGCTGGGGCGCCATGGCGGCGATCTATCACTTCCACAAGGTGCCGAAATATGTCCTGCCGGAAAAGGCCTTCGGCGTGTACCAGCATCGCAATCTCAATCCGTCTTCGCCCTATCTGCTTGGTTTTTCGGACGATTTCGCAGTTCCCGTCTCACGCTGGACCGAGGTGCTGCAGAAGGATATCGACCCGTCCTCGGGGCTTGAGGCGCTGATGACCTCGCCGGATGCGGGGCTGTGCCTGGTCGCGGAGAAGAAGGGCAACCGGCTCTACATGTTCAATCATGTGGAATACGATTCGACGTCGCTGGCCGACGAATATTTCCGCGATCAATCGGCCGGCATCCCGATCAAGATGCCCGCCAACTATTTCACCCACAACGACCCGACCCAGCCGCCGCTCAACCGCTGGCGCAGCCATGCGCATCTGCTGTTCGGCAACTGGATCAACCAGGTCTACCAGACGACGGAATTCGACCTGAGCCAGGTGGGGATTCGCGCCAAGGTGCTGGAGGAGGCGTAAGGCAAACCCGTGTTCATCCCCTTCTTCCTCGAACTCAAGGCAGCGAAAGTCCCGGTGACGCTCCGGGAGTATCTTTCGCTGCTCGAGGGAATGGACGCACATATAGCCGACGATGATATCGAGGCCTTCTACTTCCTGTCGCGCGCGGCGTTGGTGAAGGACGAGCGGTTCATCGATCGGTTCGACCAGGTTTTCGCGCATTATTTCAAGGGTGTGGAGGCTGTGTCCGGTACGTCGGCGGTCGATGTGAACGACATTCCCGAGGAATGGCTGCGGCGGCTGGCGGACAAGCACCTGACGGACGACGAGAAGCGGCTGGTGGAGGGCCTTGGCGGCTTCGACAAGTTGATGGAGGCGCTCAAGCAGCGGCTCAAGGAGCAGAAGGGCCGGCATCAGGGCGGTTCGAAATGGATCGGCACCGGTGGCACCTCGCCCTTCGGCGCCGGGGGCTACAATCCTGAAGGCGTGCGGATCGGTCAGAAGGAATCGCGCCATCGCAGCGCGGTGAAGGTGTGGGACGAGCGGGCCTTCAGGAATCTCGATGATTCCGTCGAACTCGGCACCCGCAATATCAAGGTGGCGCTCAAGCGCCTGCGCCGTTGGGTGCGCGACGGGGCAGACGAGGAACTCGATCTCGACGACACGATCCGCTCGACCGCCGAGCACGGCTGGCTGGATGTCAAGACGCGGCCCGAGCGCAAGAACCGCGTCAAGCTGCTGATGTTCTTCGATATCGGCGGTTCGATGGACGATCATCTCAAGGTGGCGGAGGAGCTGTTCTCGGCGGCGAAATCGGAATTCCGGCAGCTCGAATATTTCTATTTCCACAATTGCCTTTACGAGGGCGTGTGGAAGGACAATCACCGCCGGCGCTCGTCGATGATCGATACGGTGGATGTGATCCGCACCTATGGGCCGGACTACAAGGTGATCTTCGCCGGCGATGCCTCGATGAGCCCGTACGAGATCACCATGCCGGGCGGTTCGGTGGAACACTGGAACAGCCAGGCGGGGGCGTCGTGGCTCAATCTCGTCACCGGGCATTTCCGCAAGAGCGTCTGGCTCAATCCGGTGCCGGAGCAGCATTGGGGCTATACGCAGTCGATCGGCATCGTCCGCCAGCTTTTCGCCGGCAGGATGTATCCGCTGACGCTCGGCGGGCTGGAGGCTGCGGCAAAAGAATTGTCGCGATAGGGGTCGTCGCCCTATATAGCTTCTGTGAGTTCAGTATTCCGGAGCACGACCATGACCGAAGCGGCAAAGACCACCATCGACCAGGCGCAAGTCGATCGTTTCTCCGCCATGGCTGCCGAGTGGTGGGATCCAACCGGCAAGTTCAAGCCGTTGCACAAGTTCAATCCGGTGCGGCTCACCTATATCCGCGACCGCGCCTGCCGGCAGTTCGGAAGCGATCCGAAGTCGCACAAGCCGCTCGAAGGCCTGCGCGTGCTCGACATCGGTTGCGGCGGCGGGCTGCTGTCCGAACCGGTCTCGCGGATGGGCGCCAATGTGCTGGGTGCGGATGCGTCGGAGAAGAATATCGGGATCGCCAAGACCCATGCCGAGCAATCCGGCGCGGTGGTGGATTATCGCGCGGTCACCGCCGAAGCACTTGCCGCCGATGGCGAGAAATTCGACATCGTGCTCAACATGGAAGTGGTCGAGCATGTCTCCGACGTCGCCTTCTTCATGGAAACCTGCGCCTCGATGGTGAAGCCCGGCGGCCTGATGTTCGTCGCCACGATCAACCGTACGTTCAAGGCGGCGGCGCTCGCCATAGTCGCGGCGGAAAACATCCTGCGCTGGCTGCCGCGCGGCACGCATCAATATGAAAAGCTGGTGCGCCCGGAAGAGCTGGAGGCGCCGCTTGTGGCCTCGGGCATGGTGGTGACCGACCGCACGGGCGTGTTCTTCAACCCGCTGAGCAACCAGTGGAACCTGTCGAAGGACATGGATGTGAATTATATGATCGTGGCGGAGCGGGCGTGATTGCACGCCGCTATCTCGTCGCCTCAACAAGCTGCTTCAGTTCATCAAGCAACGGCTCACGATTGTAGCCGCGATAGAGCAAAAAACCGTCGCGTCGCTTTTCCTTCGGGTCATTCTCTGGTTTCCAAACCATGATCTTGGCAATCCTGCCATCCTTGATTGAAAACAGATAGGGGATGGAGCCCTTGTAGTCTTGGTCCGCTCCAAGGGCGGACAGGACTTCGGCTCCATTGGGAGCATATAGGCCCTCAATGTGAACGAAAACGACGTTCCTTGCGGCAAACGCGTTCAGTTCGTCCGCCAATTTCTGATCATTCGCCCCAAGAGATTCAGCCATGACGGGCGGATATCCCTCAACCTCATAATTGAACATTCCATACTGGCCCTTGAGATGGGCATCGAGAGCATGGCACCAGATGCACCACTCCGCCCCATATGAAACGATGACGACCTTGCCGGTCTTCTTGGCTTCCTCGACTGCTTCCTTCAAGATGGCGAATTGGTCACCACATTCATCATAAAGCTTGGCGTCGCCATTGCGGCAAGTTGCGTCAAAGTTCTGCGGGTAGACTACTACATTCTCTATGGAGAAGGCTGCGCTGGCGAGAAAAGACCAAACCACAGCAAAGCCGAGCAAAAAGCGGGTCAAGGCATATCCTTCATTCTATCAATGATTGAAGGAAGCAATGAGGACTCCAAAAGTCAAGAAGCCCTATCTCAAATTGCCTCTACTCCCCGCCCTGCACGAGCGGCGCCCCAGGCAGATAAAGCGAAATCGGCCTGATCTCATAGACCGCCGATGGGTTGGCGCGCCGCAGCTCGCGGGCGGCGGCGACGGCTTGATCGATATCAGGGAAATCCACGACATAGAGGCCGAGGAGCTGTTCCTTGGTTTCGGCGAAGGGGCCGTCGATGACCACGCCCGCGCCGGGACCGCGCAGTGTCACGGCGCCTGATGTGGGGCCAAGTCGAGCGGCTGGGCCAAGCTTTTTTGCCTTCACCAGACGATCGTTGACCGCGAGCAGATCGGTCATCAGCGCCGCGTCTTCCTCCGCGGTCCAGGAGTCGACGACGCCTTCGAGATGATAGGCGAGGATTGCGTAATACATATATCGTCCCCTCAATCGACGGCGGCCGCAGTCGCCGTGCCGCCCCCGATCAAAATTTCTTGTATCCATATCTGTCGATGATGAATTTGTCCCGCTCGGCAACGAGCTCGTATGTCTCGTCGTCGTAGTAGCTGTCATATTTGCGGTGGACGGAGGTGTTGGTCCTGCCGATCGCGTCGATGTCTTCCAGCGTCACCTTCGCACCGATCGATTGCAGCATGTCGACTATGTCGTGATTCAGCGTTTCCATTCTGAGAATGCGCTTGGCGATCGTATGCTGATCGGCGAAGCGCGCCAGTTCCTCATGGGTTCTGACTTTGAGGCCGATGTCGTTCCACTTGTCGAATTCCGTGGTGAGCGCCAGGAAGCGGTAGGTCTTGAAGCCGATCACGGATTTCACGTCGCTCGTGGCATAGCCTTCCTTCTGGATGTGCTGGCCCTCCTCGCCCAGCACCAGCTTGAGCCAGGTGCGGAAGTTCGCCTCGTTCGAAGCGTCGGCGTAGAGTGCCTTCCAATCGGGGCAGCGTCCGATGCGAAAGGCCGATCTGACCAGCGACCCTGCCAGGGCGCCAGCGCCACCATGCCTTTGCGCATGGCGGATCTCGCTCCATGGCGTGTGGATGAGATATTTGTGAAAGCCGCCGCTGCCGCCGCAGCCGAAGGCCCAGAGGGAGACGTACCAATCCCACGGATTGCGCACGGACGAAACGATCAGCCGGTCCTTATAGGCCTCGTAGTTTTCCAGCTGTTCGTGGCGTTCCTTCGCCTTGCCCTTCATGTGCTGCTTCAACACCCGCGTGACATGGGTGCTGCCGGTTTTCTGCATCTGGAGATAGACAAGTTTCCTGGATACAAACATTCGGCCTCGCGAGCGACTGATTGCGTATCTATTAATTCACGCATCAATAAAACACGGGCCACAAGGAGTTTGCAAGCGACCCAGCCGCGCGGCCGGAATCGAAAAACCCCGGACAGGACGTCCGGGGTCACGAATGTCGGGAGTGATCTGGCGACAGGCGCGGCAGATCAGGCGGTCTGGTAGGCGCCGTGGCAGTGCTTGTATTTCTTGCCCGAGCCGCAGGGGCAGGGCTCGTTGCGGCCGACTTCGCCCCAGCTTGCCGGATCGTTCGGGTTGCGGGTCGTCTCCTGGACCGCAAATGCCGTGTTGCCGATCGGCGTGCCTTCGAGGAAATCGTCCTCGCCCGTCGAGGCATCGAGATGATGGCCCTGCATTTCAGGCAGGTCCTCCATCGGCGGCGCGTTCTGCACAAGTTCGACACGCATCAGCTGGCTGACGACCGTGTTGCGGAGGTTGGCGAGCAGCGCCTGGAACAGCTCGAACGCTTCCTGCTTGTATTCCTGCAGCGGGTCGCGCTGGGCGTAGCCGCGGAAGCCGACGACCGAGCGCAGGTGATCGAGATTGACGATATGGTCGCGCCAGAGATGGTCCAGCGTCTGCAAGAGCACCGAACGCTCGACATAGTTCATCAGCTCGTCGCCAAAGCGCTCGCGCTTTTCCTTCATCTCGGCGTCGGCTGCTTCCTTGACGCGGGAAGAAATGTCGTCCTCGGCAATACCTTCCTCGGCAGCCCATTCCGGAATCGGCAGGTCGAGGTTGAGGCTCTTGATGATTTCTTCCTGAAGGCCCTTTGTGTCCCATTGCTCGGCATAGGCGCGTTCGGGAATATACTTGCCGATGATCGAATCCACGACTTCGTGGCGCATGTCATCGACATCCTCGGTGACGCTTTCGGCATCCATCAGTTCGAGGCGCTGCTCGTAGATCACCTTGCGCTGGTCGTTGAGCACGTCGTCATATTTCAGCAGGTTCTTGCGGATGTCGAAGTTGCGGGCCTCGACCTTCTTCTGGGCGCGTTCGAGCGCCTTATTGATCCAGGGATGGACGATTGCCTCGCCTTCCTTGAGGCCGAGCTTGACCAGCATCGTGTCCATGCGCTCGGAACCGAAGATGCGCATCAGGTCGTCCTGCAGCGACAGGAAGAATTTCGAACGGCCGGGGTCCCCCTGGCGGCCGGAACGGCCGCGCAGCTGGTTGTCGATGCGGCGGCTTTCATGACGTTCGGTCGCCAGGACGTAAAGACCGCCGGCTTCGATGGCCTTGGTCTTCAGCTTCTGGACTTCCTCGCGGATGGTGGCTTCGCGGGCGTCGCGTTCCGCGCCCGGCTCGACATCGCCGAGTTCCTGGGCGATCCGCATATCGGGATTGCCGCCGAGCTGGATGTCGGTACCGCGGCCGGCCATGTTGGTGGCGATGGTGATCGAGCCCGGCACGCCGGCCTGGGCGACGATGAAGGCTTCCTGCTCATGGTAGCGAGCGTTCAGGACCTGGAAGTCCTTGAAACCTTCGTTGCGCAGGCGGGTCGCGAGATATTCGGACTTTTCGATCGATGTCGTGCCGACCAGCACCGGCTGGCCGCGCTTGGCGCAATCGAGGATGTCGATGATGATCGCCTTGTATTTTTCCTCGACCGTCCGGTAGACCTCGTCGTCCTCGTCGATGCGCTTGATCGGAACGTTGGTCGGGACTTCCACGACTTCGAGGCCATAGATATTGCCGAATTCCTCGGCCTCGGTGGACGCCGTACCGGTCATGCCGGCAAGCTTGGCGTACATGCGGAAGTAATTCTGGAAAGTGACCGAGGCGAGGGTCTGGTTCTCGGGCTGGATCGCCACCTTTTCCTTGGCTTCGAGCGCCTGGTGCAGGCCCTCCGAGAAGCGGCGGCCCGGCATCATGCGGCCGGTGAATTCATCGATGATGACGATCTCGCCGTTGCGGACGATATAATCCTTGTCAGCGGTGAAAAGCTTGTGGGCCTTGAGCGCATTGTTGACGTGATGGACGATCGCGACATTTTCGACATCGTAGAGCGATTCACCCTTGAGATGGCCGGCGGCGCGCAGCAGGTTTTCGAGCTTCTCGGTGCCGCCCTCGGAGAAATTCGCCGAGCGCTGCTTCTCGTCGATTTCGTAATCCTCGGGGCTCAGCTGCGGGATGAAGGCGTCGATGAGGTTGTAGAGATCGGACTTGTCCTCGAGCGGGCCGGAGATGATCAGCGGCGTGCGCGCCTCGTCGACCAGGATCGAGTCGACTTCGTCGACGATCGCGAAATTGTGGCCGCGCTGGACCATCTGGTTCTTCTCGTACTTCATGTTATCGCGGAGATAATCGAAGCCGAGTTCGTTGTTGGTGCCGTACGTTACGTCGCAGGCATAGGCTTCGCGGCGTTCGTCGTCGGAGATGCCGTGGACGATGACGCCGGTGGACAATCCGAGGAAGGAATAGATCAGCCCCATCTGGGCGGAGTCGCGCTGGGCGAGGTAGTCGTTGACGGTCACGACATGCACGCCCTTGCCGGAGAGTGCGTTGAGATAGACGGGGAGCGTCGCGACGAGCGTCTTGCCTTCGCCGGTCTTCATTTCGGCGATCGCATTTTCATGCAGGATCATGCCGCCGACAAGCTGGACGTCGAAAGGCCGCATGCCGAGCACGCGGCGGGCGGCCTCGCGGGCGACGGCGAAGGCCGGCGCCAGAATGTCGTCGAGGGTCTTGCCGGCAGCGAGTTCTGCCTTGAATTCCTCTGTCCTGGCCCGCAACTGCTCGTCGCTGAGCGCCCTGATCTGCGGCTCCAGCGCATTGATCTCGGCGACGCGCGCACCATAGGAACGGATTCGACGGTCGTTGGAGGAACCGAACAATTTGCGGGCAAGGCCGCCAAGACTGACCATTGCTATGGTCCTTTCCCAAATCTATTTCACGTTAAACGCCTGGAGGGATTCACTGAAGACCCGACAAAAGACGTTCCGGCGGACGCCGCTATTCGCGTCGCCAAGGTCGCGAGACAGATAAGAGGGGGTGCTCGCCATGTCAACGGGACCGGGTCAAAGTCTCGCTTTTCCGATTGCCTTTTAGCCCGAAAAATGCAAATCCCGAACCCGAATTCCGAATTGAGAGGAAAGTGGTAGAGAGATGTCCCGTTTGAACCTGATTGCCGCCACCGCGCTCGTCGCATTGACCGGCATTTCGCTGCCTGCCTTTGCCCAGGATGCCAAGGACCCGGTCATCGCCAAGATCGATGGCGCCGATATCAAGAAGTCCGATCTCGACCTCGCCATCGGCAACCTCGATCCGCAGCTCGCGCAACTGCCCGATGACCAGAAGAAGCTCGCCGCGCTCAGCACGATCATCGATGCCAAGGTCATCGCCGTGAAGGCCCGCGCCGAGAAGCTCGACCAGACGCCTGATTTCAAGGCTCGCCTCGATTTCATTCTCGATCGCGAACTGCACAACACCTATTTCAAGAAGCATATCGTCGACACGGTGACCGATGCCGAAGTCAAGGCCCGCTACGAAAAGGAAGTCAAAGCGCTGCCGCCCGTCGAGGAAGTCCGCGCGCGCCACATCCTGGTCAAGACCGAGGACGAGGCCAAGGCGATCATCAAGGAACTCGGCGAAGGCAAGGATTTCGCCGAACTCGCCAAGGCCAAGTCGACCGATCCCAACAAGTCTGACGGCGGCGACCTGGGCTATTTCAAGAAGGGCATGATGGTGCCGGAATTCGAAGCCGTCGTGTTCACGATGAACAAGGGCGACGTCACCAAGGTGCCGGTCAAGACGCAGTTCGGCTTCCATGTGATCAAGGTCGAGGACAAGCGCGTCGCGCCGCCGCCGGCCTTCGACCAGGTCAAGGACCAGGTCAAGCAGGTCGTCTTGCGCGACAAGTATATGGCAATGCTCAAGACTTCGCGCGAGGGGGCCAAGATCGAGGTCGACGACCCGGCGCTCAAGAAGCTCTACGACGAGGCCAACAAGCCCGCCAAGTAATCGATATAGAACCAAGTGGCGCCCGGTTTCCGGGTGCCATTTTTCTTTCGCCAACAAGTTCCTTTCTGACCGGAGAAGGCCGATGTCCCACGCCGTTTCGCCGCTCGCGCCCAAATCCTTCCCCGATATGCCCGCGGTCGATGGCGTCCGCATGGCCACTGCTGAAGCGGGCATCAAATACAAGAACCGCACCGATGTGCTGCTGATGGTGTTCGATGAGCCGGCCAGCGTCGCAGGCGTCTTCACCCGTTCGAAATGCCCCTCGGCGCCGGTGGATTTTTGCCGCGCCAACCTGCCCACCGGCCGGGCACGCGCGGTGGTCGTCAATTCAGGCAATGCCAATGCGTTCACCGGCAAGAAGGGTCGTGCGGCGACCGAACTGACGGCGAAATCCGCCTCCGAAGCCGTCGGCTGCGGTGTGGGCGAGGTCTATCTCGCTTCCACCGGCGTGATCGGCGAGCCGCTCGACGCGACCAAGTTCGCTGGCGTGCTCGGCGACATGAACGGCAGGGCGAAGGGCGATTTCTGGCTCGACGCAGCCAAGGCGATCATGACCACCGATACCTATCCGAAGGTCGCGACCCGGTCGGCGGAGATCGGCGGCGTCAAGGTCACGATCAACGGCATCGCCAAGGGTGCCGGCATGATCGCCCCCGACATGGCGACGATGCTGTCCTTCGTCGTGACCGATGCGGATATCGCCCCCGGCGCGCTGCAGGACCTGCTCGGCAAGGGCGTTGGCCCGAGCTTCAATGCGGTGACGGTCGACAGCGACACGTCGACCTCGGATACGCTGATGCTGTTTGCCACCGGTGCGGCGAAAAACCGCGGCCAGACACGCGTCGAAAAAGCCTCCGAGGCATCAGGTTTTGCCGATGCGCTCAATGCCGTGCTGCTCGATCTTGCCCACCAGGTGGTGCGCGACGGCGAAGGCGCGCGCAAGATGGTCGAAGTGACCGTCACCGGCGCGGTCAGCGACGAGAGCGCCAAGCGGATCGCGCTGTCGATCGCGAATTCCCCCCTGGTCAAGACGGCCATCGCGGGCGAGGACGCCAATTGGGGCCGCGTGGTCATGGCTGTCGGCAAGGCAGGCGAGCCGGCCGACCGCGACCGCCTGGCGATCTCGTTCGGTAACATCCGCGTTGCCGTCGATGGTGAGCGTGACCCGGATTATTCGGAAGCAGCCGCATCCGCCGTCATGAAGAGGGAAGAAATTCCCGTGAGGGTCGATATCGGCCTGGGCGTCGGCAAGGCGACCGTATGGACCTGTGACCTGACCAAGGAATATGTCGAAATCAATGGCGACTATCGCAGCTGATGCACCAAGACTCCCGCTGGTCCGCCGGCTGGAAGCCGCGGGCTTCCGGGCTTGGCCGGCGGCGCGCGTCTCCTTCGATGGCAGCTGGCAGCTCCGCATCACGCCGGGACATCCTTCCAAGCGGCTGAACAGCCTGGTGCCGCTCGATCCGCATGACGAGCGCGACATGGAAGCCCGCATCCGCGCGGCCGAGGCTGCCTTTGCCGCCGAGGGATTGAACGCCGCTATCCGACAGTCGCCGCTCTGCCCGGTAGCGCTGCCCGATGTGCTAGGCCGTCTCGGCTGGCACAGCGGCTATGAGACGCTGGTGATGACCGCCGATCTCGATGAGCTGGATCTCGAGGGCGGCATGGATCACCTGCCGACCCATGATATCCAGCGTTTCGCGGAAGCCTGCGTCCGGATCGACGAGGCGCGCGATACGACGGCGGCGACCGTCGCCGGCATCGTCTCGGCGATCGAACCCACCGCCGGCCTGTTTCTGATGGAGAGCAGCGACGGACCTTCCGCAGTCGGCATCTGCGTGCACGATAACGATCTTGCCGGGCTGCAGCAGGTCGTGGTCGAGAGATCCCTGCGCGGCAAGGGAATCGGTCGCGAACTTGCATCATCCGCGCTTCGCTGGGCCCGGCTGCGCGGCGCACGCCAGGCCTGGCTGCAAGTGCTCGTCAAGAACAGGAATGCTCGGAGCCTCTATGATTCCATGGGCTTCAAGGACGCCTACACCTATGCCTACTGGCAGAAGGGAGAATGGGCATGAGCGGGATGCCTAGGAAGATCGTGCTGGTCGCGGCCTGTGCGCTGGTCGATGCCGACCGCCGCGTGCTGATCGCGCAGCGTCCCGAGGGCAAGCCGATGGCGGGCCTGTGGGAATTCCCCGGCGGCAAGGTCGAAGCCGGCGAGACGCCCGAGGAAACGCTGATCCGCGAACTCAAGGAAGAACTCGGCATCGTCACGCAGGTGCCCTGCCTGGCGCCCCTGACCTTCGCCAGCCACGCTTACGATGATTTCCATCTGCTGATGCCGCTCTATATCTGCCGGCGCTACGAAGGTATCGCGCGCGGGCTCGAGGGCCAGGCGCTAAAATGGGTCCGGACCCGCGATTTGAGGAGCTATCCGATGCCGGCGGCCGACGAGCCGCTTGTCCCATTCCTGGTCGATCTGCTCAATTGAATCGTTAAGAATAAGTTTCCGTTAAGGTTTCGTTTAGGTCCCTGTGGCAAAAATCAAGCTCGCTTATGATTTTGATTTTTCTGCAGGACTGACAGATGAACAATGAGCACTGGCATGAAGAGCCGGACCGGGATTTGGTGAGCGTGAAGCCGAACCGCATGGGTGCTCTGAACATGGCACTCCTGTTCGGGACCGCGGCGATCGCCCTTTCCCTGATCGTGACACCGATGCTGGCACCGGACAAATCCGCCGCCCGTCTTGAGGCGAGCACGATGGATTACGACAACATCACCACCGGCTCCGTGCCGGTGAAGGATGGCAAGACCAGGCACTATACGATCCGCCGCAGCATACTGTCGCAGAATCCCGGCGATGCGTGCATCGTTGGCGCGTCGGATGAAAATGGCGGCTGCTGAGTGTGGCCTCCCGTCGATGACGTCGAAAGCCCGGTTCAGCCGGGCTTTTTCGTTTTCAGGGCATCGGCGAGACGAACCGTGGCCGAGCCGGGCTTCAGGGGCTTGGCCTGGCTTTCATGCGGCGCCCAGCCCGAGAGGTAGATGATCGAGAAGGTTGCCCGGATGCGCCCGTCGGAATCGGCATGACGTTCGGCATAGAGCCTGGCTGCCTCCACGAAGAACCGGCGCGAGACCGGCCGGCGCGAGCGATCAGCCAGCATGTTGGTCATGCCGAAGGCGCGGAGATCCTTCATCAGCCCGAAGAGAGATTCGTAGCGCACCGTGTAGGTCTCGACATCGGCGACGGGCAAGGCAAAACCCGCCCGTTGCAGCAGCGCGCCGATCGATCGCACGTCGCCGAACGGGATGACCCTTGGGCTGGCGCCGCCGTAAAGCCGGGTCTCAGTTTCGAGCAGCACCTCGTTGAGTTCGGCGAGCGTGCCGCTGCCGGGGATCGCAGCGAGAAAAAGCCCGTCCGGCTTCAGCGCGCGGCGGATGCGGATCAGGCTTCCGGGCAGGTCGTTGACGACATGGAGCGACAGCGGTGCCAGGACGAGGTTGAGAGACGCGGCGTCAAGCGGCACATCCTCGAAACTTCCGGCCTGGATATCGGGTGCCCCCGTGACATCGATGCGCTTCAGCGCACCGATCTTGCCCGTCGTCATCGCTGCAGCGGCCGCGCTTCCCGTGCCGCCGAACATCTCAGCTGCATGTTCGAAATGTCGTTCGACGGCATGCAGGCGGAAGGCAAGCTCCTCGGCCGCCAGATCCATGAGGAAGCCCGCTTTCGGCTCGAAGCTTTCCGCCGCGCGCTTGCGCCTCGCCACCACTAGGTCGGGATCGAACAGAATATCCATGTCATACGCTCGTTGGCTTTTCTCGCAAAGTCACGAGGCCTCGCTTAGAGCGTTTCATTGTTGGATGGAAGCAGTTCTGCCGGAGCAGGTTTTCGTCAGGACCAAGGCGGCGGGCGAGCGTCGTACCCCTAGGTACGGCCGAGACCGGCGCCGCAGGGACTGGCGGAAAGATGCCCGGCCCTTCGGGTTGGCTGAAATGGGCCGCCTGATCGACCGGCCGGCTTGGCCGTAGATCGTGGCTACGACACGCGCCAGCCGGTCGACCATCCGACTCCGTTAATGGAATGGACCGGCTGCTGCCCCTGAGATGGTAGTCTGCACAGGTTACCATCAACCAACCCGGAGAAGCAGCTATGGAGACGACTTTCCTGCATACATCTC
>Ga0307515_10006430_pt1 | contig 23511 bp, 4 predicted proteins | sample 17_EM_MG_FD_194513 | JGI IMG/M metagenome (GOLD analysis project Ga0307515, IMG submission 194513) | Populus trichocarpa ectomycorrhiza microbial communities from riparian zone in the Pacific Northwest, United States - 17_EM | ecosystem: Host-associated > Plants > Roots > Unclassified | place... | reverse complement strand
TTATACCTAGTCTAGGGACCTAGGTTTTTTAGGGTGTTATTTATAAAACTTAAGTAGTACGTGCTTATACCCTTTTAGGGATTTCTTAGGTTCTCATGTTTCTCTATTATAATACTTCCACTTAATATAGTATGTTAAGCCGTGCTCGTCCATTTATTTATCGTGCATATTAAGAATCTTCTTAAATTCCTACTTGTCTGTAATATTACCATTATTATCTCTTTTAACTATCCTGCCTATAATATTATAACGTTCCTCTTTACTAATGCGTACTTAGCCAGGGATCTCTTTAGGGAACTAGAGGCGGACTTTTTAAGTATAAAAAGACTTATTAACACAAATATAGTCTAGGAGATCCACTATAATTACTCCTCTATAGGTAGCTAAAACGGGCTAGTGTCTATCTTAGTTATTATCCCACTTTCTCTTAGGCCGGTTAGTCTTTATATTTTTAAGGCTAACTATAACCATATTATCCTTTTTAAATATTATACCTTTGTTCCGTTTTCTATTGGCGTTATTAGGAGATATAAGCTAAGGCCTTAAGCTAAGTTAGAATACGCTTAAAGCGGTTTATAAAGGTATTAATTTATAGGTACTTCTTCTTTACGTATATAGATAGGGCTAATGGCTAGGGGCTTACTAGTTTAACGTCCAGACGTGGGTTATAGCTATAGTTAGTAAAGAACGGTAAGATTTCTATAGTCTTATTAACCTAGTCATTTATAGCAAACTTAATAAGGGGGAGCTAATCTACCTAGTTGTCTTAGGTAAAGCTTATAAAGGCGCGTAAGTACTTATTTATTGCTACATTAATAATCTCGATTTAGCCGTTTATTTTAGGGTACTATATGGAACTAGGGCTTAGGGTTACTTTTAGACGCTAGTTTAGGCAATACTAAAAGGTAAAAATAAATAAAGAGCCTCTATTAGAAATAATAGTATTTAGAGCGCTGTGCAATTTATAGATAGTATAAATAAATGCTTTAATAAGCTCCTTAGTATCTAGGCTAGTGATAAAAATAAAGTGTTTTATCTTTATTAGGCGGTTAACAATAACAAAGATATATTTATATATTTTACCGTTACAAAGGCACTTAGGTAGGTTAATAATGTGGTTAATAGAGATATTAGTCTATGGGTGACTAGTAGTTCTAGTAGTTTTAGAAAACCAAGCGGTATTAAGCGTGGGGTTTTTATACAGAAGTAAAAAGCATAGTCTTTTATAAAGGTAGCCGTAAACTATAAAATACCTAGCTACTAATAGGTTCAATTAAGGAGGTTTAGTGTTTTAACATAGCCTAGGTGGCCCGTAGGACCTAAACGATACGTATAGTATATAACTTCTAGTTAGAGTTTAGATAAATTAGGGACAAATACTTAATTCCTATAGTAGATTAGGCCATTAATAATTAAATATTTAGATTTATTATAGTAAAGTAACTTCCTAATCTACTTAGGCTAACGGTATACTTTACGACCTTCCTATTTGCGTAGCGTAGCCAATATATCCCTAGTAAGTTTATTCTCCTTATAGGCATTCTTAATAAGCTCCTTAAGGGTTTTTTTCTTAGGCTTTAGGTCTATTACTATAATAAAGCCTTTAACGCTATAGTTTTAGGATTTACTTAATAGCTCTTCTAGGATAGTGGGGTTAACGTTTTTAGTAGTAAGATAACGCGGTCTTGGTATTATAGACGTTTATTACTAGTATTAACAGGTACTACGCCTAGGAGGCGGCTAAGAGCGTCTAGGATTATAGCTTTAGTGCTAGGTCTATAGCTAATAATAAAGTTAAATTAGGAGAGGAACTTAGCCTAGCGGACTTAGCGCTAGTTTAGTTGTTTTATTGTTATAAAGGTCTAGAGGTTCTCATAATCTATAATAATTTTAATCGGCTGCTTAGTTTCTTATAGTTTGGGGCACTATTTTTTTAGTGCCTTAGTAATTGCTAGAAGCTCCTTATCGTATATTTTATAGTTATATTTAGAGGCTAAGTGCTTAGCAAAGAAGAATGTAACTAGCTTAAGCTTATTACTTTTATTAGCTTAGTAGAGCACTCTACTTAAAGCCTAGTTTAAGGCGTCTGTCTCTACTATAGTCTTCTTTATATAGTTGTAATACGCTAGGACCGGTACTATGGTAAACGCTATTTTTAAGGTCTAGAACGCTTATACTTAATTAGTGCCCTATAGCTAGCTAGTGCTCTTTTTTAGTAGCCTAGTTATAGGCTTAACTACCTTAAAATAGCTTTAGATAAATTGTTAGTAAAAGTTTATAAAGCTAAGAAATTACTATAGTTCCTTAACTAGCGTTAGGTTCTTCCGTTTCTATAAGGCCTGCACCTTCTTAGGGTCTATGGTTATGCTATTAGTTAAAATAATTAAGCTAAGGTATTTTATTTTAGTAGCATAAAACTTAAACTTATTAATATTAATCTGGAGTCTAGTATTACCAAGTCTATAGATTATTTTATTTATATATTTTATATACTTAGCGCGTATTTTTAAGAAGATAAGAATATTATTAAGGTATATAGTATAGTAGTAGTTAAGGGCGTTATATAAAATATAATTAATATAGTTTTAAAACGTAGTAAGCGCGTTATAGAGGCTAAATAATATAACTAATATCTTATAGAGTCCAAACTAGGTAATAAATGCTATAAGCTACTTATGGCGTTCTATAATCCAGATCTAGTTAAACGCAGTAATTACATTAAGCTTAGTAAAGCACTTAGCACTATAGAGTACGTTAAGTATCTTATAGACTAGTAGCAATAGGTACTAATTCTTAATAGTAACTATATTTAGGCCTTAGTAGTTATAGTAAATTTATATACTACCGCTAGGTTTTATAGCAAGGAGAAGTGGTATAGTGGCTAGTAAAGTTAATTCGCGGATAAAGCCCTTGTCTAGTATCTTATTAATCTACTTCTTTATATAACTAAGTTTAGTAGGTAAAAGTAGCCTATTTTTATAATATAGGGCCTACTTTTCTAGTATAATCTTAATTTTATAGTCCTATAGTTAGTAAGGGGGTAGCTAATCTACGTTCTTAGGGGGGAAGTGTTTAATATATTTATAAAACTCCTTTAGTAAGCATTATAAAATATCTTTATAGGTTAATCCTAGTTTACCTTTTAGAAATTTCTTAATATTAGTATTAACTATCTTTTGGCGTAAAAACCCGGACTTAATTTTTAAGCTTATTTTAAGGAAGTTCTAAAGATAAGGGGGTAGCGCTTTACGGGCTTTTTCTATTATATAGTTACCTTCTACCAGCTAGCGGAAAGACCTTTCTAATAGGTTTAGTACTTCTATTAGGCATATAGGTAGCTCCTTAAGTACCACCAATACTAAAACTACGGTATAAAATGCCAAGGCCTAATAGGTTAAAAAAAAACCTCCTATAGAAATAAGTGACGAAAAGTCTACATTCTCTTTTTCTCCCCCTTCTCTCTCTCCTGGCCTATTTAGGACAGGAGAAAAAAGAGGACATCCTTAATCTTCTTCTAAAAAAGAAAACCAAAAACCTGCAAAAAAGACAATAAAACTAACAACTACTACGGATAGTATACCTAGTATATCTTCCTTTTCCCTTTCTCTAGAATAATATCTATATAAGGCTTTAGAAAGCCTAATCCAGGCCTATAAAGTGCTAGAAGAAGAAGAAGAAAGACAAGAAGAAAAATAAGAACAAGTTAGACAGCTAGTAGACTATACATAAAGTATACTAAAAGGAAAGAATCCCTTTACGACCGAAAAGAAAGAAGAGGCAAAAGATACCCTAAAGGACTTGTAGAAGAAATAAGAGCTCTCTATAAGGAGGTAGCTCCTATTAAAGAAACTTACGCAGAGAGGCTAAAGAAGGACCTCCCTTCTTCATCCTCCCTACCTTCCTCATCATTACCATCGTCTACCCCTCCTTCTTCTAGTAGGGTAACTAGTAGCACGCCTAGCTCTAGCTCTACCTCTATTAGAAGTAAGAAAAAGCAGCTATAAAAAAGGAAGCTAGTCCTAATTATAGATAAAAAGGACTAATTCCTAGATACATTCTCTATACGAAATAAAGTTAATTAACTATTTACATCAAAACTGTAAGTAAAAAAGCCAGTACTAGCGTCTATAGCTAGAACTAAAGGAAAATAAAATATTCTCCTTACGACTACAGAAGAGTATAATGTAGATTTCCTAGTTAAATATAAGGAGATCTAGCATAACTGCTTTACCTTTTAAAGAGAACAAAAACTAGAACTATGGGTTTAAATCGTAGCCCATAGGGTTCCTACCCTACCTTTTCTAGGAGAAGGAGGCTCTAAGCTTCTAAAAGAAGAAATTGAGACCTTTAATCCTATAAGAATACAAAAACTACCTAAATGGATCTTATCTAGTGAAAAAAGACACAATTTATAAACTAGATTTGGCTCTATAGTTTTTACTATAGAGAACGAAGAAAAAAGACAAGAAATCCTTAAGTAAAAAGAGATATTAATTGCAGGTACAGCTACTAAGGTAGTAAAATACCTCAAAGTCTCTCCTACTACGCAGTGCACTAGCTGCCAAAAATTTGGCCATATAGGAGATAGATGCTCTACTAGAGCCTGTAGATTTTATACAGCTGCACATTTATCTAAAGACCACTTCTATTCTATCTGTATAATAACAGCCAAGCCCTACAAGCATACTACCCCTCTTTGTATTAACTATAAAGAAAACCACTTTGCGAATAGTAAAGACTATAAGGTTCTAAAAGCAGCTAAGCTAGTAGGTAGTACTAGCTTAGAAGGTTTTATAGAAGAATAAAACAAAACAAATAGGATTCTAGAAGGAGGTAACTCCTACTAGGCTTTTAGTAAAAAGATATTAGAGAGTAAAAGGATAGAAATAAATTGCAAAAGGACAGGGATAGGTAGTAGGATTTCCTATAGTTTTTCCTACCGTTTTCTCATTTCCTGGTAGTTGTAGTACCTTAGTATTTTACTAAGGAGCTATAAACTCTTAGGGGTTTATAAACTATTAGGACATAGCTACTAGTACATATTAAGCTGCCTAGAAAGGATTTATGTATATAGAACTATAGCGCCATAGCCTAGAGGCTGCATGCGCAGTATTACACGTAGTATAATACAATTAGATATAAAAAATAAAAAAAGCTCCTTAAGTAGCTATTAGTATTTTTTTATTTAACTAGTTCTACTAGCTTTGCTATATAAACCCTTATTACCTTTATACCTTTTTATTTATAAAACTAGGTAAAATTAATAGCATAAGTGTATTTAATATTATCTAGGTTAGGGCATATCTAGTTCTCTAGTACTATAGCTAGGCTAGCATAGCTTAGTTAGCCTAGGGGGGTAGAAATAAGGCAGCGGTCCTATATAGTACGCGTAGGAGATAGGTATAACGTTAGGCGTTATAGGGGGGAGGTCTTAATTGCTCTGGTTTTAGTCTTAGTTATAATACCCTTAGCTATTATATATACGGTCGTATATATATATAGTAAATATTTTAAAGTTAAGCATCTTATTAGCTAACTTAGGTTAAGTAGGTATATATAGGGGACTTATAGTTCTAGCGGTGTTAATTTTTTTAGAGATAGGGCGATAATCTAGACTTCTAGAATCTCTGTTTCGTTTACTATATATATTAGCTTACTAATATTAGGCACCTCTTTTACTATTGGCTAATAGTATCTAAGCGTTAGCCATGCAATACGTCTATATAGTGCTACTTAGTTATAGTTAGGAATATGCTATAGAAGATAGTTATAGGTATAGTAATTAGAGTTAAACTTAAGTTCTAAAATAGGGAAGTCTATACTTTTTAAGCTAGGGCATTTTAAGAATTACTAGTATTAAGGGTAATAACCTTATAATATAGAAAGTATAGATTCTATATAATGGCCAATTATTATTTTTACTATAAAGTATTAGGTAATAAAGCTAAATAGGAATCCGCTAGTAAAGCGGAGTAATTTTAAAACTAGGAGTCTTTTTATTATAATATTATGCTTTTTTATAAGTAAGTCTTTATTTGCAAATGCTAGTATTATACTACTACTATTAATAAGGCTTACTATTTTAATAAAAACTTCTAGGAGTATGTTGCGTAATAAGGAAAGATAAGTCTAAATAAGGATAGTATTTCTATTATTATTTACTATTTTAAGGTTAAGTAGTAACTGGCTTAAAATAAGGTTTAACTAATTTAGTAGTATAAATCTAATCTTTTTATACTCCTTCCTATATAGTTCTAACCCTTACAGGCGACTTAGTCTAAAGGTTAGCCTTTTAATAATTACATTATAGGGCTTAGCTAGTGTTACGGCACTAACCTATCTTATACTATTTCCTACTATTGGCTAGCCCACCACTAGCGCCTTGGCGGCTGGCCCTACTATCTATATACAATACCCCTTTCGCCTCTTCTCCTTTTTATACCATAATGTAGTTATTTAGTCTACTTTACTGCAGCACCGTAACAGTTTATGGTATCTCCTCTTACGCCCCGTCCCGATCTTTATCTTCCTAGTTTACCGCCTCTATTTATAGTCTCTATTTTTCCTAGTATAATCGCGACCTAGCGCGACTAATAATACTATACTATAGTCTTAGTATAGCCTTAGTATAGCCTTAGTATAGTCCTAGATAGTCTTAATAATCTTAGTATTACAGTCAGCCTTATAAGATTTTAATTGCCCTACCTAGATCCCTTAGAATGGGCGACCAAAATATAAATAATACCCTATTAACGAATACACGCGAAGCACTCGCCTACCTCTTTAACACTACCTATACTAACATTGCCTAGGCAATTAGGAACGGTCTTAAATACCCTAAGGACCTTAATATGGCAGAAACCTTCTAGCACTTCTCCATATATATAACCTTTTTAACTAGCGTTAAGAGCGGTCTCTAAACGGTTTATAATAAAAGTTAAACTATAAAGTCCTAACTTAAAAAAGCTTAGTATAGAATTAACTCCTTTATAACGCCTAAACTATATATATAATAATACGAATAGTAAGCTTTTGTATATACTAAGACTATATAAAGTCTAAGCTCTTAGATCGCTATACTTACTTAAGCTATTACCAATAAGAACATAAACCCTATAACTAGCTCCCCTCTTCTAGCTGAGCCCTATAGGAAAAAGCGTAAAGTAAAAGACCTAACCCTATTTAACGGCAAGGGATCACCAATTAAAAAGTAAGAAAAATTTAAAATATGGGAAATAAAGATTTAAGGTGTTTTTTAGAGGGATATAAAGTACTTTAAGACCCTAATAGACGAAGTCCTCTATATATTAGATATGCTAATAGATAAGGCCTATAACTATATTAAATATGGCCTTAATATACTATATATATACTTAAATAATCTAAGTAAATGGACCTTTTCTAACTAAGAATCTATATTTACATATATAAAAAGACACAATAAAACTATAGATATAACCTAAGCGGCTAAAAATAAGTTAGATACTTTATATTAAGGCGAGCGTAACTACTAGTCCTAAAAAGCAGAGCTTAATAAGTTAATGATTAAAGCAAACAAGACTAAGGAACAAAAGGTAGATTTACTTAAAAAGAATATTTCCCTTAAAATAAAGGACCTAGCCTTTACCCTTAGCTGCAAGATTAATAATGCTAACTATAAGGGCTAGAGTAAGCAAATGGACGTGTTTACTTATAACCTATAGAACTATACCCACTATACTAAGCTAAATACCGCTAAGCTAAACACTGCTAGCGGATATCAACCTGTATTACCTAATAACAATACCTTAGCACTAGCACTATAGAATAACCTAATAGACCTTAACGCCGTTGAATTCGGCGGTGGTAGTAGTAGCCTCCTTAACGACGTCTAAAGATACCGTATAGATAATAAACTCTATATAGTATGTGGCCAATCTAGCCACTAGAAAGATACTTATAACCCCTAAATAAACCTAAATCCCCTTCTAATGCTACTACGCTAACCCCCTCCTAGCCGCGGCAGATTCTTTAGCAGAGGGGATAATAATTGAGGCGGTTACTGGGGATAAGGACGCGGGTTCAGATACAGAGACCTACCCCCGTAATTTCTTTCCCTAATATAGCCCTAGCCAATAGTCCTATACACAAACTATAGATAAATGCTCTATACTACTACCAATTATAAGACCGGCTATATTATTAGAGAAGTACCCCCTAGCATATATATACTATTAGAGACCAACATATTAGGACACACTAGCTAAGGCTATAGCCACTAGCTAAGCCCCACGATTCAATTATTAAAAGGCTAACCCTTAAACTAAGTTACCTCTAAGGGTTAGAACTATATAGGGAGGAGGATAAAAGGATTAGATCTATACTACTAGATTAGTTAGATCTTATTTTAAGCTAGCTAGTACTTAACCTTAGAATAGCGAATAATAATAGAAATGCTATCCTTACCTAGACTTACCTCTCCTTACTATATAACCTACTCCCAGAGGTCTTTATTAAAACATTAAGCCTTATTAATAGTGGTAGCATAGCACTAGCGTTTATAGACAAAGACTTGCTTATAAAAAAGCATAATATTATAATAAAAAGACTCCTAGTCCTAAAACCACTCCGCCTTACTAATAGACTCCCATCCAGCTTTATTACTTATTACTTTATAGTAAAAATGATAATCAGCCACTATACAGAATCTATGCTTTTCTACGTTATAAAGTTATTACCCTTAATACTAGTAATTCTTAGAATGCCCTAGCTTAAAAAGCACAACCTAAGAATAGACTTCCCCGTTTTAGAGCTTAAGTTTAACTCCAATTACTATGCTTATAACTGTTTCCTATAGCATATCCCTAACTGTAACCGAGTAGCACTATACGGACGTATCATACGGCTAACGCTTAGATACCGTCAGCTAATAGTAAAAGAGGTACCTAACACTAGCGAGCTAATATATACAGTAAACGAAGTAGAGATTCTGGAAGATTGGACTACTGCCCTACCCCTAAGAATATAAACACTGCCAGAACTATAAGTCCCCTATATATACCCGCTTGGCCTAGGCTAGCTAATAAAACACCTAACTTTAAGTTATTTACTATATATATACGCGACCATATATATAACAGCTAAAGGCATTATATCTAAGACCGAAACTAGAGTAATTAAGACCTCCCCCTTATAACGCCTAACCTTACACCTATCTCCCACGCGTACCGTATAAGGCCACCGCCTTATTTCCGCCCCTTTAAGCCAACTAAGCCGCGCTAGCTTAGCCGTAGCACCAGATAACCAACCACGCCCTAACCTGGATAATATTAGATACACTTATGCCGTTAATTTTACCTAGTTTTGTAAATAAAAAGACGTAAAGGTAATAAGGATCTATATAGCGGAGCTAGTAGAGCTAGTTAAATAAGAAGAGTATTAATAGCTGCTTAAAGAGCTGCCTATATGCCTAATAGAAGTACCAAACCTATTAGAAAGATATTTCCACTAGCTAGTAAAAGGTAACTATATAATAAAGGAAGCCTGTAAAGCGCTACCCCCTTATTTTTATAACTTCCTTAAGATAAACCTAAAAACTAAGTCTGAGTTCCTACGCCAAAAGATAGTTAATATTAATGTTAAAAAATTCCTAAAAGGCAAACCAGGATTAACCCATAAAGACATTTTATAATGCTTACTAAAAGAGTTCCGTAAATATATTAAATACTTCCTCCCTAAGAATATAGATAAGCTACCCCCTTACCAACTATAGGACTATAAAATTAAGATTATACCCGGAAAGTAAGACCTATATTATAAAAACAGACTACTTTTACCCGCTAAACTTAGTTATATAAAAAAGTGGATTAACAAGATGCTAGATAAGGGTTTTATCCGCGAATTAACGTTACTAGCCGCTATATTACTCCTCCTTACTATAAAACCTGGCGGCAGTATATTAAATTACTATAACTACCGAGGCCTAAATATAGTTACTATTAAAAATCGGTACCTATTACTACTAATCCATAAGATACTTAACGTACTTTATAGCGCTAAGTACTTTACTAAGCTTAATATAATTGCTATATTTAACCAGATCCGGATTGTAAAAGGCTATAAGTGGCTTATAGCATTTATTACCCGGTTTAGGCTCTATAAAAAAATTAGTTATACTATTTAGTCTCTATAACGCACCTGCTATATTTTAAAACTATATAAACTATATTTTGCATAACGCCCTTAACGACTACTATACTATATATTTTAATAATATCCTTATCTTCTTAAAAACACGCGCCGAGTATATAAAATATGTAAATAAAATTATCTAGAGACTTAGTAATGCTAGACTTTAGATTAATATTAATAGGTTTAAGTTTTATACCACTAAAACAAAATACCTTAGCTTAATTATTTTAACTAATAGTATAACTATAGACCCTAAGAAGGTGTAGGCCTTATAGGGATAGAAGGACCTAATATTAGTTAAGGAACTACAGTAATTTCTTAGCTTTGTGAACTTCTACTAATAATTTATCTAAGGCTTTTCTAAGGTAGTTAAGCCCATAACTAGGCTACTAAAGAAAAGCACTAGCTAGTTATAGGGCCCTAATTAAGCATAGGCGTTCTAAACTCTAAAAATAGCGTTTACTATAGCACCGGTTTTAGTATACTATGACTATATAAAGAAGACTGTAGTAGAGACAGACGCCTTAAACTAGGCTTTAGGAGAAGTGCTTTACTAAGCTAGCAAAGATAGTAAACTTAAACTAGTTATATTCTTCTCTACTAAATACTTCGCCCCTAAATATAACTATAAAATATATAATAAGGAGCTTCTAGTAATTATAAAAGCACTAAAAAAATAGCGCCCTAAACTATAAGGAACTAAGTAACTATTTAAGATTATTACAGACTATAAGAACCTCTAGACTTTTATAATAATAAAACAACTAAACTAACGCCAAGTCCGTCGGGCTAAGTTCCTCTCTTAGTTTAACTTTGTTATTACTTATAGGCCTAGTACTAAAGCTATAATCCTAGACGCTCTTAGCTGCCTCCTAGGTGTAATACCTGCTAATACTAGTAATAAACGTTTATAACACTAAGACCGCGTTATTTTACTACTAAAAAAAGTCAACCCTACTATCCTAGAAGAGCTATTAAGCGAATCCTAAAACTAAAGCGTTAAAGACTTTATCACAGTAATAAACCTAAAGCCTAAGAAAAAAACCCTTAAGGAGCTTATTAAGAATGCCTATAAGGAAAATAAACTTGCTAGGGATATATTAGCTATATTACGCAAACGGAAAGGCTATAAAGTACGCCATTAGCCTAAGCAGATTAGGAAGTTACTCCGCTATAATAAATCCGAATATTTAATTATTAACGGCCTAATCTATTATAGGAATTAAGTATTTATCCCTAATTTATTTAAACTCCGACTAGAAGTTATACACTATATATATAGTTTAGGCCCTATAGGCCACCTAGGCCACGTTAAGACACTAGACCTCCTTAATCAAACCTATTAGTAGCTAGGTATTTTATAGTTTACAGCTACCTTTATAAAAGACTGCGCTCTTTACTTCCGCATAAAGACCCTACGCTTAGTACCACTTAGTTTCCTAAAACTACTAGAACTACTAGTCCGCCTATAGACTAATATCTCTATTTGTTACGGCACTGACGCGCGTAACCTGGATAGGGCTTAGTCAGGGTTCGGCTAAAGGCTTGGCTCCCCCTTGTATATAGACGTGTCCTCACCGCCATCTTCTTCTTCTCCTTATCTTGATATCTGGGTCCATAGACATTCCAATTGTACAGGCTTGCATACGTTCTAAACGGCGCTCGTGCCTTGATTGACTGAGTCGCTGTGACACTATTAACCACGTTATTAACCTACCTAAGTGCCTTTACAATAGCAAAATATATAGACACATTTTTATTATTATTAACCGCCTAACGAAGATAAGATACTTTATTCCTATTACTAGCCTAGATATAAAGGAGCTTATTAAAGTATTTATCTATACTATTTATAAGTTATATAGCGCCCTAAGTACTATCATCTCTAATAAAGGCTCTTTATTTATTTCTAACTTCTAGTGCCGCCTAAACTAGCACCTAAAGGTAACTTTAAGCCCTAGTTCTATATAGTACCCTAAAATAGATAGCTAGACTAAGATTATTAACGTAGTAATAAATAAGTATTTACGCGCTTTTATAAGCTTTACCTAAGATAACTAGGTAGATTAGCTGCCCTTTACTAAGTTTGCTATAAATAACTAGGTTAACAAAACCATAGAAATCTCACCGTTCTTTACCAACTATAGCTATAACCTACATTTAGGCATCAAACCAGCAGGCCCCTAGCTATTAGCCCTATCTATATATATAAAGAAAGAGTACCTATAAGCTAATACTATTACTAACCGCTTTAAGCGTATCCTAACTTAGCTTAAGGCCCTAGCTTATATCTCCTAGCAACGCTATAAAGATAACGCTAATATAAAACGGGATAAAGGTATAATATTTAAAAAGAATAACATAGTTATAGTTAGCCTTAAAAATATAAAAACTAACCGGCCTAAAAGGAAATAGGATAATAACTAGGATAAACCCTAGCCCGTCTTAGCCGCCTATAAAGGGGTAGTTATAGTGGACCTCTTAAACCATATTTATGTTAATAAGTCTTTTTATACTTTAAAAGTCCGTCTCTAGTTTCCTAAAGAGATCCCTAGCTAAGCATACATTAATAAAGAGGAACGCCGCAATATTATAGGTAGGATAGCTAAAAGAGATAATAACGGCAATATTACGGATAAGTGGGAATTCAAGAAAAATTCTTAATATATATAATAAACGAAGAGATAAGCACGGCTTAACGTATTATATTAAATGGAAGTATTATAATAAGAAAACCTAGGAACCTAAAAAGTCCCTAAAAGGGTGCGAGCGTATACTACTGAAGTTCTATAAACAACACCCTAAGAAGCCTAAACCCCTAGACTGGGTATAAAATAAAAGAGACTCGCCACGCTAAGGCTATAGACGACAACCATAATAATTTAGAGAAGTTAAGATCTTATCCCTTTGTGTGGCAGAAGAGACTTTTTATATTGGGCGCTTTGGGCGCTCCTGCCTGGGTTAGCATGCTGCAGGCACCCTAGCTAGCGTGATTTTATTAGCAAGCCTCACCAAAACGCGTCAATATTGCGATGCTGATAAAATGCTGCAGAAGGCCACCTCCAAAAACACCTATATACATATTTTTTTAAGGAAGTTAGGCAAAAGCCGTAATATATAACGTTATAACTGTAGGTTTCTACCCTTCTTCTATTAACCAGCTGCTGACTATATAGGAAAATCCTCCATTAGAGTCCTCCCCCAAATTACTACCACACATCCACTTTATACGCGTTCTTAACGTTAATAAGGATAAGCCGGTAAAGGATTAGCTTAAGGTTATAAGGGAGGACGTGCTATATACATTAAATAAGATGTATTAAGTGCTATAAGTAGTTAAACGGTTTAATTAGCGGTTATTTAATATAGAGGATTAATTAAAGGCGGTAGAGGAGGGCTTAAAGGAGGCTAAAAAAGACGCTATAGTAAAGGCTTAATTAGCTTTAGAGTCTCAATATTAGAGGCGTAAGGAAGTAGAGAACCCAAAATAGTCACCTAGTCGTCGCCTACTAAGTAAAAGTTATTAAAGCACTAAAGGCATAGAGGAAGCCTACAGGCCTCGCATTTATATACCGTTTACCTAATCTTTACTATAAGCTTCTTTGCCTCCTTCCATCTATATATTTAGCACCTTAGTAGGCTTTTATAGCCTTGCTTCCTTATAAAGTTTTTAATAGAACGGTAAGTTCGCGTCTTATACCGTCAAATTGCAGGTAGTAGGGTTTTAGCGGTAATGTAGGTAGTTTTTTAATTTGTTTTATTTTTATAACTAGGCCCAATACTAAATTAATATTGCCTATATTTTAGTAAGCCTTAACAAAAAAGACGCGCAGTATTATACTTATTTAGGCCTATCTGCTAACTGCCCATAATAATAAGGTTCTATACTAATTATATGCGGAAACGGCGGTAGGTTTAAAGGAAGGGCTTCCTTAATATCCGGAAGATCTTCTTGCTAATAATATAGGCGTTAATTATAGCCGTATTAAGCGCCTAGAAGAATAAGGGCAGTTAGGTGCGCATAGTAGTAATCTAGGTAGTATAGTAGCTTTAAAGCTAATTATAAATATTAACGCCGCCTATTTAGTTATTGTAGTTAATAGAGAGCCTAGGAAGCGTTAACTTTTTAATTAAATTATCGCCCTAAACGTTAGCTACTAGCTTCTTAAGGAAGGAATTATATACCTATAGCCGACGCTAATTAACTTTATTAACGTCCTTATTGCTATATAAGTAAGCTATTATTAAAAACCGTACTAAATTCTTATCCTATTATACAATTAAAAGCACCAAATTAACTACGCCGATGACTACTCTAGTAGTAAAGTTAAATAGTAGCCTTTTCTTTCCTTTATTAGCCCTTTTATGCACCTCCAGATAGCCCTTTAAGTTTAATTAAGCTATGCTAGCTATAGTAATTCTAAGTTGTTAAAGCACCTAGAGTAACGGAATATTTATAAAGTAGTTATCTAAAAATTGGCAAAATTGGCGAGCCTAAAGGGGGAGCTATTAGGTAAGGCAGAGAACGCACTTAAAGGTCTTTAAGAGGACAATATCTTAATAATTAATTCGAGAAGGGAGCCTAAAAAAGTAGCCAGGTAAGGTAAATATAAAGCTATAGTAATACCTATATTAATAAAGGCTTAATATCTTAAAGCCCTTAGGTACTGGCTTACTAGGCAATTTAATTATAGCTATAAATTGTCTAGTAAACCTTACTATTATTTTATTAAAGCTAACTATAGATCTAGGTATAATGTACTTCCTAAATGCCTCGCCTAAAGGAGTTGTTAACGGCTTAATCTTCTTAAATACCTAACGTCAAACGCCCTTTAGTGGAGGTGGTAAGGTATAGAGGAAGCGCTTAAGTTACTCCCATCTTTTTTAACCTATAAATAAGCTAATTAAATATTTAGGATATTTAGGATCTATGGCCTAAAGGTCTCGCACCTAAGTGACCTTAAAGATGCCTATATAGATAATAAGACCTACCTAAATTATTAATTTGCTAGTAGAGGTCTTCTTCTACGTCTATAATTGTTTACCAGCATACTATCCTAATTAGTAATATTTACTAGCTCTTTAAGACGCTATATATAGGTTTATATTAACCGCAAGCTTCTTAAATACACTAATACTAAAGAATAGTAGAAATACTTAAATTGGCAGGTCCTATCTAGATCTGTAACTACCAGATATTATACCAATCTAATCTGCTAGTATATAGTAAGCAGAGCGCTTACAACCCTTATTTCAATTAGAAAGATTATTAGATTTAACACCTACGTTAGAGCCGCCAATAGGCTTGCTAGTACGTTAAGCGGCGAATATTAACTTATTTAGAAGGTTAATAACTTTAAGATCTAGTTTAGGAATAGCGGTTATAGGCTCCTATAAAGTAGGAACGGCAGGAAGGCCTATTCTTATAACTTTTTCAGCTAATAGCTCTAGTAGTTTAGTCTTATCTACCTTATCTACCTTATCCTTAGCAGTTTCGCCGCGGGCCTTAAAAACGGCTTCTAATTCGTCCTCTATAATATCTTTAATTAGCACTGCTACTTGCTGCGTAACTACCTGCTACGTAGCTACTGGAGCTACTAAAGCCTCTAGAGGCTATATAACTACTGCCGATAAGCTATCGTGGGTATACTGCGTCGCTTAAAAGGATTGTAAATAGGACTCCTAGGCTTAAGGTACTTTTGGAGGCTTTGGAGGCTTTGGAGCCGAAAACGTACGACGTTTTTTAGGTGGTATAAGGACAATATTTCACTAACAATTTAATAATTAAATAGACGGCGACAATATTAAAGCTTTTTAATCAACTATACCAAATATTTTAGGCTTCCTAGCCACGTCGCTGCTGTTTACCGCAATATCCAAGCGTCAAATAAGGCGTCAGCCCCTTACTGCCGAGCAACTGCACTGACCAGAGGCTTCAACACTAAGCTCTACACGGTATAGAGCTTCTAGATTGCCTTATAAGGCTTGCATATATGAAAAGTCCATGACATCTTGCCATATAAAGGGATAGAACTTTAACCGGCGGTCGAAGTTGTCTAATTAGTTAGGTTCTCGCTAAAAACGCCACGCCTAACTAATTCGGGTGGCGGTATAGAGTTCTACTAACGCCATTTATTAAACTAGCTATATAACCACAGTTTGCCATTATATAACGGCAATCTAACGGTAATCTAATAGTAGTTTGCTAGTACTGTAATATTCTGTTTTAAAGCTACTTATTTAGTTTAGGGACCAAACCTTTTAGGGGAGGGGAGTACTGTTACGGCACTAACCTATCTTATACTATTTCCTACTATTAGCTAGCCCACCACTAGCGCCTTAGCGGCTGGCCCTACTATCTATATATAATACCCCTTTTGCCTCTTCTCCTCTTTATACTATAATGTAGTTATTTAATCTACTTTACTGCAGCACCGTAACAGCTAGTGGCTATAGTCTTAGCTAGTATATCTTAATATATTGGTCTCTAATAGTGTATATATACTAGGGGGTACTTTACTAAGGACATAGCCGGTCTTACGGTTAGTAATAGCACAGAGCACTTATTTATAGTTTATATACGGGACTATTAGCTAGAGCTATATTAGGGAAGGAAATTATAGGGGTAGGTCTCTATATCCGGACGTATATCCCCATTTACGGTTACCGCCTTAGTTACTATCCCCTTTATTAAAGAATCTGCCACGGCTAAAAAGGGGTTAGCGCTATAGTATTAGAAGGGGATTTAGGTTCTTATTAGGGTTATAAGCATTTTTCCAATAGCTAGGTTAACTATATACTATATAAAGTCTATTATCTATATAATATCTTTAGACGTTATTAAGGAAACTACCACTACTATTACTAAATTTAACGGCGTTAAGGTCTATTAGGTTATTCTATAGTAATATAGGTTAATAGCCGCTAGCGGTACTTAGCTTAGCGGTATTTAGCTTAGTATAGTAGGCGTAGTTCTATAGGTTATAAGCAAATATATCTATCTGCTTACTCTAGCCTTTATAGTTATTATCGCCAATTTTACGGCTAAGGGTAAGAGCTAGGTCCTTTATCTTAAAGAAAATATTCTTTTTAAGTAAGTCCACTTTTTATTCCTTAGTCTTATTTACTTTAATTATTAATTTATTAAGCTCTACTTTCTAGGACTAGTAGTTATACTTACCCTAGTTTAAGGTATCCAACTTATTTTTAGCTGCTTAGGTTATATCTATAGTCTTATAGTGCTTCCTTATATATATAAGCATAGACTCTTAGTTAGAGAAGATCTATTTACTTAAGTTGTTTGGGTATATGCGTAGTATATTAAGGCTATACTTAACATAGTTACAGGCCTTATCTATTAGCATATCTAATATATAAAGTACTTCATCTATTAGGGTTTTAAAGCACTTTATATCCCTTTAGAAAACGCCTTAGATTTTTATTTCCTATATTTTAAATTTTTCTTACTTTTTAGTTAGTAATCCCTTACTATTAAATAGGGTTAAATTTTTTACTTTACGCTTTTTTTATAGGGCTTAGTTAAAGAATAGGAGCTAGTGGCTATATTCTTATTAGCAATAGTCTAGGTAAGTATAGTAATCTAAGGGCTTAGGCTTTATATAGTTTTAGTATATATAAAAGCTTACTATTTGTATTATTATATACGTAATTTAAGCGTTATAAGGGAGTTAATTCTATGTTAAGCTTCTTTAAGTTAGAACTTTATAGTTTAACCTTTATTATAGACGGCTTAGAGACCGCTCTTAATGCTAGTTAAAAAGGCTATATATATAAAGAGGTGCTAGAAGGTTCCTGCTATATTAAAGTCCTTAGGGTACTCTAGATTACTCTTAATTGCCTAGGCAATATAGTTATAAAAGGTATTAAAGAGGTAGGCGGGTGTTTTGCGTATATTCGTTAACGGGGTATTATTTATATTTTAGTCGCCTATTTTAAGGGGTCTAGGTAGGGCAATTAAAATTTTATAAGGCTGACTATAATACTAAGATTATTAAGACTATCTGGGACTATATTAAGACTATACTAAGACTATGCTAAGACTGTAATATAGTGTTATTAGTCGCGCCGGGTTGTAATTATACTAGGAAAAACGGAGACTATAAATAGAGGGGGTAGACTAGGAGGGTAAAGATCGCGATAGGGCGTAAGAGGAGATACCACAAACTGTTACGGTGCTGTAGTAAAGTAGACTAAATAACTACGTTATGGTATAAAGAGGAGAAGAGGCTAAAGAGGTATTATATATAAATAGTAGGGCTAGCCGCCAAGGCGCTAGTAGTAGGCTAGCTAATGGAGGGAATAGTATGCAATAGATCAATGCCATAATATAATCTCTATACTAATCTTCGGCTTATTTTTCCAGATCCTTAGAAGTTATAATTAAGGCTCCCTTAATATAGCTTATTTATTATTTTAAAATCTCTTAGTCTTATATAATATTTTAGTCTAACCATTTATAGAATAATTCCTATTTATTATTCCCTTATTATCTATACCACTTTTAGTATAGCTAAGTAAGTAAGTATAATCTAGTTATAAGGAAATGTCGCTCTAATGCTACTGTATAATATCCTTTAACATATCTCTCCTTAAATCTTAGTAATAGGTTTATTTGTTACTTGTTATACTAGTTATCTATAGTCCTCTATAGGTTCTAGATAACCTCTCTTAGTTTGCTATTGTTTAATTTACTTATTAAATCCACCTAGTCTTCTTCTGGTTTCTTTAGTAAAACATTTCCAAATCCTTTCTATACTGGAGGAACACTTTATTTACTTTCTATTCTAGTCTTAACCCATTTTTTTAGTAGTGTGCCTTTATACTGTCCTACTGTAGTCTAAGCCCTCTATTTAGCTTTTAGCTTTTATAGTGTCTTACCTTTATTAGACGCTAGAGTAATTCTCCAATTATCTTACCTATTATCTTATAAAGTAACGGACATTATATCTAATGGAATTATAATTTGCATTACTAATTTATGCTCTATAGCTGTCTTAGTCTTTACCTCTAATATTGCATCCTTAAGGTTTATTACTTCCTAGTAAGCTTCTTTTATTACCTCTTCATTACTTAGGTTCTCTTCTAATTTAAACGGATTCTATATAGACATTTCTGCTAACTACTGGCTAAACGTGGCTATAGGGTCCTTATTTAGTTTATAGAGTTTATCTAACTCTTTATCGCTTAGCTTATTTATTCGTTAAACTTTATATAATTTTAGTTCCTATAGCCAATAACTCACGCTATATTTTACTTCTTTATAGATTTAGTATATATTATTATAATAAAAGGCAAAGCTCCTAATTAAACATTCCTTTATACCTCTTAACTTATCTAACTCTTATAGGTGGCTAGTGCCTCTAGCCATGTTATTACCTTTTTTACTTTAACGGTCTCTAACATAATATCCTTTTTTGCCATATCCTATATAAGCTCCGTCTTTAAACCATTACTATTATTATAAAGTCCACTTAAACGTCTTCTTCTCTTAAGATCCTTAACCTAGCCTATACTTCCTAGACTTATAATCCCTTAATCTTTAATTTCTAGGTTTCCATAATTTCTTATTTTACTCCTTAGTTTTTTTAGTACTACTTAGGTCCATTAGCTCTACGCCATATTATAGTTATTTTAGCGTTTATTAATACGTCTACTATGTCTTATATAATTACAGTAATCTATCTTAGCCTTTTCTAGCTCTTTATTTTTAATAGATTCTATTATTAAATTTAACTGCTTAGTTAATTAATTCTCTTATTATAGTCGCGTCTTCTATAAGAATAATTATATCTTAGACTTTCGACTTAAGTCCTTATCAATATTGTGCCATAAGTGTCTTATTATTTTATTTAATCTAAGTTACCAATATCTAGAATTATGTAGTATACTTCATTGCTAATCTCTACTATATAAGGTCTTGTACTTTTTTGTTTTGCTATAGCCTATACTTTTAGGTCTCTAAATATTTATATAAGTCTATCTATAAATCCTCCCTATATTAAGAACATATATTATACTTTAGTATTAGTTATTATTAGTTTATTAGTTTTGTATTCTATGAGGTAAGATTTAAACCACTTAAGTGCTCGTCCTATTAGGAACAATCCTATATACGCCACTTAGTCTACTACCAATAGTAACTTAGATCCCTTATATTGGATCTTAAGCTTTATTTAGATTAAACATTCCTTAAGCTTACCCTTTTTACTATTATACATTTTAATAGATAGCATCTTAATTTTAGCTGATCCTATATTATTAATTCTTGCCTCTAATAACGTACTTAGTAAGTATGTGGGCCACATATATATATAGGCCACTCCACTAAGTATTAAGGCCAAATAATATAAATTGCTCTATAACGAACGCCTATATATAGAGCTGTCAGATAGTTCATATAAAGCTATTTATTGATAAAATGGGTTGATTAATTAATGACCTTAATTATATCTTCATCGTTGGTCGACCTAGGGCCCCTAGGCTTAGATGAAGATATTTACAATATACGTGACCTGTGCACGTAACTCGTGCACGTCTTACGCCTCCGAGAATACAGATTATCTAACACACCCCCTTAGCTTTAACCTGGTCGAGGACGAAGCTAGCTACCTTCTCGTGTCCGTCTATGCGTTAAATAAACCGTAATCTTATTTAAATCCTTCCTTCTCGCCCTAACCTTCTCCCTTAGGTCCTCTAGTTGCTTTTCCTTATTTAGCCACTCCTTAATATCTGTCACGAACTCAGTCAATCGAGGCACGAGCACGGTATAACACGCATGCAACCTGTACAATTGGATTGTCCTACGACGAGGATATCAAGCTGAGGAGCAGAAGGTGGAGAGGAGGACGTCTATATGTGTGCGCCAAGTCCTAAGCGAGCCCCTAACCAGATCCGTTACGGGTGCCGTAACAATATCCACTATTCTAATTATATTGACGAAGCTTTTAAACCGCTGCTTGGGCAGGGCCTTTGTAAGTCTATTAGCGATTATCTCCTTCGTCACTTTCTATTATAATAGCACTCGTCTTATTACGTATTCTTAACGCAACTAGTATTAATAGATGTTAATATATCGGAGCTTTATAATTAGCTTTACCGTGTCTTCTATAATTAGTTAAAATGTCTAGATATTATTATAGTTAATAATTAAGGGCTTATTTAGGTATAACGTTATTGCTTTAAATAGCCTACTAATAAAGATAGCTTCCTTTACTATCTGTAATAGGTGTCACGGGACACCCCCGTGACACCTTATACACGTCTACCTGTTTCCACCGACTCAGCAACTAGAGACTGACCACGAGACGGCAATTTGCGGCAATCTAACGGCAATCTGCCATATTCTGCCATATTCCGCTAAGTTCCACTAAATCCTGCTAAGTTCTGCCAGGACCACCACCTAAATCCTATTCTGCTCCGTGTACGTATTAACTAAGCAACCAAGCTAACGATATATACCCTTTCTTCCCGTTTTCCTACCTTCTCTCCTTACGCAACGTCTTAACCTTATTACACAGTTTATATATATAGCTTAATAGTATCTACTTTACTACATATTATCGCCGCTTATACTTACTCCATAACACTACGTTGCGTTAACCACCTATACTATTATTAAAATGCAGACCGAACCCGAAGCCCCTATAATAACCGCCGGTATTATATCCGCACTCTAAGAATAATTGGCAGAAATATAGAAGTCTTTTATAGACGCCCTTATACAGAACCAAGCCACTTTAAATTAATAACAAGCCGAATAAAAAGCACGACACCAATAATTAATTAAGGACCTCTAAGAAGAAGTCCGCACCCTTAAGATGCCTACGCTAGGACCTTAAGACTAAACGCCGTCTCTAGAAATAAACACGCGGAACGCGAGCCCTAAACTCGCAGTAGTTACTTACCCTAAACTAACTACTATACTATAACAATCTAAATAACTACTAGACCCTCTAATATTTACTAGCAAACAATAAAAACTCTAATTATTTTTAAGCTAGCTTAAAAATAAGCTAACTAGTAATGCTAACCGCTACCTAACCAAAGCTAACCGACTCTGCTACGCCCTAAGTTAACTAGGAGGAGACGCAGCTAACCTTATTAAACCCCTTTAACCGAACTTAGTACTAAGTCTAGTTATACTTCTTAAAGCTATATATAGTAACCCAAACCGCTAAGCTACTACTTAGAGAAAGATAAACTATATAACTTAAGGAACGAAAAGCTTTCTAGTATACTTTTCCGAATTCAACCGTTACGTAAAGGAAATAGGCTAGAACGACTCCGTACTAATTAACAGCCTTATTAAATCCTTAAGCTCTAAACTAAAAACCTCCTTAATAGGCGTAGACCTACTAGGAGCCCTTAATGCCTACGTAAACGTTATTAATAAACGGTATAATAATATACTACGCCTGACACCGAAGCCTGCCCCTTAATATAATACAACAACCCCGCGAACGTCCACTAAGTTATTATCTTAGCCTAAGTACCCCAACGCTATAGATATTAACACTAGAATTCTAGATTACGCCCTACTAGGATCCTCTAAATAAGAACAACGCCTTAAGCTAGGCCTCTACTTTAAATGCGGAAGGAAGGATTATATCTTAAAATACTGCCTTATTCCCCTACCTACGCACTAAAACAATCTACAAACGGCTAATACTAATAGCCGTTCACCGTATTAATCTTCCGGTTACCGTCCCTAATCTTTATCTAGTTCCAGCCCTATATTTAGTAAGCATTATTTATAAGGACAAAGCTCTAACCAACGCTCTATAAGAACCCCGCCCTAATTACCTCTAAAAGGAAGATCCTAGAGCTAAGTCGCTCTCTAGGACGGCTCTGCCTTAGGATCTTATTAAACGTATTTAACGTCACAAACTCCGACTCTTAGGACCGTAGCATAACCATTAACTGCCGTCTTTAGTAGAATGGTTAATAGGCTAACGCTTAAATCCTAATTAATACAGGAGCTAGCGGCATAGGATTTATTAATAAGATCTTTATATAAGATAATAGTTTCACCCTAACCCCCCTTAACCGGCATATTAATATATTTGGATTTAACGGCAAACGCACCGTCTTAGGCCGTATTACCTACGTAGCAGCCCTAAGACTCTAATACCTAAACCACAAAGAACTAATTAAGCTTTTTGTTACCACCTTAGGTCACCTAGTAATCCTTAAATAACCTTAAATAAAGCTATATAAGGTAACTATTAACTAGGATAACCTTAAGCTTCTATTTACCGCCTCCTATTATAAGCAGAAGTGCCTTATAACTCGCTGCCCTAACCCTAAACTAAAACCTAGGAA
>Ga0307515_10006429_pt1 | contig 23516 bp, 20 predicted proteins | sample 17_EM_MG_FD_194513 | JGI IMG/M metagenome (GOLD analysis project Ga0307515, IMG submission 194513) | Populus trichocarpa ectomycorrhiza microbial communities from riparian zone in the Pacific Northwest, United States - 17_EM | ecosystem: Host-associated > Plants > Roots > Unclassified | place... | reverse complement strand
TGTCGTAGTTCGCGGTGTTCTCGCCCTCGACCTTGGCCTTCGAGTTCGGCCCGTAGAACAGGAACAGGAAGTTCTCGGCATCGGGGTAGTCGGCGAACCAGCCCCACCAGAAGATCTGCTGCTTGCCCTTCAGCATCTTTTCCTGGAACTGGTTGTAGTCGGTCGCGCGGACCTCGAGCTGCACGTTCAGCTTCGCGAACTGCTTGACCATCCAGTCGATCTCGGCGCGGTATTCGGGCGTGGGCACACGCTGATAGTCGTAGTTCAGCACCAGCGGCTTCCCGGTCTTCGCGTCGCGGCCATCGGGGTAGCCGGCTTCGGCCAGCAGCTGCTTCGCCTCATCGATCGAGCGCCGCACGGCTTTGCCGTTCACGAACTTGTGAGTGACCGGGTTGATGTCGCCCGGTTGGCCGTGGCGCGACCCGAAGGTGCCACCCGGCAGCGGCCCCATCGCGGCCTCGCCGGCCTTCTGCGTGAAGACCCGGCCGTAGCCCTCCTCCCAGTCGATCGCGATCGAAAGCGCGTGACGCAGCTTGCGATTCTTCTCCCGCTGCTCGGGTGTGTCGCCTTTGCCGACGACGGGATCGAGCCAGTTGAAGCCGAGGTACCAGTTCTGCGGCTCGACACTCTTCGGGAAGCGCATGCCACGCTCGTCGAAGCGCTTCTTGACTTCGTCGGAGTCGTTCGCGTCGGCGAGAAAGTCCGGGCCCCAATCGCTGCGCTCGATCTCGGGCACGTCGAGAAAGCCTTGCGTGAACTTCGAGCGCAGCGGCGTCTTGTCCTTCTCGGTGTTGAAGACGAGCCTGTCGAGAAACGGCAGCTTCTTGCCGCAGTCGTCGAGCAGGCCGAGTTCCTTGTCGCCCGGCATGCCTTCGCACGGGTAGGTTGCACCAAGGTAGTTCGGGTTGCGCACCAGCACGTGGCGCCGGTCGGCGTCGTACTCGACCGCCATGAACGGCCCGCTGCCGACCGGCCACACATCGAGCGTCAGGCTGTTCTTCGCCATGCCGGGCTGGGCGTAGAACTTGTCGGCCTCCCATGGCACCGGCGCACTGAAGGTCATCGTCATCCAGTATTTCCACTGCGGGTACTTACCCTTCAGGCGGATGCGGTAGGTGTACTTGTCGAGCACGGTCGCGCCGGCGAGCGGGTACTGGCGGAAGTCGAGAAACGGCTTGTCGAGCGCGGCCGGGTCGCCACCATGGCGCAGCTTCAGGTCTTCTTCGCGGATCAGCTTGCCGTAGTCCTTCAGGCCGATCACGTACTCCGAGAAGATGCCGAAGATCGGGGTCTCGATGCGTGGTGTGGCGTGGCGCTTCAGCGCGTAGACGAAGTCGTCGGCGACGACCTCGCGCGTGCCGCTCTGCGCAAAGTCGAGCGGCGAATGCTTGTCGCGCACCTGCTCCGTCGTCAGCGCGTGATACAGGTACGCGCCACCCGCGTCCTTCGCGAACGCGGGGTGCGGCGCGTAGCGCATGCCGTGCTTGATGTGGACGTCGTAGACGCTCTCGGCGACCAGCTCGCCCGGCGCATCGGCGGGCAGCGGCTTGCCGTCCTTGTCGAGGTACTGCGGTTCCGCAAGTGCCTCGGCCGCCTTCGGCACCACGAGGTACGGCCGCTTGAGGTAGTGGTACGCGTAGGGTGGCTCGTAGACCGAATACATGTACGGCACCTCGTTCACCGCATACGAGGCGGTCGGGTCGAGGTGACGCGGCGAACGCTCCTGGAATGCGATGAACAGCGTGTTGGTCGCCTCGCTGCCCTTCGGGTTCGGGCTGTTGTCGCAGGCGGCAAGCCACGCCGCCGCGCCAACCGCCAACAGGGCCGAGACCAGTGCCCGAGCGAATCGCTCAGGCCTGCGCCGCATGGTCGTGCACGTGGTCGTGATGGTGCTCGCCGGCGTGCTGGTGATCCCAGCCGATCAGCACGTCGCGGCCCTGCACCAGCAGCGTGACGCGGGCGCCGACCGGCATCGTCACCTTGGTCGGCACGTGGCCGAACGGCAGGCCGGTCAGGATCGGCGTCTTCGTCAGCGAGCGCAGGTGCGCGACGACCGTCTTCATCGAGAAACCCCGGTCGTGCGGCGCCTTGCGCCAGGCGCTGAACTCGCCGAGCACGATCGCTTTCTGCGCATCGAGCACGCCGGCCTGGTGCAGTTGCAGCAGGTTGCGCTCGACCCGGTACGGGTGCTCGTTCACATCCTCGAGAAAGAGCACACCGCCCTTGATGCGCGGAAAGTATTTCGTGCCCAGCAGCGAGTTGACGATGCACAAATTACCGCCCCACAGCGTGCCGCGCGCCTCCAGCCCATCGAAGCCGGCTTCGGTGCGAGAGCCGGAGGCCTCTCTGAAGCCGACCGCTTCGAGCGCGCCGCTCATCGCTTCGAGAAAACAGTCGCGCGTGATTTCGTCGACGCCGCCAGCCTCTTCGGCGCGGCCGAAATCATCGGCAGCGAGCGGGCCGGCCCAGGTCACGGCCTTCGTGCCGACGAGCTTGGGCTGCGCCAGCAGGCCGAGCTGCAAGGTCGTCAGGTCGCTGTGGCCGACCCAGCGCGTGCCGTGCTCGATGCTGTGGCCGATCAGCTTCCAGTCGATGCGGTCGAGCAGCCGCGTGAGGCCGTAGCCGCCGCGCGTCGCCATCGCGATGCTCGGCGCCTCGTGCGCAATGCGGTGGAGCGACGCGAGGCGTGCGTCGTCGTCGCCGGCGAAGCGCTGGTGCCGCGCGCGGGCCGATTCGTCGATCTGCACCTCGAAGCCGAGCGCCTTCAGCCGCTTCGCGGCAAGGGTCAGCGGCGCGGATTTCACAAGCACGCCGGCGGGCGAGAACAGGGTCAGCAAGGTCATCGGGGTGCTCATGGTGAAGGCGGCTCGACCACCATCTCGGTGGCCTCGCCCGCCGGGATCTCGGCTTCGTCTTCGGGTGCGCTTGCGTCGGCGGCATTCGCGCGACGCTGCCGATACTGCTCCCGCCGCTCGGCAAAAAAGTCGCGCAGCACCGCGCCGCATTCGTCGGCGAGCACGCCACCTTCGATCGCGGTGTGGTGGTTCAGCCGTGTCTGCGCGAACAGGTCGACGACCGACCCGGCCGCGCCGGTCTTCGGGTCGCGCGCACCGAACACGACACGCTTGAAGCGCGCGTGCATCAGCGCCATCGCGCACATCGCGCAGGGCTCGAGCGTCACGTACAGCTCGCACTCGGGCAGCCGGTAGTTCGAGAGCAACTGCGCCGCGTGCCGCAGTGCGACGATCTCGGCATGCGCGGTCGGGTCGTGCTCGGTGATCGGGCGGTTGTAGCCCGTCGCGATGACCTGGCCGTTGCGCATGATCACCGCGCCGACCGGCACCTCGCCGACGAGCCAGGCGTTGTGCGCCTGGTCGAGCGCAATGCGCATCGCGGCTTCGTCGGCAGGATTCGTCTCGCTCATTGCTTCTCGGACTCGTCCTTGCGCGCCTGGGCGCCCTGATTCATCGCCTTGATCGCGTCGTTGGCGACTTTGTTCTGCAACTCACGCGACTGGTCGCGGATCGTGCCGCTGCCGGACATTTGCGGCACGGAGGCGACCTCGGCCTGAGAGGCCCCAGGCGAAGCGCCGGTCTTGCGGACAGCCTTCAATTGCTTGACGGCGACGAGGCCAACGATCGCCAGCGCGACCAGCAGCGAGACGACACCGAACAGTGCTTTCATGCTTCGTTCTTCGCGGCCAACAACGGCCAGGTGGCCAGTTTTTCGTGGATGCCGTGCTGGGGGTCGCTGCGCGTCAGACTGAATTCGCGCGCCGTCCAGCGAAAGGTCTCGATCATGACTGGATCGACCTGGCGCGGGTCACGGGCCAGCGTCAAGTGCGGCTGGTAACTGACCTTCGACTTGATGGCGCCAGCCTTCTGCGCGGCGAGGCCGAGTCGCCGCTGAAAGTCGAGACACTCGCGCGAACCATCGCGCGCCAGCATCACGATCGGCTGCTTTTGCTCGTGGCTCGGAAAGGTCATGACTTGGTCGAACGCGAGGTCGAACGGTGCGGCGCTCAAGCTGTCACCCGCCGCCTTGGCGGCCACGATCATGTCTCTGGTGAGCTTCGATTGCGGGCCAACCAGGAACAGCGTGACGTGAAAGTTCATGATGCAACGCGAGGTGAAACCGAACCGATCGCGGAGCGAGCGCCACAATTCCTTCAATCGGGCGATCGTTGCAGCGTCCGGATAAAGCGCGAAGAACACCGGCCGCGGGTCGATCCGATCCACAGGTTCATCGAACAGCGAAGCGGTCGACACTGCACTCACTCCCACTCGATCGTCGCCGGCGGCTTGCTGCTCACGTCGTAGGTCACGCGATTGATCCCGCGCACCTCGTTGATGATGCGGCTCGACACCCTCTTCAGCAGCGCATACGGCAGCTCGGCCCAGTCGGCGGTCATGAAGTCGCTGGTCTGCACCGCGCGCAGCGCGACGACGTAGTCGTAGGTGCGACCGTCGCCCATCACGCCGACGCTCTTGACCGGCAGAAAGACCGCGAAGGCCTGGCTCGTCAGCGCATACCAGCTCTTGCCGGTGGCGGCGTCGATCGTGCCCCGCAGCTCTTCGATGAAGATCGCGTCGGCACGCCGCAGCAGGTCGGCGAACTGCGGCTTGACCTCGCCGAGGATGCGCACGCCCAGGCCCGGGCCGGGGAACGGGTGGCGATACACCATGTCGTGCGGCAAGCCGAGCGCGACACCGAGCTCGCGCACTTCGTCCTTGAACAATTCGCGCAGCGGTTCGAGCAGCTTGAGGCCCAGCGTCTCGGGCAGGCCGCCGACGTTGTGGTGGCTCTTGATCGACGTGGCCTTCTTGCTCTTCGCGCCGCCTGACTCGATCACGTCGGGATAGATCGTGCCCTGCGCGAGCCACTTCGCGTTCGGCAACTTCTTCGCCTCGGCCTGGAACACCTCGACGAACTCGCGGCCGATGATCTTGCGCTTGACCTCCGGGTCGGTCATGCCGGCCAGGTGCCCGAGAAACTGCGCGCTGGCATCGACCGCGATGACCTTCGCGTGCAGTCGCCCCGCGAACATCTCCATCACCATCGCGCCTTCGTTCAGCCGCAACAGGCCATGGTCGACGAACACGCAGGTCAGCTGGTCACCGATCGCGCGGTGGATCAGCGCCGCGGCCACGCTCGAATCGACACCGCCCGACAGGCCGAGGATCACCTCTTCGCTGCCGACCTGCTCGCGGATGCGCGCGACCGCCTCTTCGATGTAGTTGCCCATCACCCAATCGGGCTTCGCCTTCGCGATGTCGAGCACGAAGCGGTTCAGCAGCTCGCGGCCCTTCTCGGTGTGCGTGACCTCGGGGTGGAACTGCACGCCGTAGTAGCCGCGTGCCTCGTCGGCCATGCCGGCGATCGGGCAACTCGGCGTGCTCGCCATCAGCTTGAAGCCGGCTGGCAGCTCGGTGACCTTGTCGCCGTGGCTCATCCAGACCTTCAGCATGCCGTGGCCTTCCGGCGTGGCGAAGTCTTCGATGCCTTCAAGCAGCTTGGTGTGGCCGTGCGCGCGCACTTCGGCGTAGCCGAACTCGCGGTGATCGGCCGCCTCGACCTTGCCGCCCTGCTGCACCGCCATCGTGAACATGCCGTAGCAGATGCCCAGCACCGGCACGCCGAGATCCCACACCGCCTGCGGCGCGCGCAGTTCGTGCTCTTCGTAAGTCGACGCGTGGCTGCCCGACAGGATCACGCCCTTCGGCGCGAACTCGCGGATGAACGCATCGCTCACGTCGTTCGGGTGGATCTCGCAAAACACATGCGCCTCGCGCACGCGGCGCGCGATCAGCTGGGTGACCTGGGAGCCAAAATCGAGAATCAGGATCTTGTCGTGCATGGTGATGGGCAGGGAAGTGTCAGGTCGTCGGCGCAGGGTTGGCCGCAAGCGATTCGCGCTTCAGGCGAGCGCGCTTGAAGTGACGCAGCGCAATCACGGCGGAGGCGGCCTGCAGCAAGGCGCAGAAGTAGAACGGCGCGCCGATCCGCCAGTCGCCATGCGGCAGGTGCGAAACGGTCGCGAGCAAGGGCGCGCCGATCGCGGGCGCGACGACTGCCATCATGCTGTTCAGCGAACCGACCGCGCCGGCCGTTCGGCCCTGCGTCGTCGGGTCGGCGGCATTCGAGATCAAGCTCTGGATCGCGGCCGACACCGTGAAACCCAGCACGTTGGCGAAGATCACCGGATACAGCATCCAGCCTTCGGTCGCCAAGCCCCACAGCACGAAGCAGATGCTCGACGAGACCAGCCCCATGATCGCCAGCCGCTGCGGCGAGAAACGCTTCAGCAGCTTGCTCAGAAACACGCCCTGCACCAGCACCGACATCCGGCCGATCGCGAACAGCGACCAGCCGTTCTGCGTCGGCCCCCAGCCGAACTTGAAGGTCGTGTAGAGCACCCACGAGGTGTGGGTCATGAACTGCGCGAGACCGCTCAAGGCAATCACGACCACCAGCGAACCGACACCTTTGAGCTCGGTCAAGCCGCGCAGCGAGTTGACCGGGTTCGCCTCGCGCAGCACGAAGGGCTGGCGGCGTTCCAGCGGCAACGATTCGGGCAGCACGAAATAGCCGTACAGCCAGTTGACGCAGGCGAGGCCGCCGGCGACGAAGAACGGCAGATGCAGGTTGATCCCGCCGAGCAGACCGCCGATCACCGGCCCGAGGATGAAGCCCATGCCCAGCATCGCGCCGAGCTTGCCGAACGCCTTGGCGCGATCGGCCGGCGGCGTGATGTCGGCCACATATGCGTTCGCGACCGCGATGTTCGACTGCATCGCGCCGCTGAACAGGCGCACGACAACAAGCATCCACAGCGCGGTCGCCATGCCGGTGACGAAGAAGCTGAGCGCGAGGCCGCTGAAGCCGATGAGCAGCACCGGCCGGCGGCCGTAGCGATCCGACAGGCGCCCGAGGATCGGCGACCCGAAGAAGTTCGCGATCCCGAACACGATCGTGATCACGCCGTACCAGAAGGCCTGTTCCGACTGCGACGTGGTGAAGGTGCCGATCAGCGGTGCGAGCACCGGGATGATCAGGCCGATCGAGACCATGTCGATCAGCACCGTGGCCATGATGAACGGCATCGCCGCCTTGCGGCCCGCCGGTGCCGCGACAGTCGTCTCGCCTTCGGTCGACACCGAAGTGCTGTTGGATTGCGTCATTCGGCGCCTTATTCCATCCGGTAGTTCGGCGCTTCCTTCGTGATCTGCACGTCGTGCACATGGCTTTCGCGCATGCCGGCAGACGAGATCTCGACGAACTCGGCTTTCTCGTGCATGTCGGCGATGCTCGCGCAGCCGCAGTAGTGCATCGAGGCCCGCAAGCCGCCGGCCATCTGGAAGATCACCGCGACGACCGAGCCCTTGTACGGCACCTGACCTTCGATGCCCTCGGGCACCAGCTTGGTCGTGTTCGGGTTGTTGCTGCCCGAGCTGTCCTGGAAGTAGCGATCCGCCGAACCCTGCTGCATCGCGCCGATCGAGCCCATGCCGCGGTAGCTCTTGTAGGTGCGGCCCTGATAGAGGATCGTCTCGCCCGGCGCCTCTTCGGTGCCAGCGAACGCGCCGCCCATCATCACGGTGTCGGCACCAGCGGCGATCGCCTTGGCCAGATCGCCCGAGAAGCGCACGCCGCCATCGCCGATCAGCGGCACGCCGCTGCCCTTGAGCGCCTTCGCGACCTGCTCGATCGCATAGATCTGTGGCACGCCGACGCCGGTGACGATGCGCGTGGTGCAGATCGAGCCCGGCCCGATGCCGACCTTGACCGCATCGGCGCCCGCTTCCACCAGCGCCAGCGCGGCCGCGCCGGTCGCGATGTTGCCGCCGATCACGTCGACCTGCGGAAAGTTCTTCTTGACCCAGCGCACGCGCTCGATCACGCCGGCACTGTGGCCATGCGCGGTGTCGACGACGATCACGTCGACGCCGGCCTTCACGAGCAGCTCGACGCGCTCTTCGGTGCCGTCACCGACGCCGACCGCCGCACCGGCGCGCAGCTTGCCGTGGGCATCGCGCGCGGCGTTCGGGAAACTCGTTTGTTTGGTGATGTCCTTCACCGTCATCAGCCCGCGCAGCTCGAAGGCGCTGTTGACGACCAGCACGCGTTCGAGCTTGTGCTTGTGCATCAGCGCCTTGCCGTCTTCGATCGTCGCCGATTCAGGCACGGTCACGAGGCGCTCGCGCGGGGTCATGATTTCGCTCACCGGTACATCGAGCCGCGATTCGAAGCGCAGGTCGCGGTTCGTGACGATGCCCACCACCGTCTTGCCCTGCAGCACCGGAAAACCCGACACGCCGTGCTGGCGCGACAGGTCCATCACCGCGCGCACCGGCGTGTCGGGCGTCACCGTGATCGGGTCGCGCAGCACGCCCGATTCATAGCGCTTGACGCGCGCCACCTCGGCGGCCTGCTGCTTCGGCGTGAGATTCTTGTGGACGATGCCGATGCCACCCTCCTGCGCCAGCGCGATCGCGAGGCGGGCTTCCGTCACCGTGTCCATGGCGGCGGACACCAGGGGCAGGTTCAGGCGGATGTTGCGGGAAAGGGGGGTCGACAGATCGGTGTCGCGGGGCAACACCTGGGAGAACGCTGGCACCAACAACACATCGTCGAAGGTGAGCGCTTTGCCAAGAAGGCGCATGGGAAAAGCTCCTGACGCAAAAGCGAATTATACGGATGCGCGCAGAACCGCACGGATGGCGATCCTGCGGATGGCCTGTTCGACCCCCGCCGCATACACTCCAAACCCATGACAAGTTCACGAATGAACGCCATGAATCGTTGGAACATCGCCGTGCTCGCGGCAATTCTGGGGCTGACGCTGGCGTTGCCGGCATCGGCCCAGTGGAAATGGCGCGACAAGGCCGGCCAGACGCAATACAGCGATCTTCCGCCGCCCCCGGGCGTGCCCGAGGGCGACATCCTGCAGCGCCCGACCGGCGCGAGCTCACGGCGCACGGCGCCGGTTGCCGCGCCGGCATCCGGCGCCTCGGCCGCACCGCTGGCCGCCGCGCGCGCCTCCGATCCCGAACTCGAAGCCAAGCGCAAGAAGGCCGAGCAAGACGTGGCCGACAAGAAGAAGGCCGAAGACGCGAAGGTCGCTGCCACCAAGGCCGACAACTGCGCCAGGGCCAAGGAGCAGTTGCGCACGATCGACAGCGGCCAGCGCATGGCGCGGATCAACGCCAAGGGCGAACGCGAAGTGCTCGACGATGCAGCCCGCGCTGCCGAGACCAAGCGCACCCGCGACGTCATGGCCTCGGAGTGCAACTAGGCCGAGCGATCAACGCGGGCGCTTGAACTTTCCCTGCGCGCGCTGGCGCTGGCGCCGCGCTTCTTTCGGGTCGACCCGCAGCGGGCGGTAGAGCTCGACCCGGTCGCGATCGCGCAGCGCATCGCTGCGGTCGCAGAACGCACCCCAGATGCCGACCGGCAGCACCTCCAGCGCCAAGCCGGGGTGGCGCGCCTGCAGGCCGCTGGCCCGCAGCGCATCGGCCACGGTCGCCCCCGGCGCGAGCTGCAGATTCACCTCGTCGACCTCGCCGGCGCGTGGGCTGTAGGCCACGCTGACGTTCAGGCGGTCATCGTGCGCCATAGACCTGCTCGGCACGCTTGACGAACGAATCGACAAAGGTGTTCGCGATGCGATCGAACACCGGGCTGATGAGCGCGTCGAGTGCACCGTTGGCAAAGCTGTAGCGCAGATCGAACTCGATCTTGCAGGCCTTGGCGTTGGCGCCCTCGCCGGCCGGCACCGGCACGAAGCGCCAGGTGCCGTCGAGCACCGAGAACGGGCCGTCGACCAGTTTCAGCACCACGCTCTGGTCGGCGACATGCTCATTGCGCGTCGTGAAGGCCTGGCGCACACCGAGGTACGAGAGGTGCAATTTGGCGGTCACCCCGGTCTCGCGCGTTTCGAGCACTTCGGCCTTCTCGCACCACGGCAGGAACTTCGGGTAGTCGGCAATGCCGGTCACCAGCGCGTACATCTCGTGCGGCGAGTACCAGAGCAGAACTGACTTCTTGACGTGCTTCATACAATGACGAAATTGTATTGGGCACTTTGCGCCCCAGATAAGTGCCCATGTCCATCGCCGAAAACCGCCGCGCCTTTTTTGACTACCACCTCGAGGAACGCCACGAGGCCGGCATGGTGCTGCACGGCTGGGAGATCAAGGCGATCCGCGCGGGGCAGGTGCAGCTGACCGACGGCTATGTCGTGATCCGCGATGGCGAGCTGTTCCTGATCGGCTGCCGCATCAACGCGCTGCGCAGTGCCTCGACGCACGTGAGCCCCGAGGCCGACCGCACGAAGAAGCTGCTGATGCACAAGGAAGAGATCAAGCGGCTGATCGGCAAGGTCGAGCAGAAAGGCTTCACGCTCGTGCCGCTGAACCTGCACTTCAAGGGCAGCCACGTGAAGGCCGAGATCGCGCTCGCCAAGGGCAAGGCCGAGCATGACAAGCGCAACACCGAGAAGAAGAAGGACTGGGAGCGCGAAAAGGGCCGCCTGATGCGGTACAAGGTTTCGTCCAAGCCAAGTCGCGCGAGCCGTGACTGAAGCCACCGCCCGGCCGCTGCGCGAGATCGCCGACCTGCCGGGGCCGCGCGGGTGGCCGATCGTCGGCAACGCGTTGCAGGTCGATCGGGCGCGAATTCACCAGACGGTGGAGGCGTGGGCACGCGAGTTCGGGCCGGTCTTCCGCTTCAAGCTCGGCCCACGCACTTTGCTCGGCGTGGCCGACCACGAGGCGCTGAGCGCCGCGCTGCGCGATCGGCCCGATGGCTTTCGGCGCACCAAGCACCTGGAGACCATCGGCCTCGAGATGGGCCTGACACCGGGCGTCTTCGGCGCCAATGGCGAGGCCTGGAAGCGCCAGCGCCGCATGGTGATGGCCGGTTTCGACCCGACGCATGTCAAGGCCTACTACCCGTCGCTGTTGAAGGTCACGCAACGCTTGCGCGGGCGCTGGCTGCGCGCCGCCACCGCCGGCGAGGCCATCGAGCTGCAGCCCGAGCTGATGCGCTTCACGGTCGACGCGATCGCCGGGCTGGCCTTCGGTGCCGACGTGAACACACTCGAATCCGACGACGAGATCATCCAGCAGCACCTCGACAAGATCTTCCCGGCGCTGTTCAGGCGCGTGTTCTCGATGCTGCCGTGGTGGCGCTGGTTCCCGCGTGCGGCCGACCGCCAGCTCGACCGCAGCGTGATCGCGGTCAACGAGGCCATTGCCGGGTTCATCGCTCAGGCGCGGGCTCGGCTCGCCGCCGATCCGCAACGCCGCACGCGGCCACCGAACCTGCTGGAGGCGATGATCGTCGCGGCCGACGAAGGCGACAGTGGCCTGACGGACCGCGAAGTCGCAGGCAACGTGCTGACGATGCTGCTGGCCGGCGAAGACACGACCGCGAACACGCTCGCGTGGATGATCTACCTGCTGCAACGTCACCCCGATGCCTTGCAGCGTGCGCAAACCGAAGTGCGCGCCCTCGCACTCGACTCGCGCGAGTTCACGCCCGAGCACATGGCCGAGCTGAACTACCTCGAAGCCTGCACGCACGAAACGATGCGGCTCAAACCGGTCGGCCCGTTCCAGGTCATCGAGGCGTTGCGCGACACCGAGATCGCCGGCATTCGCGTGCCCGAGCGCACCGGCGTGTGGTGCGTGATGCGCGCCGACAGCCTGAGCGAGCGCCACTTCCCGAACCCGCAGGCGTTCCAGCCCGAGCGCTGGCTCACTGAGGGCGGCGCCGCTGGCATGGCTTCAGCGAGCTCGGCCAAGCGCGTCTCGATGCCCTTCGGCGCGGGCCCGCGTGTGTGCCCGGGTCGCTATCTCGCGCTGCTGGAAATGAAGATGGCGATGGCGATGCTGCTGACGCACTTCGACATCGAGGCCGTGACCACGCCCGACGGCGGCGAGGCGATCGAACATCTGGCGTTCACGATGATGCCGGTCGGCCTGAAGATGCGGCTGCGCGAGCGCAGCTGACGTTCAGGCTTCGAGCGCCGCGAGTGCCTGCTGCGAATCCGCGATCAAATCATCGACCGCTTCGAGCCCGATCGAAAAGCGCACCAGCGTGCCGCGCCACTTCGGCTGCTTTCGCATCATCGACAGGTCGTAGGGCACCACGAGACTCACCGGGCCGGCCCACGAGAAGCCGATCCTGAACAGCTTCAGGGCGTCGACGAAGGCATCGACCTGGCACGCGCTGTAGCGCTCGTCGAACACGATCGAGAACAGGCCCGCCGACTTCGTGCACAGCGCCTGCCAGTGCGCGTGGCCCGGCGAGCCACTCAACGCCGGGTGCAGCACTTGCGACACCTCTGGCCGCTGCGCCCACCACTGCGCGAGCGCGCGCCCCGCCCGATCGGCAGCGTCGTAACGCAGCGCGAGGCTCGGCAGCGCGCGCAGCACCGCCTCGGCATCGTTCGCGCCGATGCCCCAGCCCATGCGCATGTGGGCAGCATTGAGCTTCAGGTGCAGCGCGGGGTCGCGCGTGGTCACCGAGCCCATCAGCACGTCACCGCCGCCCGACGGGTACTTGGTCAGCGCGTGAATCGACACGTCGACGCCGAGTTCGCTTTCGATCCGGAACGGGTTGAACGCGAGCCCCGCACCCCAGGTGTTGTCGAGTGCCACCAGCGCGCCCTTCGAGCGCGCGGCGCGCACGAGGTTCGGCACATCGGGAAACTCCATCGTCACCGAACCCGGCGGCTCGATCCACACGAGCCTGGTCTGCGGCGTGACGCTCGCGGCCAGCGCGTTCGCGTCCATCGGGTCGTACAAACGGTGCGTGATGCCCCAGCCCGCGAGTTCGTGGCGTGCGAGCTCCTTGTTCGGGTTGTAGGCGTTGTCGGGGATCAGCAGTTCGTCACCAGTGCGCAGCAACGCGATATCGGTCAGCGCGATCGCCGCGAGGCCGCTCGGCACGAGCACGGTGTGCAAACCGCCTTCGAGGGTGGCGATGCGTTCTTCGAGCGTGAACGTGGTCGGCGTGCCGTGCAGGCCGTAGGTGTAGCCGACCTTCTCTTTCCAGTTGCGCGCACGCATTGCGGCGACGTTCGAGAAGATCACCGTCGAGGCCTTGAACACGCCGGGCTGCGCTGCGCTGAAGCCTGTCGGCGCCTGGTACGGATGATGGATCAGTTCGGTGGAGATGTCGCGCTCGGGCATCGGGCTCTCGTGAAGGGAAGGCAAACGCCGCAGTCTACGTGAGCGGTTTCAAGGCCGCGAACAGGCTGGGCAGCAGTTCCGTCACCGTCGGGTGAATGAACATCGTCTGTGCGATGCGCGTGTACGGCAGATCGCCGGCCATCGCGAGCAGCAGCAGTTGCACGACCTCGTCGGCCTCGATGCCGAACAGCGCGGCGCCGAGAATGCGCTCGGTCTGCGCATCGACCAGCACCTTCATGAAGCCGGTCGTCTCGCCGCGCTCGCGCGCACGGCCGACCCGCGCCATCGGCAAGCTCGCGACGAGCGCCGCGCGGCCGCTCGCGCGCACCTCGGCTTCGCTCATGCCGATGCGGCCGAGCGGCGGGTCGGTGTAGAGCGCGTAGGCGGCGATGCGGTCGGACACGCGCCGCGCGCCGCCATCGAGCAGGTTCGCCGCGACGATCTCGAAGTCGTTGTACGAGGTGTGCGTGAACGCGCCCTTGCCATTCACGTCGCCGAGCGCCCAGACGCCCGGCACGTTCGTGCGCAACTCGTCGTCGACGACGATGAAGCCGCGCGCGTCGGTCGCGATGCCGGCTACGTCGAGACCCAGGTCATCGGTGTTCGGTCGACGACCGACCGCGAGCAGCAGATGGCTGCCGGTGACCGACTGCGCCGCGCCATCGGCATCGAAGGCCACGCGCACCTGATCGCCATCGCGCGCCATCGCGAGGCTCTTCGCGTTGACGTGGATCGCGATGCCCTCGCCTTCGAGCATCGCGCGCACCGCATCCGAAACATCGTGATCCTCGCGTGCGATCAACCGCGGCCCCGCCTCGATCACCGTGACAAGGCTGCCGAAGCGGCGGTACATCTGCGCGAACTCCAGCCCGATGTAGCTGCCGCCGACGATGACGAGGTGCTCGGGCAGAAAGTCCACCGCCATCATCGAGGTGTTGGTGAGGTAGGGCACCGCATGGATGCCTGGCCAGTCCGGCACGCTCGGGCGCCCGCCGGTGTTGATGAAGATCTTCGGCGCGCTCAGTTCGTCGTCGCCGACGCGCACCGCGTTCGGTCCGATGAAGCGTGCTTCGCCGCGGATCGACGTCAGCGTCTTCATACCGCCCAGCCAGTCGGTCAGGCCTGCGACAGACTGGTTCACGACCGCGTCCTTGCGTGCCTTGACCGCGCGCATGTCGACCTTCACCTCACCAAGCTGCACGCCGAACTTGCCCGCTTCCCGCGCGACATGCGCGACGCGCGCACTTGCGACCAGAGTCTTCGTCGGAATGCAGCCGTCGTTGACGCAGGTACCGCCGAGATGCTCGCGCTCGATCAGCGCCACCTTCATGCCGCGCTCGGCGAAACGCACCGCGAGAAACGGCCCGGATTGCCCGGCGCCGATAAAGATCGCGTCGAAGTTCTTCTGCATCGCGGCCCTCCGAAATGAAGCAGCCGACTCTACGCGCGCTTTCGCAGATTCAGATCGGAATGCCGACCAGATCGTGCCCCTGCCTGCCGACAATCTTCACCCGCGTGAACTCGCCGACCTTGAGCGTCTTCGAGGCCTTCTCGGGCGGCAGCAGCTTGACGCTGCCGTCGATCTCGGGCGCATCGGCGTACGAGCGGCCGACGCCCCCCTTGCGGCCGAGCGCCGGTGCCGAATCGATCAGCACCTGCATCGTCGCGCCGACGCGCTTGGCCAGCTTCGCGGCCGACACGGCTTCGGCCACGGCCATGAAGCGCGCACGGCGCTCCTCGCGCAGTTCGATGGGCAGCATGCCGGGCAGATCGTTCGCGGTCGCGCCGTTCACGGCCGAATATGCGAACGCGCCGGCGCGGTCGATCTGCGCCTCGCGCATGAAATCGAGCAGGTGCTCGAACTCGGCTTCGGTCTCGCCCGGAAAACCGGCGATGAAAGTGCTGCGGATCACGATCTCGGGACAGGTCTCGCGCCAGCGCTGCAGGCGCTCCAGATTCTTCTCGCCGTTCGCCGGCCGCTTCATGCGCTTGAGCACATCGGGGTGCGAATGCTGGAACGGCACGTCGAGGTACGGCAAGACCCCGCCGCTCGCCATCAGCGGCAGGATCTGGTCGACGTGCGGGTACGGGTAGACGTAGTGCAAGCGCACCCACGCGCCGTGCCTGGCGGCGAGTTCGGCGAGCTTCTCGCACAGATCGGTCATGTGGGTCTTGACCGGCCGGCCGTCCCAGAAGCCGGTGCGGAACTTGACGTCGACGCCGTATGCGCTCGTGTCCTGGCTGATCACCAGCAGTTCCTTCACGCCGGCCTCGAACAGGCGTTGTGCTTCGCCGAGCACGTCACCAATCGGGCGCGAGACAAGGTCGCCGCGCATGCTCGGGATGATGCAGAACGAGCAGCGGTGATTGCAGCCTTCGCTGATCTTCAGGTACGCGTAGTGGCGCGGCGTCAGCTTCACGCCTTGCGCCGGAACCAGGTCGATGAACGGGTCGTGCGGCTTCGGGCTGTGCAGGTGCACCGCGTCCATCACCTCGTTGGTCGCGTGCGGGCCGGTCACCGCGAGCACGCTCGGGTGCATCTTGCGGACCAGATTGCCGCCGTCCTCACCGGCCTTCGCGCCGAGGCAGCCGGTGACGATCACCTTGCCGTTCTCGGCCAGCGCCTCGCCGATCGTGTCGAGGCTCTCTTTCACCGCGTCGTCGATGAAGCCGCAGGTGTTGACGATCACCAGATCGGCACCGGCGAAAGTCTTCGAGGTGTCGTAGCCCTCGGCGCGAAGCTGCGTCAGGATCAGCTCGGAATCGGTCAGCGCCTTCGGGCAGCCGAGCGAGACGAAACCGATTTTCGGGGCGGGCTTGGCGACCGTGGGCGCCAGCAGGGTGTCTTGTGTCATCGCCGGATTTTCGTCGATGTGGCGTTGCTCGGGTGTCCGGCCTGTCCGGGCGAAGTGTCCGCGGACACTTTCGATGCCGAGAATCGAATCACAAGTCATTGATTTTATTGGCATTTTCCAGAAATCTACGCGGGCACGCGGCTTGCGCAAGTGAGCCCATGATTCGAGACACCTCTGCCCAGGACCGCCCGCTGGAAGTGCGCGCGTCGCGCCGCCCCTTCATCATCGCCGGCGCGATCGTCGCGTGCATCGCGCTCGCCGCGGTCGCGTGGCCATCCATCCGTTCGATGGCTTCGGCCAACGCATCGATCAGCGCCTCACGCCTGACCACCGCAGTCGTCGAGCGCGGCGCCTTCGTGCGCGATGTCGCCGCCGAAGGCAAGGTCGTCGCCGCCGTCAGCCCGACGCTCTACGCGATGTCGGCCGGCGCGGTGACGCTCGCCGTGCACGCCGGTGACCGCGTCACAAAGGGCCAGGTGCTCGCGACGATCGACAGCCCCGAGCTGAAAGCCAAGCTCGCGCAGGAGATGTCGAACGCCGACCAGATGCGCGCCGATGCGCTGCGCGCCGAGGTCGAGGCACGCCAGCAACGCGCCGCACTGCAGAGCACGCGTGCCAACGCCGACATCGACCAGCGCACCGCCGAGAACGACCTGGCGCGCCAGCAGAAGGCCTTCGACGCGGGCGCCGTCGCCGGCATGCAGGTCGACAAGGCCCGCGATTCGCTCGAGAAGGCGCGCATTGCGCTGACCAGTGCCAACGCCGGCCTCGGCCTGAAAGAAGACAGCCTGAAGCTCGACGTGCAGGCCAAGCAGCTCGCGCATCAGCGCCAGTTGCTGCTGGTGCGCGATCTGCAGCGCCAGATCGATCAGCTGGCGGTGCGCTCGCCGGTCGATGGCCAGGTCGGTCAGCTCTTCGTCGCGGTCAACGCGAGCGTCGCGAAAGACGCGCAACTGCTGTCGGTGATCGACCTCAGCGCGCTCGAGGTGCAGATGCAGGTCGCAGAGAGCGCGGCCCGCGATCTCGCGATCGGCATGCCGGGCGACATCTCGGGCAATGGCAAGGTCTGGCAGGGCAAGGTCAGCTCGATCTCGCCCGAGGTCGTCAACAACGAGGTCGCCGCGCGGCTGCGCTTCGATGGCACGACGCCCGATCAACTGCGCCAGAACCAGCGCCTGTCGGTGCGCGTGCTGCTCGACGCCCGTGCCAATGTGCTCACCGTGCGCCGCGGCGCTTTCGTCGAGGAATCGGGCGGCGCGTTTGCCTACGTGCTGCACGACGGCATTGCCGAGAAGCGGCCGATCCGCCTGGGCGCGCGCAGCGTCGAGAAGGTCGAGATCGTCGACGGCCTGAAGCCCGGCGACGAGATCGTGATCGGCGGCGCCGATGCCTTCCAGGGCGCCGCGCGGGTCGCGGTCAGCCGCTGATCGCCGGCTCAACTCCTGTTCACTCACCTCTGAGAGAAAAAACATGCTCAAGATGACCGGCCTCTCGAAGGTCTACCGCACCGAAGTCGTCGAGACCTACGCGCTGCGCGAGTTCGACATCCACGTCAAGGCAGGCGAGTTCGTCGCCGTGACCGGCCCGTCGGGCTCGGGCAAGACGACGTTTCTGACGATCGCCGGCATGCTCGAGACCTTCAGCACCGGCAGCTACCAGCTCGACGGCGTCGAAGTGCGCGCGCTCGACGACAACGCGCGCTCGCGCATCCGCAACGAGAAGATCGGCTTCATCTTCCAGGCCTTCAACCTGATCCCGGACCTGAACGTGTTCGACAACGTCGACGTGCCGCTGCGCTACCGCGGCATGAAGGCGGCCGAGCGCAAGGATCGGGTGATGAACGCGCTCGAGCGCGTCGGCCTGGCGTCGCGCGGCAGGCACCACCCTGCCGAGCTCTCGGGTGGGCAGCAGCAGCGTGTCGCGATCGCACGTGCGCTTGCCGGCAGCCCGCGCCTGCTGCTCGCCGACGAGCCGACCGGCAACCTCGACAGCCAGATGGCGCGCAGCGTGATGGAGCTGCTCGAAGAGCTGCACCGAGAAGGCGCGACCATCGTGATGGTCACGCACGACCCGCAACTCGCGGCGCGTGCGCAGCGCAACGTGCATGTGATCGACGGTCAGGTCGTCGATGTGTCGGACGAGCTGCGACTCGCGACCGCGTGATCCCGTGATGCGAACGAAGCTCCACGCCACCGTGCTGGCGGTCTCTTTCGGGATCTGGCTCGCCGCACTGGCGAACCCCGCACGCGCAACTGATCTGCTCGACGCCTACCGCCTCGCGCGCAGCGCCGACCCGGTGCTCTCGGCCGCCGATGCGGCGCGCCGCGTCGCCGACGAAGGCGTCGTGCAGGCGCGCGCGCCGCTGCTGCCGCAGGCCTCGGCCGGCGTCGGCTTCAACCAGGCGCACGACGGCACCGAGCCCGAGGGTCGCCACCGCTCGCGCGACGTCTCGGCCAACATCACCCAGGTCATCTACGACGGCAGCCTGCGCGCGCAGCTCGGCGCCGCGCGCTCACAGGCCGAGGCGCAGGCCGCCACCCTGCGCGCTGCCGAGCAGGCGCTGTGCGTGCGCGTCGCCGCCGCGTACTTCGATGTGCTGAGCGCCGCCGACAGCCTCGCGAACCTCGAGGCCGTCGAAGACGCGTACCGGCGCCAGGCCGAGCAGGCCGACCAGCGCTACCGCAACGGCCTGTCGGCGATGGTCGATGTCGATCAGGCCCGCGCGTACCACGCGAACGCCATGGCGCGCACGATCGACGCGCGCACCGTACTCGCCGATGCGCGCGAGGCGCTGGCCGAGATCACCGGCGCGCCCGTCGGCACCTTGAAGACGCTGCAGACCGAGCTCCCGCTCGTGCCGCCCGCGCCCGCCGACGCGCAAGCCTGGGTCGACCGTGCGCTCGCGCAGAACCCGACGCTGCTCGCGCAGCAACGCGGCATCGACGCGGCCGAGCGCACCATCGATGCGGCCCGCGCCGGCCACTTGCCGACCGTGACGGCCGGTGTCGGCGTCGGTCGATCGTCGCTCTGGCCGACGAGCGCCGGCAGCGATCCGTCGAACGGCCGCACCGTGACGACGGCTGGCGTGCTGCTGACGGTGCCGCTGTTCAGTGGCGGCGCCGTCGACTCGCGTGTGCGCCAGGCCTACGCGCAGCGCGACGGCGCTCGCGATGCGCTCGAGCAGCGCCGCCGCGCACTCGCCCGCGAGACCCTCGCGCAATACCGCAGCGTCATCGCCGGCATCGGCCAGATCGAGGTCAGCACGGTCGCCACCGCCGCGGCGCGCAAGGCGCTCGAATCGACGCGCGTCGGCCTCGGATTGGGCACGCAGACGATGACCGACCTGCTGCTCGCGATCCAGACCCTGTCGGGTGCGCAGGACGCGCTCTCGCAGGCCCGCCACCGCTACGTCGTCTCGCGCCTGCTGCTGCTGCGGGCGGCGGGCGGCATCGCCGAACCCGACCTCGCCAGCGTCAACGCGCTGCTGAACTGAAAGCCCACCATGCTCGCCTACCACCTCGACCTGGCCCTGCGCAGCCTGAAGCGCAGCCCTGCCCTGACCGTGCTGATGGTGCTCGCGATCGCGATGGGCATCGGCGCCAGCATGACCACGCTGACGATCTACACCGCGCTTGCCGGAGACCCGTTGCCGCAGCGCAGCGCCCGCGTCTTCCACGTGCAGGTCGATCCCCGCCCGATGGAGGATTACGCGCCCGGCGTCGAGCCCGAGTCGCAGCTCACGCGCTTCGACGCCGAAGCACTGCTGCGCGACGCCCGCGGGCAACGCCAGGCGATGATGACCGGCGGCCGCCTGGTGCTCACGCCCGAAGGCGCCGACGCGACGCCGTTTGTCTCTGACTCGCGCTACACGTCGGCCGACTTCTTCCCGATGTTCGAGGTGCCGCTGCGCTTCGGCCGCAGCTGGACCGCGGCCGAAGACACCGGCCGCGAGCGCGTCGTGGTGATCTCGAGCACGCTGAACCAGCGCCTGTTCGGCGGCGCGAACCCCGTCGACCGCAGCGTGCGCATCAACGAGACGCAGTTCCGCGTGATCGGTGTGATCGGCGACTGGCAGCCGACGCCGTACTTCTTCGACCTCAACGTCGGCCGCTACCGCGAACTCGAAGGCGTGTTCCTCCCGTTCTCGACCGCGCTCGAGCTGAAACTTGGCCGCTCCGGTTCGACCACCTGCTTTGGGGACGTCGCGACCTCCGATGCGACCGCGCTCGGTGCGCCCTGCGTGTGGATCCAGTACTGGGTTCAGCTCGACGACGCCGCGAAGGCGCGGGAGTACCGCGACTACCTCGACCGCTACGCCGAGCAGCAGCGCGCTGCGGGCCGTTTCGCGCGCCCGCCGAACGCGCGCCTGCGCCCGGTGATGGCCTGGCTCGACCAGCAGCGCGTGGTGCCGGCCGACGCGCAGCTGCAGGTCTGGCTCGCGCTCGGCTTCTTGCTCGTGTGCCTGGTCAACACGGTCGGACTGCTGCTCGCGAAGTGCCTGCGGCGCGCGCCCGAGATCGGCGTGCGGCGCGCGCTCGGCGCATCGAAGCGCGCGATCTTCGCGCAGTTTCTGGTCGAGGCCGGGCTGATCGGATTGCTCGGCGGCTTGCTCGGGCTGGTGTTCGCGGGGATCGGCCTGTGGCTGGTGCGCAGCGACACCCAGAGCCTGCCGCAGATGCTGTCGGTCGACTGGCCGATGCTGCTCGCGGGCTTCGGGCTGGAGCTCGTCGCCACGCTGGTCGCCGGGCTGCTGCCGGCCTGGCGCGCCTGCCAGGTGACGCCGGCGCTGCAGCTCAAGTCTCAGTGATTGCGCCTGCGCAACCCTCAAGGAACCTCGCCATGCACATCCGACCGATCCTTTCCACGCTGCTGCGCCACAAGATCGCCGCAGCACTCATCGTGCTCGAGATCGCGATCACGTTCGCGATCATCTGCAACGCGGTCTTCCTGGTCGCAAACCGCCTCGAGCGCGCGGCCAAGCCCTCGGGCCTGGTCGAATCGGAGCTGGTGCGCATCCAGATGACCAGCGTCGGCGCGAGCGCGCGGCAGAACGAACGCGCGCAGACACAGGTCGACCTCGCCGCCTTGCGCGAACTCGGCGGCGTGAAGCACGCAACGGTGACGAACCAGATGCCGTTCGGCAATTCGTCGACCAACAGTTCCGTCGGCGTGGCGCCTGACTTCGGGCGCGGCGTGGTCGGGCCTTCGGCCTACTACGCCGGCGAGGACTTCATCGCCACCACGGGTGTGAGGCTCATCGCCGGCCGTGACTTCACTCCCGCCGAGTACGTCAACGCGACCGACGTGCTGGAGCGCGAACCCGCGACCGCCGTGCCCGCGATCATCCTGAACCGCCAGACCGCCGAACGGCTCTTTCCGGGCGGGCAGGCGCTGGGCAAGTCGGTGGGCATCTACGACAGCCAGACCGTCGTCGTCGGCATCGTCGACGAGCTGATCCCGCCGAACAGCGTGCGCTCCAGCATGCCGTTCGCGATGATCCTGCCGATGCGGGTGACGCACGGCCGCGGCGAGTACCTGCTGCGCGTCGAGCCGGGCCGGCAGGACGAAGTGCTGAAGGCCGCGGTCGCGACGCTGAACCGGGTCGGCCCGGGTCGCCTCGTGCGGGCCCAGCAGCGCTACGAGGCGCTGCGCGACCGCTTCTTCAAGCAGGACATGAACATGGCGATCCTGCTCGGCGCCGTGTGTGCGGCGCTGCTGGTGGTCACCGCGCTCGGCATCGTCGGCCTGGCAAGCTTCTGGGTGCAGCAGCGCACGCGCATGATCGGCACGCGCCGCGCGCTCGGCGCGACGCGCGGCCAGATCATGCGGTACTTCCAGACCGAGAACCTGTTGCTCACCGGCATCGGCATCGTGCTCGGCGTGGGCGGCGCGTATGCGATCAACCAGTTGCTGATGACGCACTACGAACTCGCGCGCCTGCCGATGGCGTACCTTCCTGTGGGCGCGCTGTTGCTCGTCGCCCTCGGGCAGATCGCGGTCTTCGGGCCGGCGCGGCGCGCCGCGGCGCTGCCACCGGTGGTCGTGATGCGCGGCGCATGAGCGAACCGCGCGGCGCGGGCCGAGCGCCGGGCCGCTCCCAAGCCGGCCCGCATCCCCCTGGGGGATCGGCCGACGTACTCGTCGGCCGAGGGCGGTCATGACGCGTGGACAATCAGGGGCCATGCCCACCGTCCTGATCATCGACGACAACCCCGGCGTCGGCGAGTCGCTCTCGCTGCTGCTGTCGCTGCGCGGCATCGCTGCGCGCGTGGCGCTGAGCCCGAGCGAAGGCCTCGCGCTGCTCGACCTCGAACCGGTCGAACTCGTGATCCAGGACATGAATTTCAGCGCCGACACCACCTCGGGCGACGAGGGCGTCGCGCTGTTCCGCGCGATCCGCGCGCGCAACGCCGACCTGCCGGTGATCCTGCTGACCGGCTGGACGCGACTCGAATCCGCGGTCGAGCTCGTCAAGGCCGGCGCCGCCGACTACCTCGCGAAACCGTGGGACGACGCGAAGCTGCTCGCCAGCGCGTTGAACCTGATCGAGCTCGGCGAATCGACCCGCGAACTCGCGCGCACGCGGCACGAGCGCCGCACGCGGCGCGATGCGCTCGCGCAGCGGCACGAACTCGGCGGGCTGGTGTTCGCGTCAGACTCGATGACGAACACGCTCGACCTCGCGTGCCGCGTCGCGCGCTCGAACGTGCCGGTGCTGATCACCGGGCCCAACGGCGCGGGCAAGGAGCGAATCGCCGCGATCGTGCACGCGAACTCGGCAGTGCAACGCGGCCCGTTCATCGCGCTCAACTGTGGCGCGCTGCCCGGCGAGCTGATCGAGGCCGAACTGTTCGGCGCCGATGCCGGCGCGTTCACCGGCGCGAACAGGGCGCGCGACGGCCGCTTCGAGGCGGCCGACGGCGGCACGCTGTTTCTCGACGAGATCGGCAACCTGCCGCTCGCCGGCCAGGCCAAGCTGTTGCGCGTGCTGGAAACCGGCCGCTACGAGCGGCTCGGCTCCAGCCGCACCCGCGAGGCGCGCGTGCGCATCGTCAGCGCGACGAATGCCGATGTGAAGGCGATGGTGCGCAGTGGCACGTTTCGCGAAGACCTGTATTACCGACTGAACGTGATCGAGGTTCACATCGCGCCGCTGGCCGAGCGGCGCGACGATGTGCTGCCGCTGGCCGAGCACTTTCTCGCCGGCCGCGCGGTGCTCGGCGAAGCCGCCCGCGCCGCGCTGCTCGCGCACGCGTGGCCGGGCAACGTGCGCGAGCTGAAGAACGCGATCGAGCGCGCCGCGTTGCTGGCCGGTGGCGAGATCGTCACACCCGAGCTGCTCGGGCTGCAGGCGAACGAGGCGCATGCCGCCGCCCGCAACCTCGACGAGCCGAACCGCGAGGCGATCGTCGGCGCGCTGGCGCAGGCCGATGGCGTCGTGAGCCGCGCCGCGCAGTCGCTC
>Ga0307515_10006428_pt1 | contig 23516 bp, 4 predicted proteins | sample 17_EM_MG_FD_194513 | JGI IMG/M metagenome (GOLD analysis project Ga0307515, IMG submission 194513) | Populus trichocarpa ectomycorrhiza microbial communities from riparian zone in the Pacific Northwest, United States - 17_EM | ecosystem: Host-associated > Plants > Roots > Unclassified | place... | reverse complement strand
CCTCTAGCTCGCTAGGTAGTGGGAATTAAGTCTTAAAAGTTAGAAAATCGATTGTTTTTGATGGTAAGATGGGTATGCGTAAGTTTTGAAGTGTGGCGCTACCTTTTGGTAAGGTTGCATGTGCGGTAGAAGAGGTTTTATTATTAATTTAAAGTAGCTTAGTTTTATATAAGGGTATCTATAAAAGACTTCTATATTTCTGCTAGTTATTCTTAAAGTGCAGATATAATACCAGCGGCCGTTATAGGGGCTTTAGGGTTATTCTATATTTTAGAGGTAGTATATAAAGTTAACGTAACGTAGTATTACGGAGTAAGTATAAGCGACAGTAATATATAGCGAGGTAGATATTATTAAGCTATATATATAAACTGTATAAGAAGTTAAGACGTTATATAAGGAGAAAAGGTAGGAAAACGGGAAGAAAGGGTATATATTATTAACTTAGTTGCTTAGTTAATACATATATAGGGCAGAATAGGGTTTAGGTCGTAGTCCTAGCAGAACTTAACAGAATTTAGTAGAACTTGGCAGAATATAGCAGAATACTATAGATTGCCGTTAAATTGCTATTAGATTGCTATTTTATGGTTAGTCTTTAATTACTAAGTCGGTAGAAATAGGTAGATGTGTATAAGGTATTACGGGGGTGTCCTATAATAACGACCCTACTAGTTACCAAAAATACATTCTTTTTTTTCTTACTAACTATCTTTTTACTAATTGCTTTTAACTAACTAACCAACTAATAGGTAGACTAATAGCACTATAAATTCCTATCTAAGAGAGGCCTTACCCTCCTATAATAGCTTTAACTACGCTAGTATTTAGCTTTTAGCGCTTAATTAGGCCGTTAATATTCCCGCCTCCTTTTTATCTACTTAAGTAGCCTTCTAATATATATAATAGATCCCTAAATCTATAATAAAGCCTTATAGGATATACTACGGTGGACTTATTAATAGGCTAGGTATATAGGTAAATAAAAAGTTAATAACGTAAATATAATTAGTAAAGTAGATTGCCTAATAGATTAACTCTAATTATATTCTAAGATTTACTATAATAAAGAGAACTATCTAGGTAGGGACTATCCTATTCTTATTATATGGAGAAAAAGTTAGTATATATTGCAATTATAACTCTATCTAGTTACTAACCTTCTTTATATACTAAGTATACGCGGGTAAATATATAATCGTCTTATAATATTTAATCCGTCTTTAACGCTAAGTATGTGTATTTTACTATTCTCTATAGGCGTCTAGTACTTTATTAAATTTATTATGGGGGTTTAGATCTAATCTGCTGCTAAAAGGCTAAAAAACTAACTCTCCTTAGTTTATAATAACTTAGATTATTTATATAGCAAGTAGGAGTATACCCTAGCTAAGTTCTAACGTCTTTGCGCCAAAGAGTCTTAAATACTTAATGCTTAACTAGCTGCTTATGCCCAGTTATCCCGTCTTAAGAAGGTTTATAAAAGGGTATACTTAAAAGGGTTCCATTTTATAGAGTAAGGTTTAGCTAAAATTAAAGCTAAAAAGGCTAAAAAGGTTTCTAATTAAGAAGAGGCGGAAATAGCTTATACGCCGGTAGTAGATCCTATAAATAATCCGGCTCTTCTATCGCCTTTAGCTCCTTTTTAATATTGCCTAACCTATTTTCCTCTAATACTTCTATACCTTTCCTATAGCGTTCTTTAGGTTCTATAATAGCTTTTAGGTAGTCTTATTATAGCCTATTAACTTAACTTAATACTATATTTTATTGTTAATGTCCTTATCCCTTACATAGATAGGGTGCTATAATATGTAGCCCATGCGCGGGGTTAAGAATATTAAACTTTTGGTGTCCAAATGTAAATAAATAACTTCCTTAATTAAATACACCACTAAGATGGTGTATAACTATATATCCAATAATATAGACTTTGCGTAGTATACTTAATATCCTATTTCTAAAAATTAGGTTATAAAAAGGCCACCGCTAGAGCCTAAACCACTACCTACTATTAGCGACTTAGTTAATCGAGGCACGAGTACGGCAAAAGGGTCGCGTAAGCCTATACAATTGGATTGTCTATAAACGAGGATCTAAAGCTAGAAAAAGGAAAGGAGATAGAGGGCGGCGCTACTTAATGTTATATACAATCCTCTAGTCACGTGACGGCAATTGTCTAAAATTATGTAAAACTGTCCGCGACTATCTACGACTATCTGCGACTGTCTATAACTATCTGCTATAGTTTACTAATATCTACTAATATCTATTAGCTATAATCCACTAGTTTCCACCAGTTTCTACTAGTGCCGTAATATTACTCCCCCCTCCGAAAAAGCCTGCCCTTAGGCTTTATACGTCCGTATTATATCTATAGGGTATTCTTATCTTTATACTTAATAGGCAGCTTATTATCTTTGCTATTCTAGCACTTTATTTACTTATTAGGGTACTTTAAGGGTCCGGGTTTGTTAGGGTAATAACTATAAAACTCCTAAAGCTTATAGGGACTACCTATAAAGTTCTATATAAGGTACTAAGTAGGGTTTAGGTCGTACCCTTTCTAACTAATATAATATTTTAATGTTCCCCTTATAAGCTTATAGGCTAGTATTTCTTTAATTTCCTATTTATTGTCGCTATTAACTTAGATTAGTAGGGGAGGTTTATTCTTTTATCTAGGTAATAAGTCGTTTATAGCTTTTTATAGTTTATTTAGAGAGAAAATAGAGTAAACTTTAATTAAATCTGGGAGCTTTACTTTATATAAGTTGCTTATCTTCTTAAGGACCTTATATAGTTCTACTATCTAATAGTCTAGCTTATAGCTAGGTTGTTCCATTTTTTAGTTCTTTATTATAACCTAGACTATATCTCCTATGGTAAAGTTAGGCTCTCGCCTATACTTATTTACCTACTATTATATTAATTTCTAGGCCTTTTTTAGATTTATATAGGCTACTGCTTAGGCTTCTTCTAAGCGCTTAGCGTACTACTATGCTTCCTTATAAGATAGTTTTTTGCGTACGGTCTAGGGTCCTTTTAGTCTTTTTTAGTTAAAGCTTATATAGGGTAAGTAACCCATTTCTAGTTAAATAGGGGCAAATCCTATAGAGTCGTAGGGTAGGGTTGCTTGGGTATAGTTTATTAGGGGTAGTAGTTTAGCCCAGTTATTTTAGAAGTAGTTAATAAAGGGCCGAAGTCTCTAATCTAAGTATTAATTTATAATTTCCGTCTAACTATTTATCTAGGGGTGGTATACTATAGAAAGCTTTAGCTTAATGCCTAAGATCTAGGTAAACTTATTCTAAAAAGCTAATATAAATTATAGCCTATAATCGGATATAATAGTATCTAGTAGTCTGTAGATTTAGTAGACGTAATAGATATATAGTTAGGCCACTTCTTTAGTATTAATATTTTTATAATATAGGATTAAAAACAGGCGCTTGCTAAAGCGGGTAACTAGAATTATAACTATATAATATTTATTATGGTCTATAGGTAGCTTATAAAAGTCTATAAAAATATACTACTAAGGGCGTTCTAGTATTAGAAGTGGTTTTAATAGTCCTAGAGTCTTATCTTGTGGGATTATAAATCTATAGCAACTATTGCAGTTCCGTATATAATGGTTAATATCTATAACTATTCTGGGCTAGTAGTAGCGGTTACTAATAATCTTACAAGTCTTATTTTTTTTAGGGTAGGCCGTAGAGACCTAGGTATAAGCTTTAGTAATAAACTAAGTCCGTAAGTTTTATTCCTTAGCTACTACTAGCCGTTTCTAGTGCTTAAGTAGTCCGTTTTTAAGGGACTATAGGCTAGCAATATTCTTTACCTTTTTATAGTACTCCTATAAAGAGGGGGTTGTTTAGTTAGCCTATAGTAGTTTATTAATAAGGTTAAGTTTAGAGGAGTTAATAGAATATATTTTAGCGCCTAAGGAGTTTATACTTAGTTCTACCCATATCTAGGGGTTAAGGTATTTTAGTTATAGTAGCGTCTAGGTCCATAATAAGATCTTTACAGCTGTTTAGTTATCTAGGTCTTATTCGCGCCTTATAAGAGTATTTATACGGTTTATAGCGCCTAGTCTATATATAATTAAGAATTTAAATTAAGATAGGGTATTTGCCTAGTATGCCTACTAGGCTATAAGGGCCTTATAGTCTAAAACTACCTTAATTAGCTTAGGGGTCCCCTTTAGCTATATACACCAGTACTAAAAGCTAAAGATAATAGCCAGCATTTCTTTATTATAGATATAGTAGTTTAGCTTAGTATTTATTATAGTTTTTAAATAGTATATAATAGGGTGCTATTCTCCGTCCAGTTACTTCTAGGAAAAATACTAGCTATTATATTGTTTAAGGTATTAGTTTCTAGTATTAAGGGTTATTCCGGGTTAAAATAGGCAAGTAGTAGAGCTAATACTAGCCGTTTTTTAAGCTTATTAAAGGCCTGTCTATATATAGCGTTAAAGTAAAAGGGCTAGTCTTTTTTAGTAAGACGGTTAAAAGGCTAGGTAATTCTACTATAGTTCTTAATAAAGCGTTAGTAGAAGTTATAAAAACCTAAAAATAATTATACCCCCTTTACGGTCTATAGGGGTGTCTACTAGTTAATTATAGCCGTCTTCTTTAGGTCGGCTTTAATTCCGTTTATACTAATAATAAAACCTAGGTACTTTATACGCTTAATACTAAACTCTAACTTCTTAATATTAACCTAGAGGCTAGCCTTGCGGAACTATTATAGAACTTTATAGACGTGTTCCTTATATTCTAGCTTATTTTTAGAGTAGATTATAATATTATTAAAATAGGCCGTATAGAAGTCGTTAAGGTAGTTAAAGAGTATATTATTTATATACCGCTAGTATAAAGCTAGTCCGTTAGTTAGTCTAAAAGGGAGTACTTTATATTTTTACGTTCCGTAATAGGTCTAAAATATAATAAGATTCTTAGACCTAGGGTTTATTCTAATTTAGTAGAAGGCCTAGTGGATATTAAGCTTTATAAAGACCTTAGCTCTACTTATTTAGGCTAGAGTCTTATTAAGTAGGGGAAGCGGATAGCGGTCCTTGCGGGTTATATTATTTAGCTTATAGTAGTTAATATAGAAGCAGAGTCCTTTATTTAGCTTTTTAATAAAGAGAATAGGTAAGGCGAAAGGGGCTTAGCCAGGCTTAATAAAGCCCTTATTTAGGTTATTAATGAGATACTACTTTATAGCCTGCAATTTAGTAATAGATTGCTTATAAAAGGGGCTAAAGCTAAAGGTGTTTTTCTTACCCTGCTTAATCTTAATCTTATAGTTATATAGTTAGTAAGGTAAAAGTATATTAGATACTGCTTTAAAGAATACGTCTTTAAATTTCTAGTATTAATAGGGTAGCTTTTGTTCTACTAGTTCCTTATCTATAAGCTTACTTCCCTTTTCCTTAATTATTTAATTAATTTTATATAAGCTTATTATAAAGGCGATAGTATTAGGCTAAACCAAGTTCTAATAGAATCCTACGGCACTAATATAGCAGATATTAACTAGTAGGAGGTCTGCTAGTTTTCTTATAGCCGTTTTCCAGACCGTATTTTACGGTCTAGGATTTATAATCTTTCTTAGCTCCTATTCTATCTTCTATAGGTTATCCCTCTAATTTATTAGTTTAGTATAACATCTAACATCCCTTACTTTTTTTATAGCTATATAGGGCCTAAGATCTCTATAGGGGGCTTTTTTAGGTTACTATTAACTTCCTAGGTCTTTAGTGTGGGTGGCGTAATATAGGTAGTTTAGGGGTGATATAGTATACGGATTTATTATAAATTAAGCTATATATCTTTCTTAAAGGCCTAGTCCCTACGTATAGTATTAATCTAGGGCCGTATAAGATTTTCTATTATAATGCTAATTTCTTTTATAAAGGAAGGGGTTAGGGGTAGGGTTTTGGGCTAGATAAGCCGTCTACTCTATATATTAAGCTGTAAGCCTAAATAGGCTAGCCATTTCCGCCCTAAGATTATATTATAGGTACCTAGGTCTATAATAAGGAAGGGAATATTATACTACCTTCGTCCGTTAACACGGAGGTAAATTTATAAGATAGTTGTAATAGGTAGTCTTATCTGCCCATTATACCCGTAGGTAGGAATTAGTTTAGGTAGTTCTTTAATAGGTATATTTAGAAAGTTAGCCAGCTTTACGGTATATTGGGTATCTATTAAGGTAAAGGCATTTACTTTAGAGTTAGCTAAAGTAGAGGTTAAAACTTAATATTTATTACGGAATAAAGTATAAGAGATAGTGCAGCTTTTTCTACTAACTAGCTAACCTAAATTAACATCTAATATATCGATCCCTTTTAACCCTAGAGAGGAATCTTCCTCAAAAGTTTCTCTTTTTTTAACTCCGCGCTATCTTTCTGGATTAATAGAACCTCGTTCGCTTTTGCGTTTATTAGGCAATTCTTTATATAGTGTCCTTTCTAACCGTAAAAGAAGTAGGCTCCTTAATTACTAAGGGCTTATATATAGGGGTTGCTATATATAGGCTAAGCATTCGCTAGACTTATAGTAGGACTAACTATATAGCTAGTTACTAAATTAGCGGTGGGCTGTATAGGTGGTGCTATAGGGGTTACTAATTATACTAGGGTATTACGGGCCGTTCTTATATTGCTTATAGTCTAATTTAAAGGGTTTTTAGCTTTATACTATTTAGTATATGCCTTAATTTAGTAAAGGCCTTAGTTAATAGCTATGCACTAGTCCGTAAGTTCCTTTAGCGTCTATATAGTAGTAAAAACTAGTAGTACGGCTTGCTATAGGTCTAGGGTAAGCTTATTAAATAGGTCTGGCATTAGATCTTTCTAGGGAATTTAGGTTTAGCTAGCTAGGTATAGAAAGTGGGTTTAAAAAGCCAAGAAGGTCTCTATCGTTTTATATTTAGGCTTTTATAATTAAATTAGGCGTTTTATACTTTAAAGGGGTCCTTATAGATAGAAGATAGGTAAACAATTATCTCTTTTTTAGAGAGGAAGGGATCTGCTAAGTCCTATACATATTATAGACGTAGGTACGTCTATATATCCCTACCTATACGGCTAAAGATATAGGCTATTTTAGCCTAAGTGGTAGGGAAGTAGTCCGTATTAACTTTAAGCTTATTCTATAATTAAAGCTTCTAATTATTAAATATGGGGTTAGTTCCATCTATAAGTAATAGGGGGTTTATAACCTTCGCGGACCGCAATAATACTAATACTATATATTAGGCTAGGGCCTTAAGAATTATAGTAAGTCTCTAGGTGTCTAATAACTCTTCACTAGGTATAGGGGTTTTTTTAGCTTTAAGCAGCTCTTAAAGTCGTTTAATTTTGGTATTAGCTACTATAAGCTCCTCCTAGGAGTTTAAGTTAGTTGCTATTTTACTATTAGAGGTATTTAAAGGTCCTACGGCTGCTTTACCGGCTACTATATTTCTTAGTATGGTGGTATAGTTATTAAGGTAACTTTTAATAGGATTCTGTAGGGGTTCTAGTCTAAGCTTAAGAAGGAAGCTAGCTTAGGATTAAGAATCCCTAAGGACTAAGAATTTTAAGAATAAATAAGGAGTCTAATAGAAGGTAAATAGAGCGTTCAGCCTAGGGATTAAAAAGTTAATACCTAAATCACTAAGTTTAAGGATTTAAGAAATCCTAAAGCTAAGTATAAACTAGGAGAAGACTAGAAAGGATTTAAGAATTAAATTAAAGTATAGTAGGAATAAAGAGGTTACTAAGAGCTAAGATTATTAGGAAACTAAAGGAATAGAATGCCTTTATAGAGGGTTATAAATAGACTAATAGTAGGTATGCCTAAAGCTAAGTAGCTAGAAGAACTAGAATAAGAAAATAATCTAGGGATTTTAACTAGGTTTAAAGAAAGGTATATAAAAGGTTATAACGATGCAGTAATAGTAAGATATTTACTTATAACTAGACTATATACGCTTATAGAGCTATATTAAAAATAGTATAGATAGCGATATAATGATAAATAGGAAGATTTCTATATATAGTTAGATAAATAAGTTATCTAGGATTACGCTATTATAGAATAATATATAAGTTATTATAACCGACTACCAAGGCTCGCATTACCTTATGACTTACCACCCGTTTCTTAACATCGTATATCTTACTACCTATGTCTTACTACCTATTTCCATTACCTATTGCCAACTGTAAGCGCTGTCTACCTCAGCAATTGTGCATCATCGTTATTATCTTTTTGTTACCCACTTCGTGTATATATAGACGCTTTAGAGCTACATTTACAATCAAGTCGTTTATTCAATTCTTTGCACTGCAAAGCTTACAGTTATAAGCCCGGCCTACCTACCGTACTGCATCTGATCTGTACATTTAGCGCTTACTAAGCAATTAATCTACTACCTCATTTAAGAAGTCACTACTTCTACTACCTTTGCGGTGTCTTGAGCTTCTTTACCTATTAAACAAACGGACGATCGACCCCAGTTAACGTACGTACCCGACTGACGAGCGAATTGACGAATCGAAAAAACATTAAAATAAGGGTTTTGCCAAGACGCCAATTAGACCCTACCTGACCTGTTAAAATCCTAAAAATAACAACTATAAACGAATTAAAAGTTAACCTTATCCTTAACTAGCCTTCTAATTAGATATAGTGGTTCTTTATTATTTAAGACATAGCTAAAACGAATAAGGTATGGCAATATATCAACCTATTAAAGAAGGAAAAAGATTTTCTAACGCTAAAACTACCAAGTCGACCTATACCAAGAGACGTACTACCAACGGCTACATTAATAGCGAAGCTAGAACCAAACTAGCTTATTGCCTATAACCAGCTCTATTCTAAATATAAGGACGATCTTTAAATATACTAAAAGCAAAAACAGGCTATTAACGATATTAGCAACTATATTATGCGAACGATGTCAGTAGCCTACCTCCCTCTTATTAACGGCCTAGATATAATACACGGACGGCTATAAGCACTTAAGAAAGCTCTAGCTCCTACCATATTAGGTTAAAAGCACGACGTTCTTGTTTAATATACGGCTTTAAAAGCCTATAATAAAAAGCAGAGCATTAATAAATGGTTAAATAGCTGGCGGAATGTCTATAAGCTTACTAAGCAATTAGACCTACCAGACGTGCAAGGCTTTAGGCCCCACTACGACTTCGTTTAAGCAATTAAGCCCATCTCTTCTAGCTTTGTAGGAGCTCTAGAAGTAGACCTTATTTATAAGGAACGTAAGGATAAAGAAGCCCTATCTATTATTGATTTAATTAAGGAATTTAAGGAGCACTACCGCATGCAGTAAGTAGCATCCTCTGCTACTACTGCTAATAGCTCTGTATTTGTAACCCTATAAGGCAACTTAAATACTAGTTTAGACGTAAATTCTAACGGCAATTCTAATTCCAATTCCAAATGGAATAAGATATGCGTATGCGGCCTTAAGCATTAATTTGGCGACTGCTTCTATATTATTAAGCGGAAGCGCCCTTAAGGATAGAAGCTAAACCCAGACGTCCAGAAGGAAGTAGATAAAAAGATCTCATCTATACCTTGGATTAAACGCATCGTTAACCTTATTTTAAAAAGAGAATAGGAAGCAAAGAAGAACATAGAATTTATAATAGATTTTAACTCTAAAACCCCACCGTCTAAGACCCCAACTAGTTATACTGCCGTGTTTAGTACTGGTTAAAAACTATTCGAACTCTAGAATACCTAGATACTTAACCCTAATGCAGATACCTACATCTATAATAACTAAGAAGACTTTACCTTCTTCTACCTAGCTGCAGAAGACGACTACCTGATTGCTAGTGAAAATTTTAAAAAGATATAAGCTTACGGAACAGTAACGATTACTATTAATACACCTACTAGGGGCTTAAAAATGAAGCTATCCTATGTAGTATTGGTACCTACTATGTTTATAAATATTGTAGCACTATTAAGAGCTACTGATAACGATATCCATTTCGACTTAGGACAAAACTTGCTATACCGTCTAGCAACTGGCGAAATAGTATGCTATGTAAAACGACTAGGGGGCCACTAGGTACTGATATATAGAGAGCCTACCCTAGATTTGATAACTTAATCGACCTTCTTAATAAGAAGATATTAACTAAGCGGAATGGCCCGTAAACTAGCCGGAGCTATAGCTACAAAATGGCACAAAATACTTGGCCATGCAGGACTTGACGCTATTAAGCAGCTTCCTAAGCACGTTAATGGCGCAGAACTAAACGACAAACGAGTACCGCGCAAAATCAAGTATAAAGTTTACTTAATATCAAAGCATATACAGCAGAGCGATAAATAGAAAGCAGCCTTTAGGTTAAATAAAGAACTATATAAGCCATTAGTTATATAATTTAGGCTTATAAATGCACTAGTAACGTTCTAAAAGCGAATTAATAATATATTAGGAGAACATTTAGACAATTTTGTTATAGTATACCTTGACGATATTATTATCTACTTAATAACTAAGGAAGAATATAGGGAATATATTAAATGGGTCTTAAGGAGACTATAAGAGGAATAGATGCTGGTAGTAATTAAGAAATGTAAGTTCTTTGTAAGGAAGATAGATTTTATTAAATTTATTATTAAGCTAAGATATATTAGCAGAGACTTAAAGAAAGTTAAGGCTATAGTGAATTGGTAAGAACTAGAGAACATTACGTAATTAAGATTGTTTTTAGGATTTTGTAATTACTATAGAAGGTTTATTATATAATAGTTAAAGAATATTAAGCTATTTATAGGGTTTATAAAAAAGGAGGAATTATAGATATAGGGAAATAAGTAAAAAGAGCTATTTAAAGAACTTAAGGAGTTATTTACCTAAGAGCTAATCCTTAAAATCTATTAACTAAAACTAGACACAGTTATAAAAATAGATATATTAGACTTTATACTTAGAATATGCCTATTATAAAGATATAATAACGCATAGCACCTAGTAGCGTACTATAGTTAGAAGATAACACTACTAAAACTAAACTATAATATCTATAATAAGGAGTTACCATATATAGTTATAGTACTTAATAAATAGAGAGCATTCTTATAAGGCACGAAAAAACTATTTATAGTTAAGATAGATTATAAGAACCTAATGGGGTTCCTAATAATAAAAAAACTTAATTAGAGATAGGTTAGATAGGTAGAAATACTTATAGAATACTATTTTAAAATTTAGTATACTAAAGGTACTAAAAACGCGAGGGTAGACGCACTTAGTAAAAAAGCAGAACTATAGGGTACTGAGAAACTATTAAGGGCACTATTAAAACTAGACTAGGACGGATTGATTTAGTATAATTATCCTAAGTTAGTAGCAATATATAAGCTACTAGAAAGCGATTAGACTAAGAGGATCTAGGACACTTAAGGCGAAGACCTAGAGTTAGGAGAGTATAAGTAGTAAGAGGCTACGTATATACCTAGGGTAATTACAGAAGAATTTATTAAGCAATTCTATAAGGGAATAACTTAAGGATATAATAGAGCTATAGGCTTAGTATTAAGACTTTAGGAGGAGCACATTGTTAACGGAATCTAGGGAATAGTAAGAAAAGTTATAAAGGAATGTCTAGATTGCTAAAGAAATAAACTAGTAAGATATAAACTATATAGAAAATTGCAGCCTATTAGAATACTAGAAAGGCTATAGGAGGTTATATTATAGGACTTTATTATCAAGTTGCTAAAGTTAAAAGATCCTATTACTAGATAGGAATATAACGCAATCCTTATAATAGTAGATGAGCTTATAATATAGGGATACTTCATAGCATATATAGAGGAAATCTTAGTAGAAGATATTACTAGAATCTATATTAAGGAAGTATTTATAAGATATAGAGTACTAGGCAAAATTATATTGGATAGAGACCTAAGATTTATAGTAGTATTCTAAGAGTTATTCTTAGCAGAATAAGGAGTTAGAGTAGTAACTTTTACTATATATTATCTATAGACGGATAGATAAATAGAAAGACTAAATTAGACACTAAAGTAGTATCTAAGATACTATATTAATTACGCGTAGAATAATTAGGTAGTTACTAGCTACTTTATAATCTTCTAAGATTCCTCTAAATATAAGTCTTCTAATAGCAGACCCGCTTCTATGTTAAGAGGGGCAGCTATATATTCTAAGGCACTTAGTTTATAGTTAATAAACTCTTTAATATCCTTAGTCGGCTTATTAGGTCGTTTACTATTAGGTAGTTATCGCGAAAGTTTATTAGCTAGGCTATTCTTCTTTCCTAGTATAAATCTAATATTAAAGTCTTATAGCTGGATCTATGCTAGCTATCTTGTCATTAAGGCTCTAGGTAAATTAGTAGCGGTATAATTTAGTTATATAACTAGGGTATTTACGTCCGTCTCTACTATAAAGCGAACGCCGTATAGGTATACGCGACACTTCTTTAATATATATAGCAATGCCTAATATTTAAGCTTTCCTAAATTATATTTCTGCTCCGCCTAAGACTAGATGCCGCTTTTATATTAATATAGGTAATAATAACCTTATACATCTAGTTGTATAAGGCCGCACCTTTATCCATTTTTATATCTATTAACGGCGAGAATAATTAGCCTAGCCCCTTTACTATAATCTAGCTAAACTAATACAGGTATAGTAATAACTGCATACTTTAGAGTCTTTATAGCGGCTATCTGCTCTATACCCTATACAAACGGAACGTTTACTTATAATAGTTAGAAAATTAGCTCTGCCTTAATTACAAAGTCTTTTACCTATATTTAGTAATATATAACAACTCCTAGGAACGCTTGGGCTAATATAATATCTTTATAGTCTTTCTAGTAAATAATCTTTACGACCTTTAACTCTTCCGGATATTGTCCTTTTTTATTACAGTAGTAGCTAACTACTATTATGGGAGGGTACGACCTCTCTAAGATAGGAAAGTCACAGTGCTGTCTGTCTGTCGGTCGGTCTGTTAGTCGGTCGGTCGGTTAGTAAAACAGTTAGTAAGAAAGAAAGAAAAGAGTGTATTTCCAGTAACTGGTAGGGTCGTGATATGTAAGATAGAGGAAAGAAGGAAGGAAGCCGAAGGCTCTATAAATACAGGAAAATGCCAAGGCACTAGGCGTCGTCCAATCTATACCACCACACTATAATCTCATCTTTATAGAAGTGAGACTTTGCGCTTAAGATTATATACCTAGCTTATTTTAAATTTATAAGCACTTTATCTAGCCATACAATATGTTTTAAAATGTATCTACGTATACCTAAAAGGCTCTCCTTCCCATTACACACTATCTGCGGGCCTTTTACTATAATATTATCTAGAAATAGTAGGGTATAGTGTAGGATATATCGTTCTAAGATCTTAGTAATTGTCCGCACGAACTAGGCTACGGAATTTATGCCTTTTATAGGTACCGTTATTTATTATAGAAGTCCTAAAGGTGTAATAAAAGCTATTAGGTTCTAGCTTTCTATATCTAGCTCTAATTAGTTATAGCTAAAGAAGAAGTCTACTAGAGATATAACCTTACACCCTATAAATTTCTTAAAAAATTCGTTAGTATATAGCGGCAGATTTACGTCCCTAATAGTTACTTAGTTGATATTTATTGCTGCGTTAATTAGTTAGTACTTTTTGTATTCCTTCTTGCTTATAAGAAACTATAGGTTCCTATATAGGCTTTTATAATATTCTAGAGTCCCTTAAGCTAGTCGCTCTTATAATATATTTATTACTTCTCCTTATAGGGCCCTTAGTATAGGAAAGTTTGGTACTTGTTATACTTTATACAGTATAGTCTTAATCTTTAGTAGTAGAGTTACGTCCCTACTAACACGACCCATCTTAGAGAACTCCTATACTAACGCCTCTTCTTAGTTAAATAGTATGGCCTTAAGGATCTCCCTTTCTTTTAGCTAAATATCTCTTATAATTATACGCTCTAATTATTCTGGCTTTAGTCGCGCCCTATAGGCCAGCTTAATATATTACGGCTTAAGAAAATAATTATACGGACTAAGAGGCAATCCTTAGATGGACGCCTTCTGTTAACATAAGGCTACCTCTTACTATTCTATTATGCCTCCTATAACTGTTCTATTTAGTGCTAATAAATTAACTAAGTAAACTTTATCTGCCTTCCGTTTATACACAGTTACTATATTTATAGCGTTTAGTTAGGCTTTGCTCCAGTAGCTTTCTATTTATATTATAAATAGATCCGTTATCTTTAATATTTAATATATAAGGGACTTAGCTTTTACTTTAAATACTAGCTTCTAATTCTTTCTTAAGTGTTTCTTTAGGACTTCCTTTAACGTTTTACTGTTAAGCTCTCTCTATCTAATATTATGCTCCTCTTCCTGCTAATAGCTCTATTTAGTGGATATCCAAAACAGTATATATCTATATTAGAGCCACACCTTATTTCCCTCCTTTTTATTCTTAATATCCTTCTTATCCTAATGCGCTAGGTTATAAGTAACCCCGGATATAATCCTAGCGGTTATATTAGCTATATATTTCCTAAACTGTTTTTTATACTAATATCTTTATTTAGTTTAAAGAATATCGCATCCTTATAGAATATTAAGAACCTTATTTTAACTCTGCTATCTTCTAATTAAATAATATAAGATACCTAACCTGTTGCGGTTTGTTTTATTGCTAATTTAGCCCTTACTAACTATAGCTTACTAAGTATTACCTTATATAACATTTCCCCTATAGTAATAAACGTCGTAAATATTAAGACGTTACCTATTACTATAGGAACCGTATATACTAGCCTAATAAACTTAGACTAGGTTCTATTTATAGACATTAAACGCGCGCCTTATAATTATAAAGGTAGACTTAATATTAGTAGGCCGTGTTATAGGGCTACGCTTTCTTTAATAAGGTTAAGCTTAGCTCTAGAGTTAATTAAGTATTTAGCCCTTTTATCTCCTATCTACGCTTCTACCTTTAGGCACCGCCTTTAAAACTAAATAAATCCTGCTTCTTATTTAATCTAGTCCATTTTAGCAGTTACTAGGCCGGCTTAATTAGCATAGAACGTTAGGTGTGCTAATAACACAGATACCTTAATGTCCTTCTGCTTCTATTGGTAAGGCTCTATAAGGGGTAACAGGAGAGGCTTAAAGAATAGCCTTATGACTTTAGGTATGTATATAAGGCAGTTACTAATAGTAACTTTAATAGTTTTTAATAAGATCTTGTCTGCTATTATAGTTAGGCTTAGGACGTTTCCTTTTAATATATCTATTATCCTAACTAGCTTTAGTTATAATGCTTTAACTATTATTATTGCATCCGCTATTTGCTCCGTCTGTTTTAGCTATTTAGTGTATTTTATTTTATTAACCCCATTACTACTTAACAGTAGTAGAGGAGCCTGCTACTGGGGCTGTAGTATAATTTAGACATATCCTCCTGGTTATATATTTTAAACCATTACCAGTTACAAACTAGATGGTTTTAGAGGCTGTCTTATTACCCTTACTTTCCCTTACGGTCTCCTAAGATTATATACCTATAGCGTAGGCTATAACTAGGTTGCGGCCCCTACCAAATTAATATATATTAACTTTACGTAGTATATATCTTCCTAGGACTTACTAAGTTCCTCTTTACTTTTAGTGTTACTACCCTTTATAAGCTCTATGGAAGCTGCCTTTAGTTAAATACCTATTACTAGCGTATTAGGATTAATATTTACGTTTTACCTTAGCTAGTCTTTAAGGAACTAGATTTAATTATCGCTTAGTAAATATAGAATTGTATTTTTTAGGCACTTACGTGTTTTAGCGTATATTTGGTTATTTTTGTTTATATATAGGAAACTATAACAAACTAACTCTTAGAGCTATGGATATTAATTAATAAAATAGTGGGCACCCCCGCATCTATAACACGTCTAATTTTATATCTAGTATACGCTAAAGTTCCCTAGCCCTCTATACCTTCCTAAGCCTAGCTTATATCGTTTTTATAGCGCTCCCTTATAGGGCGGCTGCGGTCTGTTATTACCTAGTGCTGGTTATAGGTCCATTTATTTTTAACGCATTAATACCCTATTTAGGAGCTATATATACCGTATTAGATCTTAGCGAATCCTATTTAGGAATAGTATTAAAGATATAACGCTTACTAATTTAACCGTCCTAAGATTAAGCTTCTAAAGTTAATTAATAAGTTTCTCTAGTTTAGGGTTTGTTTCCTAAGTTATTTAACGGGTATTTGCTAACTTGCTTAGCTAAGAGACTATAGGTAATTAAAGGGCAGTATTTCTTTTGTTTATTATAGCTGGTTACTAATTATAGAATTATCTAACTAGCTAATGAAGGCCTTATTCCTTAGGATTCATTATTAATAACTAATCGGCGCCTTTATACGAATTAAGCCTGTCTTTTACAGCTCTCCTTAGCAGGTAGAAGTTAAAAGACCCTTATCTATTAGGGTTAGCTCCTGTTTTAGTTATTATATATCTTTAGTATTTAAATAGGAGTCCTCTTGCAAACTAGTACCCTTATTTGCGGTTTTTTAAATTACTAGCCTTAGTAACCTTTTAGGAGATTAACGTAAACTACCTATAGTATTCGCGTATACTACTAGGTGGATTGTTTCTATACTAAAGTATATAGGCTTTTAAGAATTCTACTGTTTCGACTTGTTAAAAGTAGTTACTTTCTTAGTAGTCTATTTTTAAGCTTTTCTATAAGTTCTATCTAGTTACTAATAGTAAACTTAGGTAGACTTTGGATCTATGTCCCTATCTAATAGTTATAATACTCTAGAAGTCCTTAATACTTCTTATTGTCTATAATATAGTACTAGATATATAGCTGCTTATACTATTTAATAAATTGCGATATATTTTATTCTATAAAGTAAGGGGTCCTAGGGGTTCCTAGAGCTAGTATAGGCTGGGCTATAACATATACCTTATTTTATTCCATTAGTAGTTTAGTAGAAGGTAGTGGACCTATAGTTTTTCTAGGGACAGGTAGGTGGATCTCGTAACCCTTATTTTCTATCTATTAAGGGTTATTAGTCCCTAACGTTATGGGAGTTAGGGTTAGTATTGCATGCCCTAGTTTAGGAGAGCTTTGTAGTTTAATAGGCTGCTTACTTTCCTCTCCCTTTTTAGCGCCCTTACTATTATTATAGAATAGGCCTAATATTCCTAATAATCCCTTTACTAGTACTGTTACTATTATTATAAATTTAAAGGTAGCTCTAATAAATGTAAGAATAATAGTATAGACTATTATAAATATAGTAAACAAAATATAAAAGACTTTTTTCTGCCGTTCCTGGTGTACCATAGTCCTTCCTTTTATCCTTTGTCTTACTATACTACGTACTTGCCTTCTTATCGCTACTTGCCGACTACTATTCCCGTATAGAGAGCTTGGCAAGTATTATCAGTTTATTCTTTATGGTAGTGGCTACGTATAGGTTGCTAATATACCCGTGCTTTTTTATTTTAGTCGTTCTATTACAGTTCTAAATCGTTCCTATATATCTCCTGTATATAAAGTACTAGACATCTAATCTAAAGAGCTTGCCGTTATTCCTATATGGAATACCATAAATTATATAGGAGGGTACGACCTCTCTAAGATAGGAAAGTCTTAGTGCTGTCTATTAGTCGGTCGGTTAGTTAGTCGGTTAGTTATAATTAGTTAGAATTAAGTAGTAAGAAGAGCAAGAAAAGTTATTAAAGACTTTAAGGGCTTTAGACTGACCTATATAACTGTAGAAGGCCTAAGCTTTCCCAAAGCTACGCCTAATCTAAATATTAAATCTAGGGGGCTAAATTACACCACCACAATATAGTATAAGGTAAAGTAGATAGGCTATAATAAGATTACCTAAGAGCTACTATAGAACCTAAAGAACGCTATAGGAAAAGTATAGGAGTATTAGAGGAAAACAGGTTAGGTAGTATTAAGAAGGAACTAAAGATAAAGGGATTAGTTAAAGGTAATAAGTAAGATAGGGAATCTAAGGGATCTACCGCCGGCGTATAAGTTAGTTCCGCCTCTTCTTAACTAAAGTCCTTTTTAGCTTCCTCTAGTTTAAGCTTAAAGAGGCCTTACTTAGCCAATTCCTACTCCTTAGAACGGACCTTCTTATAAACATTCTTAAGGCGGATTAGCCGAGCGTTAGTAGCCAGTTAAGCGTTAAATATGCGCCGCTCTTTAGCACAAATACATTCGCTATTATCTTAGAGTTTTTCCACCTTAGAGAGGGTTAAGGCAAGTTTACCCTTAAGATAGGTAGCCTTAGATTAAATATAAAACCCTATAATAAATTAAATAAGGAACTAGAAGGTTATAAAGAATTATAAAACGTATATACTTAGCATTAGAGATAAATCGAACATTATAGGACAATCGTATATTTAATTTTATACACTTAGCATATAAAGAAAGTTGGTAACTAGACGGAGCCGCAATTATAATATATACTAACTTCTTCTCTATATAATAAGAATAGGAAGGTATAACTATATTAAGGGAAAGTATAGTAGTTATAAGCTAATTATAACGCTTAGATAATAAGGATCTAATAGGAGGTATTATAAATTAGGAAGGTTACTAAATTAAAAACGGGAATGCTATACCTCTAATTAATAACTTAGAAATAGGGGGAATCTTTAAGGACAAAAATGGAGAGGAGGGGGATAGTATTACGGACCTTATATCGGCAGTAGTAGAGCTACTTCTTCCTCTAGGGCCCTATAGGTACTAGTAAAATATTTCTCTATATTACGGCACTGACCTAACGCATACTGTTTCATACTGTCTTGTACTATTTCCTACTATTAGCTAGCCTACCACTAGTGACTTAGCGGCCGGCCCTACTATTTGTATATAATACCCCCTTTCTACCTTCTTTCCCTCTTTATACTATAACATAGTTATTTAATCTACTTTATTACAGCACTGTAACAGTTTATAGTATCTTTAATTTACGCCCTATCGCAATTACTAATTCCTTATACCCTAGCTAATTAACCTCTACCCTAGAATAATCGCGACCTATTGTCAGATAATCTATATTCTCTGTGGCGTAGGACGTGCACGAGTCACGTGCATGGGTTACGTGTATTGTAAATATCTTCGTCTAAGCCCAGGGTCGTCTTGTGACAATAAGGTGTCAGAGTCTAACGATGAGGTAGAATTTCTTTAAATGATTAAGTGATAGCTAAATAGCTTCTTATATCGGCGGACCGGGCTTATAACTGTCAGATAATTCATATAGAGCTATTCATTGATGAAATGGGTTAATTGATTGATGATTTTAATCTTGTCCTAACCTGGGGTCCCTGGTCGAAATCCTACCTCAATTGTCACAGGACGAGATTCCACGAGATTCCACGAGACTCCACCTCAATCGTCAAAGGACGATCCTGACGACAAGGACGATCCTGACGATAAGGACGATCCTAATGACAAGGACGATCCTAACGACAAAATACCATCTCAATTCCTCCTTTGTCTATCAGTCAAATGACTCCACCAATAAGTTCGTTAACTATAATCATCCTTAATAAACCAGAAGACTGGGAGCAATAGTTATAGCAACTCCAAGCCCTCGTAGATTAGCAAATTTGGGCCCACGTTAACCCAGATAAGGAAGCACCTTAATGGGGTCTACTATAAGCACTACCCTATCTAGAAGTTATAGATTTTAATAAGAATGCAACCTTATATATATAGCTCTTGACGAATTAATAAAGGGCGTATAAGAACAGCAGATAATACTATAACTAGGATATAAAGTATTTCTTAAAATAAGAAGAGTATCTATAATAGATCCGCACCTAGATTACGTCTATAGTATTAATTTAGAAGAAGCTACTGCTTAACCCTTCCCTTATAGTTAAAGAATAGCTATTCTAATTAAAGAAGAACATAGAACCTACCTTATTATTTATTAGGAAGAAGGTATAACACTAGTATATAGAAGCCCTTAAGGGGTTTAAACACTTATTAAAATTAAATTAGTGGTTAGATTAATAGGAATACGTAATAGTACTAGGAGAGAAATATAAGATCCCTTAAATATCTAATAGAATCTAGCTTTAAGATTTAGTAGAAGTTATTTAACCTTTTAGCGATGCCTACTATATAAAGTACACTACTAAGTTAAATAACCTATAGAAGTTAAGATCTTTTAAATACCGTAAAGTAGTAAAGGAGCTGTAAGAAGGACTTAGAATACCCTTAAAGAAAGCTAATACTACTATAAAAGGGAGTACCTTTAATATAGACTTTACAGAGTAAGCTATTAAGGATCACTCTAATACTACTAAAGGTTTATAAAGAGGAAGAGCCTTAGTATATAATAGACGCTTAAAGAGAGCCGGGATACTAGTAAATAAAAAGACGTCCTATAAGAAGCTAACGCCTAAGTGCTTAGTGTATAGAATATAAGGATACTCCCTATAGGACTATTAGTGTTTATTTAAAGATAAGAGACCTATAGAAGTTATAATAGGAGATGCGCGCATTAATAGGGCACTAAAGAAGGTAGAAAAGAATAAGAATCTTACTAACTAAGTTATAAAGATTAGACTTAAAGAATAAGAAGATAAGGCTTAATAATAATAGGATAAGAGTTAGGAAGTTAAGATTAAGGGAGAAGCTAATATAATATTCCTAGAATTATATTATACTGGTTAACTCTATCTACTAAAGCTATTAACTATTCTTAACTTAGGAACTACTTTCTATATCTTTAATAACTTTTCTTATTTCTATAACTTTAGGAAAGTTTTAAGATACAAATATATTATTTCTAATAGCTTAGAAGCGCCTATACTAGGTTATAGCGATATTACTATCTAAATTACAAAACTAGATAAAAGTAAGGGAATCTTACGTCTTAAGGACGTTGCCTTTTATACGGACTTTAATATAAACCTTATATTATTCCGTCTACTTTAAAAATAAGGGTACTATTAGGATAATAAAGGAGATAATAATCTTCTAGTTTAGAAGGATAATATAATTCTATATTAAATAGAAGAATATTATAGATAATAGACTATTAAATACGTCTAACTAGGAAGTCTATTAGCATTTAATATAAGCTAACTGCTACGCTAATAGAAGTGTAGAGTATTATTAAAAGACGCTTATCTAGATTTAAAAGGAGATATATATTTATAGTATCTGCGTCTAGGTTATCTAGGACCTATAAGCCTTTATTATTTAGGTCTTAACGCCTTAGGAGTTAAGCTTTAAGGCCTAAAGATAACGGAATATTAATATTGCAGTCTCGCTAAAATTAAGCGTTAGGTCTTAAGAAGGTTCTTAAAATAAAAAATTAATAAACCCTATTTTAACCTCTATATTAACTAAACTAACCTTAAAAAAGCGTATACCGGATTTATACGAGTTATACTTATCTATAACACCTACTTAGGAAGATCTTTCCCGTACTTTATAATAACGCATAGTAAGAAAAAGAAGACACTATAGGTACTTAAAGATTTTGTTTAGTGGATTTGTCTAAGGTATAACCTTAAAGTTAATACTATTAGATTAGATAATAAGCTAGGGAAAAGGAAAACCCTTAAATAGCTATAGACTTAAGGGATTATATTTAAGCCTTTGGCGCTATATACTTAAGCTTAAAATAATACCACTAAACGCTTAGGGGGTATAATTATTAAGAGAGTATAAGTAATAAGAATTGCTGCTAATCTACTATATAACCTATAGAATAAGATAGTCGACTATATAGTCTACCTTTAAGATTAAACGCCATGGGAAAGTAATGGTTGGATATTACTATATAAGAGGTTCTATACCTTTCTAGCTAATAAGAGATTAAGAAAGCTATAACTAGCGCACCTAAAAGCCTATAGCTGTAGGGCGTATATAATAACATTAGACGCCTAGCTAAAGAAAAAAAGGCTAAGTAAACTAAATCTGTAAGCCTATATTGGCTACCTTATTAGCTATAACTCTACTAATATTTATAGGATCTGGATCCCATATAAAGGTATTATTATCTCTATTAGAGACGTTATCTTTAATAAAAAGATGTTCTTTAACGGCAAGTAACTAGATATCTTAAAGGACCTATACACCAAATTAAATACGCTAATTAAGAAGATTTAACTACCTAATACCTAGACTAAGAACGAGGTCCTTTTAAAAGACAATAAAGAAGTATTTAAACCGTTAATTTAAGAGGAAAACAATAACGTTAATAAGCTAGTTTAAGCCTTTAATAAGTTAGTAAATCTTAAGCTTATAAGAGCTCTTAAAGATATATATTATACATTACCTCCAATAAAAGAAGACAAAAAATCTCTATATGCCTTTTACGTCGAATATTCTATAAAGTTAGATATATAAGGTACTAATTAAGATATCGCTTATTAAGTAGGAGATGCGTTTAATACTTAGGGGGTGTCTAATAACTTAGTTAAAGACTTATTTAAGGAAGCCTGTAATAATAAGTTTAAAGACTTTATTACTAAAAGGATTACCTTAGCCTATTACGGCGCCTTCTTAGTAGGAAGGAAGTTTAACCTTAATAGTTAACTTAATAATAGTAAGCTAAAATTAGGTAGAATACGTAATATTAGATTATAAAGGAAGAACTTACCTTTACCACCTTAGTTAATCCGCAACCTTAATATATATCCTCTTTAAGATTATTTCTAAGAGGCTTAACAAGCCTATCTCCAATCTTATTATTAAATAAGGTTATTTTAAGAAATAGATAAGAAGTATATAAAGGGACAGTAGGTCCTTAGCTTAATATAGGTGTTTGTTTATAAGACAGATAAGTATAGATTTCTCCAGAAATATAAGGTACGCTTAGTAGTTTACGGAAATTAATAGGCCCTAGGAGACCTACCTATAAGAGCTACTATATTAGCTAGTATAACCTTCTAAACCCTTATAGCAATTACTATAAAATTTAACCTAGAGACGATATAAATAGATATAGTTAATGTATTTATCTATTGCGATCTTAACGAGGTCGTCTATATAAAGCTACTACTAGGGTTTAATAAAGGAAAAATAGATAAAGTACTACGCTTAAGAAAAGCCCTATACGGACTATAATAATTACTACTGTTATAGCAAAAGAATCTCATAAGCTTATTAAATAAATTAGGTTTTAAAGAAGTACCCTAGGAGCTATATATTATACTAAAAGGTAAAATAGTTATCTTCTTCTACGTTAATAATATTATCTTCTGCTACTAAAAGATAGATAAGAAGAAAGCTTAAGAAGCAATTAAGGAGCTAAGCAAGGAATACTAGATAAGTACTGTAACAGTCTACCGACACTATGCTGGGACACAGGCTTGCACCCTATATGGTGGCGTTAAGCCCACCCTCGTATATCTCGTATATGGGAAATAAGTCAAATCTTACGAGTCATAGACCCTATGGTC
>Ga0307515_10006427_pt1 | contig 23517 bp, 17 predicted proteins | sample 17_EM_MG_FD_194513 | JGI IMG/M metagenome (GOLD analysis project Ga0307515, IMG submission 194513) | Populus trichocarpa ectomycorrhiza microbial communities from riparian zone in the Pacific Northwest, United States - 17_EM | ecosystem: Host-associated > Plants > Roots > Unclassified | place... | reverse complement strand
ATTATGAAAGTAAAATGTTTTAACACAAATATTTTAAATATAAAGTTAGGTCAATGTTATCAAGGCTAATGGAATCTAAAGCATCCATTGTTTTGCTCAAATTCCTACAAAGTATAAACATGAAAAATACAACATGAATATAAACTATATATATTAGTGATAAATCTAATTTTAAAAAATTAATATCATTGTTAATGAAAATAGTAATAATAATTTTCAATATTATTATTAATATCATTGTTATTGAAAATAGTAATGAAAAAAAGCTTTTTATAATTGGGTGATTTAATTAATTAAATTGAACAAGGTTCAATTTGATTCAATGGCTTTTCAAGAGCGGAACGGAACATGTGGAATGAAACCGGAACGTTCCGGGCGGAATTTAGCCGAAAAATCCTGAACGGACCGAGATTTAAAATGAGATGAAATTTGTTCCGTTTTTTGAATTGGTATGGAATGTTTCGGCCATTCCGGACGAAACGGAACTGACAACCTTGATCAAAACTAGATAGATGACCTGTGTTTTATTGCTGGTTGGATTGATTTTTTTTATAGTGTTAAAAACGATAATCAAGTGTTGTCATTGTATTTTAAGGAACGAAGAACAAATTCACGGCTCGACATCATAGAAAGAGAAATAATAAAATAATGATCTTCAATCCCTATGAATAAAAATATAGAAGGATAAAATTAGAAAAAAAAACAATGAAAAAAAAAGAGTATTAAAAAACAAAGCACTAGTAAAACCAAGTGAGATTGTCAAAACCCGAGTAGGATCATGCGGACATGATAACCCAATATGAGACAAAACAAAAAAAAAGTTTAATTTAAAAAAAAATCAAATTTTAAAGGACAAAATAAAAGAAAGGATAAAAAACAACATAAAAAAAACTTGGGCCACTTGGATAAACCTCTCACCTAGATCATGAGATAGGGATAACCTAACTGAAAAAAAAACTGAAGAAAATAACAAAATTCTTTTTTTTAAATGAACAACTTTGAAGGATGTAATCGATAAAGAAAACAACGTTAGCTCATGTTAACTTTTCAAACCCATGACCCTAGGTAGTGACTAAATTGAAAGCATCGCATCTAGAAAGCAACTATTTTCAAACTTGGCTCGACCTTACTGGTTGACTCGTGACCCAGGTGACCCTTGGCTTAGACCGGACTAAGTTTTAAAAAAATTAGGGGAGAATTGATCAAGTGTAAGACGATAAAAAATCAGGGTTGAACCATGTTTCAGTTAACTCGGGGAAAACCCAGTCAAAATAGGGTCAAAACCTATTGACTATTTTCTTTTTTTTTCCTTTTAAAATGGTATCATTTTGACTTTTTTATAAAACAAAAAGATTTAGTCGACTTGGGTTCACTCAAGTCAACCCACTTGACCCGTGACTTGATAATTATCCTAAATTGACTTTTGGATAGGACTTAGAAACAATAGGAAAAACCAAGGAGACCAAATCTCAATAAATAAAATGTTGAATGTTGAAATAAAAATTAAATAAATGAAGGATAAAAAATAGCAATTAAGAGAATAAGGACCTCATTTGAAAAAAAATTTGAGAGGATAAACAAATTTTTTGAATTGAAGGGTAAAATTGAAAAAAAAATCAAATTAACAAATGAATCCAAAATAAAAATCAAGAGAATGAGGACCGAATCTTTAAAAAAAATAAAAAATCAATATTATGGATCTAAGGATGAATTGAAAATAAATTAAAATTTGATAAAAAGAATAAATTAGGAATCAAAACATTAAAGACCAAACCTTAAATATTATCAAATATTGATTTGAAGGGAAAAATTAAAAAGAAAAATCAAATTCACAAAAGAATCTAAGAAAAAGAAATATCAATTTCTAACGAACTCAATGATGATGAATGAAATCATTAAAAAAATAATTAAAAATGACTATAGCCAACCCATTCGACTTTCAGAATTTGTGATACAGATCATGAGGGTGAATTACAATATAAAAAACGAACCTGAAAAATAACGATGTAAAATTACCAACTAACCAAAATAATTAGGATAAACTTGAAAAAAATAAATTAAAAAAAGAAGTGGTTTAGAAAATATAGACTTGAAAGGAAAGAGAACCAAATTAGATACAAAAAAAAAAAAAAAACCAAATCATAAGGGATGAAATTGAAAACAATTTTAATTAAGAAATGGATAAGAACAACTAAAAATAACGATCAAAAGAACGAGAACCATATTTGATATAAAAATAAAATGTCAAAGGATAAAATTCAAAGACAAATAATTCAATAAAAGATTCAATACCAAATACATCACAATTAAAAGAATGAGGAATAAATCTAATATAAAAATCAAGTATAAAAAGGATGAAATTGAAAAACAATTAACTTAATAAATGATTCAAGACCAAAATATTGCAATTAAAAGAATGATGACCAATCTAATATAAAAATCAAGTGTCAATGAATAAAATTGAAAAAAACAAATTTACTTAATAAATGATTCAAGACTAAATACATTGCAATCAAAAGAATGATGATTTAATTTAACTTAACAAACAAATAGCCAGACTTTCTTGTTTTTTTTTTTTTTTTTTTTTTTTTGTAATGGACAAACGATTTTCTACAAAGAGAGAAAGGAAATAAGGAGAGAGGGAAAAACTCATGGTTATGGCTCCTCTGTGTGATGGCTGCGAACATGCACCTCACAACCGTGATGGGGTTACGATTATGTATTTTTTTTTACCTTGAAAACACCTAAGAAAAATAATATGGACATGGGAAGAATTTTGGGTTTCAGGTTGATTTCGGATTTTGGACTGATTTTTTTATGTGTTTTTAGAGGCTATAAATTAGTTTAACAAGGTTTTTTTTTGGGTGTTTTCTAGGTGTTTTGGAATAAAATATGTTGAAAATAAATTTTTGGGTAAAAAACCCCCTGTTTTTTTTGCCACACCAGTGGCCAGATTCTAGGCTCAGCAGATGATGCATCATCTACATCAACCCTATTAAACTTAAAAAAATAGAAGGCCCGCGTGTGAGCCGTAGCTTCATGGGTCAGGCACTGGGCCTGGCTTGCGAGGCCTAATAGTGTCTGATCTAATTCTTTTCTTAAAAAATGATTTTTTTAATTGATGCCTTATTTTATATGAATTTTTAAAAATATTTTTTTTGATATATTACTTAATTAATACCCATTCTCTATGATTTTTTTCCGCTTATTTAAACTTTTTTTATTGCAATTTTTTTTTATGATAGAGGGTGTGTTTAATTTTTAAAGAGGTTGATATTATTCATCTATAAGTTTTTTTTTTTTAGTTTTTTTATATAGATTGAATTTGTTTTTATTTTCTTTAAATTGATTTATTTAATATTTTTAATATGTGAAACCTTTCATAGTATTTTTTTTATTTTATTCATGCAATTTGAAAAGTTAATAGGGATTGAAATTTTTTTTGTCTTATTTTTTTTATTTTGTCATTTGACATTGTTTTTTAGTTTTTTTTGTTATTACCTCATATTTTTATCATATTATTAAATTAATCAAGATTTAATCAGGTTATCGAATTTCTTTTACTTATTTAAAAACATAAGCATCTTCTGAACTTTTTCCTTTCTGGTTTAAAAAATCAAAGCTGAGATGTCTTATTAATATTGTACAAATAAGATCATTGAGATGTTTCATGAATATTGTACAAATATATTTTTATAATATTAAAAAACATTCATTTTTTATATTTTTATTTGTTGCTAATATCTTATTTTCTAATCATGTTATTAAATTAATTGAATTTATTAACCTCATTCAACTTAATAACTAGAATCTTAGACTTTTTTTCTTTTTGAAAAATACTTTCATCGTTATTGTTTTTTTATGCTGAAAAAAATAGATAAGTCTGTAGTGTAGCACAAAACACCTAATAGTGTATAAATAATAACAGTTAGACTGTACCATAAATTGGCCTTAGTTTGCTAGAATTGCTTGCGAAGGGTTCTAGTATTAGCTATAGATGTATCTATGTAAAAATAAATAAATAAATAAAATGGTCAAGAATATTAATTTTAGAATATAGTTATAAAATCTGATTTGAAGTTGGTATAAGATAGAGCTTAAGTCACATGAACTGATTTAGATATTAAATTAACCGGTCTTACTGTGGGTGTGAATAATATTTATATAGTTTTTAATTTCTTTTATTAAAAAACAAGATTTTAATGTATGTACATAAATCATTTTACTTAATTTATATCGAATATTTATACATAAAAGTACGTTCTTGAAATAAACATAAAGCTCCATTACAAAACAAAGAATTATAATAGCACTCAGTATAGATAACAACTAAAACACTGTACTAGTGGCCATTGCTACATCATATGGGTCATGTATCAGGTCAAATTTTTTTTAATATAAAATAATATTCAAATGATGATAAAAATTTTAAAAGATAAAAAAATTACGACCTGTATTATTGATTTGAATAAGTTAAATATAATTGGTTAATTTAATGATATAATTATAAAAAAAACAATAATGACTAATAAAAAAAAACACTTGTCAATATTAAAAAAATATATTTTTTATTATTAAAAATTTTCAACCATTTTATTTGATAATAAAGTAAAAATTAAATGAAAACAAAATAACTTCATAAAAATAAAAATAAAATAAAATTTGAATTTCAATTACTAGCAAATAAAAAGCTAAATGATAAGTCGAAAGAAAATCAATTTAAAAAAATAACAAAAAAACCCGACTTTAGTCAAACAACCCCATGCAAAAGAAAATAAATAAAAAATGGAGATCAAGTCCCATAAAAACTAAATAATAAAAGGTGAAATTGAAAAAAAATAAATTAAAAGAATATTGAACAAAAACTCTAAGTCAACTCGATTAACTTGCGACCCTAGATATGAGATCGAGATAACCCCATAAAAAAAAATAGCATAAAAAATCATGAAGCTAAAGGCCTATTAATCTAATGTCGAAAGATGAAATTAGAAAAATAAATAAAAAAAGAACCTAAAACAAGACCGAAGTTAAATCAGGCTAATCTTCAAAACTCGTAACCTGGATCATGAGACCATACTACTCTATAGAAGCCAAACCAACAAAAATCGAGAAGAAAAACTTTCAATCATTTAAAATTAAAAAAATAAGAAGGACAAAATCTGACATAAAACTAAATGAAATAAAGTAATGAGAGATGAAAGTGAAAAACAAAATAAATCAAGAAAATGATAAAAAAAATAAAAAAATTGCAATTAAAAAAATAAAAATCAAATATGATAGATGAAGAAATTGAAGAAGGATGAAATCAGAAAATAATTTCAATTTTATAAATTATCCCGTATAAAACAAATAGTAATCAAAAGAATATGGACCAAATCTGAATAAAAAAAAATTGAAAGGTTGCTTTGAAAAATTAAAAAACTTGACATGAGAATTAAAGTGGAGATAGAAAAGAAAAAAAAGAGAGTAGAGTTAATTGATGTCAAATTAGAAGTCTCTTAGTTACTGTACTGGTCAGGCGTAGATGAGTCGAATGCATAATCCGAAGTGCCTGAACACTACTCACGTGTTAATGCGTGCGATGCATGCGTCAACCACTTACTTTTAATAATATTTATATTAATTAAAATACCAAATTACTTTTCAATACACTTGATTATAACAAAAATATCATGATGAAAATATGAAAAATCACCTAAAATTTTGCTTTTTGGAATGCTTTAGTCATTTTATTGTTTTGAAAAAAAGTAAAAAGACTAAAAAACTCTTATATGTCATTTTATTTTTTATATTTTAAAGATAATTAAATTATTTTACTGTATAAAAAATATAAAATACCGAAATACCTCAATCCAATTTGATAATACCAATTTAACCCTATTTTACTCCATAATCTTCATTTCATTGGTTGTTATTATAGAGAGTACGTAGAAATAGAATTGCACTGTTTAAGCATGCACAGTGAAAGCATGATCCCTTTTAGTTTTTTCTTTAATAAAAATGCTACAGAAAATCTCTCGTTCTCATTCACAAAGGACCAAAAAGAGAGTTAATTTTAGGCTTTATGGCTGAACATTTAAAATCTAGTTCATCTTGTTCTACCTATAATACCACCAAGTTAATTTGTTATCATAGCTTCAAAAACACCAACTGACCTACCAATTATAAAATATATTTTTTATATTATTATTATGTAAACCCGACATGAAAATTAACTCAACATAAGATGTAGTTCACTAGTTAGGTGAGGTAATTTGAATTAATAAAAATTTTTGTTTTAAAAATATCAAAATAATATTTTTATATTTTTTAAAAATTAAATTAAATTTTACCTAGATTAATTGAATCATAAATTATTCTGCTAATTGGTGGCATTAACTTTGAATTGACTTGTTTTTAACACCACACCTAGGGGGCGAGTCCACTAAGTTTAATAGCAGCAAATTACCCCAAATAGATTGATATAATAATATGAGAAACATTACTTTTGTTTTTGTCAATGGTATCGTAATATTAAAAATCAATCTTCCAACTATCTAGGTGGTGGCCTAGTGATAAAAGCTTGGGACCAAGAGATTTGCTCCCTCTGTGGTCTCAGGTTCGAGCCCTGTGGTTGTTCATATGATGGCCACTAGAGGCTTACATGGTCGTTAACTTCAGGGCCCGTGGGATTAGTCGAGGTGCGCACAATCTGGCCCGGACACCCACGTTAAACTAAAAAAAAAAATTCAACCTTCCTCTGGAAGTCTAAAAAACAAGAAGTAAAATTTTCATAAATCTCGTCGACATTGAACTCTGGGTATCACTAGCTTGTGTATACAACACTCATATAATCTCACAGCAAAGGTGTTCCATTCATCATCAGGAAATATATAATGTATAGTTTACAACACAATATCTATGAAACAGGTGAAATTTGAACTATAGATTATGTTTCACCCTATCCTCTGGATTCAAAAAGAAAAAAAAGACACAATCCTAATTTTTTATTTTCATTTTGAACTCAAATTATAGTATCAGAACACTTAGGAATATGATTAATGTATTCAATAATTGATTAATCTTTTAGTTCAAGTAATTTGATCTATTCTCTTTAGCCAAAATGTTTGATAACTTGATATAAAAAGCTCGGGTGATTGATAGCTGGTAACGGGTGGTGCCTGGTAAGTCAATATGACTGGTAACAGTACATGTAAAAAGTCATCTTTGATGGATGTAAAGACTCTATGATACTTAAGTTAATAACTTTATAAAGAGAGAAAATATAATTATATTTTAGAGAGATAGACTATAAAAATATGCATGCTAAAAGTGTTAAAAATGAAGAGATTATGAACCTTGAGTTTGAAAGATTCATGATGTATTTATAGCTCATGAGTTTTTTTTTTTTTTATGAAGAGGAGAGGTGGAAGAGTAATTTCACTCTTATGATATTTTGAGTTGTTTTATATTCAAAATAATATATATTGGAGCAATATTAAATATTAAGAGACTTGTGTGGGGTCTCAAAAGAAATTCTAAAAATGTGTTGGGCTTGAAAAGGAGGCAACAATTCAAGAGGGCCTCTTGAGATTGGGCTCGAGAACATCGTTCGGACCCAAAAAGAGGGCTAGGCGCTCACCCAGCACCTGGGCTCGGGGCTAGGCGCGCCCTAGCATTTGAGCAGGGTGTTAGCCTGAGCTCATAAAATGTTGGATATGGGCTGCGAAAATGGGCCCACAACTATTGTGGGTGTTGTGCTAAAAGAGAAAAATCTTGATACACGGGGATAGAGTAAAACAGAAGGATCGAAAAATCATATCAAGACCCATCTTTCTTGTTTTCTAAGAACTGGAAGCTGTTGCATTTAATTAGTGCTCTTGCCCCTATGAACAATATAAACATGAAGTTTAATTGGATCTTAAATAGAGTCTAAATTTTTCATTAAACTTTATGATAGATCAAACAAAAACGGAAAGGAAAACAAAAGCTTTGGATCATCAATCATCAGACCTGCAACGATAGTACTTGGAACAACCGCGAGAAGGAGAATTAGATGGAGGTGGAAGACAACTACTACTATAAGACTGACCACTAGCGCCTTCATTACAAACTGGCTGGTCTGGCTTTAAAGCACCAGGTGATATATACTTCCTCTTCTCTTCAAGATACCTTTTACTAACATGAGATGGCATCAAGAACTCGTATTCTTCATCGCATTCTGCTATCGAACCATTGCATCCATTCGTTTTCGACGCCACCAGCTTGTCGCCGAGCTGCAATATTACAAGGCTCAAGATCACTAGAAGGAAACAGAAATGTGGGAAGCACTTCCGTTCCATTTTTTTTTTTTTTTTTTTGTCTAGTGTTAGTGCTTGTCTTCGTTTGCAGTTCCAAGCACTTAAATATAGGGTGATGGATTGAAATGGGGATAATTTTCCTTCCTGTAAAGCTAGTTAGTGGAGGACGCATTAGGGATAAGCAGAAGGAATGAGGGACCGCACTTCACCAAACCCAGCTATGATGGTGTCGCATTTTTTCGATTTTTTCAAGTGTTAGTTTCAACTTGGTATACATATTTTACTATGTCATTGAATTTAGCTATCTGAACTTATTTTGGTTTCACATTTACTTAGTGGAAGTCAAGTGTGCTTATATTTAGGGGCGTTCAAAACTGGTTTCGGTTCGGTTTGCACTAAAAACCCAACTGAAATGATTTTTTTAATTACTAAAATTTTTTATCAAGATTAAATTGAAAATTGATTTAAATCGAATCGGTTCAATTTAGTTTGGTATGGTTTTTTTTCTCTTTACATAACAAGGTATTTAATGGGCTTTTAATTTGGTTTTATAATGGACTTAAATTAGGACCCTTTTAATTCTTACATACAAGACCCTAAAATGATTTTTTTTTATTAGAGATATAACTAAACTGATTTTATCTCACTTTTACATGATAATCAAGAATTATCTAATATAGAAAATTCAATAACCCAAGCATTTATAGGAAGAATTCGTTGTTATGATTATGGTAAAAAGCCAAAAGTAACGATCTACTCTAAGATTAGGGATGAACACAAATATTATGATACCCCAAAGCCTCTAGTCCTTAGAATGTTACAAAACAGAGTTGCCTCATGGTCCCAAACGCAAGAATCGTACACTCTTCTTCATCAATCCATCCTCTCTTAGTAAACTTGCTACACTTGCAGGTTCTTCCATGGTTCTTGGGTCCAATATCACCTTCACTTTTGTCTATCCACATGCTTTGAAGAATCCCTTTTATTTTGTTTCTACACTCTTTAATTGTCCAGTGTCTTGATATGCAGCTCTTCGAAGAAGAAAGCAGTTCTATACCCTCTTGTTTAAATTGCCCGCCATGGCATACAAGGATAATACCGCATGTGTGTATTGCTTCTACATGCCCTTTTTTGGCCGCCTTCTCTAAGTGTTGAAACCCTGATTCTGGTTTCTTGGAACTAAAGAACTCGAACATTCCTTGTCTAAATAAAGCTTCAGGATTTCCATTCTCCTTGCAACTGTCCAAGAAACAGGAGGCACTGTGGCTAATCCTCCAAGGAATAACTGGGAATTTCTCGATTGTGATGTGTTCAAAAATATACTTCTCTGATGCTGCTTCGAGAAACTCTCTGCAACTTAATTTAGCTGTGAAGAGATCTGAAAACGATGTAGAGGCCACGCGAGCAAGAGCTTCTGTTAATAAATCTCCAGGAAAGTTTTTCTTGTTTCCTTTGTCATGTTTTTCTTTCTATTTACCACTGACTGCAAATCTGAGTGAAAAAAAGAAAACAATTTACATAGTAACTGTTTGTTTCTGTAGTTAAAAAATACTTTTAAAAACTTAAAAATTAATATTACAATATTTTATATTATCTCCTTAAGATTCTTTTTATCTTTTTTTCATTTGATATCTCTGTTAATTTTTCTTTTTTTCATTTATATAGTCTTCTATTATATTAGCTCGCCCTTGTATCACTTTCTGATCTTTTTATTTATTTTTTTTATTTTGAAAACATGTTGGGAACTGGATTAAAAAAAAATAGGATAGGACTAGGCTTAATTATGCATCCAAATTCCACAAGGAATTGGTTTCGATAGATCACAACCTGGACACTTGCAAGTGGAAAATAAATAAATAAATATATATATATATATATATATAAAACTCCAATAGTAATAAATAAGCACAAAATGACTACCACTGGTTAATGATGCGAAGATTGAGATTTAATGATGAAGAAATAAGGAAAGAAAACAGAATCCTTTATTGATGGAAATCAGAAGAGTTGGGGAGAAATGGCGAAGGAAGAGTCCTTTAGTTTAGTAGCTGTCGCATGCATTTCCCCTCTTTAGCCATTTTTCTATCCGCCATGGATATGGGATTAGGGTTTGCAGGAGTCAAAGGTGGTGAAAAAAGGAACAATTTGCCGATCATTTTCGTAGGCTGGTTAAGTTGAGAGACATTGAAATGATGTGTGGATTGCAGCTTCAGCTTGGTAAAATCAGAGTATAGGCCATTGAACCTGTATTGTGCCAAACTGACTTGTTTATAATGCTGTAGTTTCGTTTTTTTTTTTGTTGGATTATTTTTTTATAACTTTAAAAAACATAAAGATGTTAGAACATTAAGAATTTAATTTATAATGGATGAAACATTTTTAAAATATTGGTACATTTAAAAAAAAGATTAAAATGTCATATTTAATCCATGATCTAGGGTATGAATATGTGATAACCATATGAAATTCAAATCCAAATAAATTAGAAAGCTTAATTCTAATTAACCAAATATTCAAAGTGTAAAATGAAGAACAAACCTAGATTTACGGCCCGTGCTATGCAGCGACCTGGACCAAATTGGTTCTAACATAAAAAATAAAAACAAATGCTTAGGTGATGCCAATGTATTCAAAGAAGAAAAGAAAACCTGAGACCCGGGTAATTGACCTGGCTGAATCAATTAAATCGGGTTAATTTAATAATATAATTAAAGAAATTAACAAAGAATGAAAAACAAAAAGACCTGAGATAACCCAATTTATTTTTAAAATTAGTAAAAAATCCTATACCTGATGTCAACCAAGAAGTTCAATTTAATGTTAAAGGATGAAATTAAAAAGATAAATATCAATTTAAAAAACTTGTCAATGCAAAATAAAAATAATGAAAAGAATGATGATATAATATGATATGTAAATATAATAAAAAAATGATGAAATCGAAAAAAAAATTCAATTTTAAAAACCATCCTAGGGGTTTTTTTTAAAAAAAAAAACCACCACTAAACCTATGAATCAGGGCAACCAGAGTTATCTTGTCAAACTCGTAAATCGAGCTATTGACTCTACAAAGTTTAATAATTTAGTTTTTTTTCAAAATAGACTATATCATGATGCTGTGATATTTTTTCTGATATTAACCCAATGGTGAGATATTTTTTTTAATACTGCAATAATCATATAAAAAATAAATTAAAATAAATTATTAATTCTAAATCCTTATAAACACATCGTATGAGAACTAAATTAAAAATATATATATAAAAAAATCAAAATACAAAAGAAAAAAAATAATGAATGTGGGGAATCAATGTTTTCTGGACAACTTTGGGTTTTATTCTTAATTCTTAATTCTTAATTCTTAATACTTAATTAATATTAACACACCCAATCTCCTCAATGTTAAAATGTCTGCCACCTTTTTGTTTCATTCTATGTTGAGTCTTGTTTTATTTCAATAAAGGAATCATGCTGAATAATTTGCTCCACGAACAGCTTACAACTATGTTCCAATGATTGGGCTTGTTCGTGCCTTTTATGGGCCTTTTCGGGTTTTTATTTATGTTAAAAACAAATAGCAATCACCCTCTCTTTTTTTTTTTTTTTATCTGTGGTGTCCGGGCCAGCTTACGCGCACCAAAACTAATCTCCGGATCCATTGAACACCTTGCAAGTCCAGTAAACAAGTAAGACACATCAGAGATAACAGGCGTGCACGCTGGGGCTCAAACAAAAACAAGGAAATCTTTCCTCTGTCGCGGGGCCATAAGCCTCGGTGCTTGCAATCACCCTTTTTATTTTTATTTTACTCATCACCAATTCGGAAGTCATGCCTCCAATTATTAATCAGGAAAGAAACCGAGGGGCAAAATACAGTACCAAAACCAATCAGCAAAATACAGTACTCACGATTCCTCTCAGAAAAAAATCACTATAGTTATCGGCAGGAATGCTGTATGCATGTAGTGCATCAGGTTCAATGCCAGCTTTCACTTGACAAATTAACCTTTTATACTTGGTTTTGCTTTAGAGTTCAAACAAAACCAATTCGGTTCGGTGTGGATGGTTTCATAAGTTTGAAAACCACCCGAACCGAACCAGAATTTCTTTTGATTCAGTTTTTTTAATCCGTCTTTATCCTTGATTTAGTGTTTTTATATATTTTTTTGTTTCCTTTTCTAGTAGTTTCTTTTTTTTTTCCTCACCCCAAATGCATCGGCTGAAAATTGAGAAAATTTTCTATCTAGCTAGCTAGCACATATGATCATCGGTCGCAGATGAGAGCCAAAGAAAAACTATAAGAAAATCATGGTTGATTACTATAAGAAAATCAATTCTGAATTGGAAAAATGGCCATAAAAATGGAAAGTGTAGATAAAAATGTTGAAACAGCCTCCTATATTATTTCCTGTCAATATCAAGAGGTGAACATATTCCACCATTCATTGCTAAGCAAATTGAGACTTTTTTGTTCTAAGATCAGCTTGTGAGGTGTGTGTCGAAGACCAACAGGAGAGTATTCAAGAAGTAATGGCCCAGGTTAGACTCATTGCTGAAGTAAATGGCTGTCATTTTCCAGGTGGAGTCGTCGGAGAATGTATACTCCTGTACGAACCACCATCAATCCATGCCTGCCCGGCTCAAACAGATAATATTTATTGAGTAAGCACTAGAGATCATATCCTTGGACAGGAGAATTGGAAAAAAAAATGATGCAGTTTTATCACTAGCAATGATTGCAACAGTTGAACAAAATGTATTTGATTTCAACAGTGATGTGATGATGCATAGGAATCCAGTCCTGCGAATCAATTTTCTTTTGATTGCAAATCTTGAGAACATAAAAATAGACCTTAATGACACGCAATTATTGAGAAAATAAAGTTCCTGAAGAGGAAATTGCCCTCCACATTATCACAAACTATACAATACTAATCATGACCTACACTTGTAGTACTTGTTGCACCCTCTGTTGTAATTGTTTGATGGTGGAGGTAGGCAGCTGCCTTGATAGGGTTCGCCTCTCTTAACCTTGCCACAGAATGCTGAGTCGGACCTCAAAACTCCAGGAGTAATATATTTGACAGCTCTAACAATTCTTCGACTTGTCTCTGACTCCATTGATAATTCTTCCTCTGCCATTTCATCACTACATTCTACCATGGAACCACTGTATTGCACTTGTTCAGTATCTGCTTGCATAGCAGCAACTCTAAACTGGGAGCTCAGTTCTACAAGGACTAGAACTAATAAGAAGGCTGCGAGAAAAAGTTGCAAGGAATAAATGTTTCTGTTCCTCTTTGTTTCCATTTCTTGATCGCAAGTTCTCTTCCACTAGGCTTCCATTTTATCTAGGTGCTACTTAGCTCAGCTGTCTCTATCAAGACATTTTTCAATTATTGTGTACTCGCTACTTATTTATAATCAAATTCACGTGAACCTAAAGCATTCTGATCCCACCAATAACTTTCTGTCATCTTTCTTTTGTTTTGTCTCAAATCCCTACAGATACTTATGTCTTGAGTCTTGACTTTGATAAAAGAAAGAAAACAACATAATTTTACTCAAGAAATCTGCCAAGGAAGATTTGAAGCCACATGCTAGCAAGTAGGCAAGTGGTGCAATCTTGCAGGAAATCAAAATATTCTTGATTTCCTAACTTTATCATCAATAAATTATTTTCAGGATTTCAATCTCTCAAATATGTGAAAATTATGAAGTTCTAAGACCATGGACGTTATGATTTCTGTTTAATTGGTCATGTATATAATCAAAGAATTGCTTACAATCTTAGCTGATAAAATGGAACCCGTTTTCTGATGAATGAGAGACAGTTCTATTAGACGATATTGAGGGGTACAGCAGATGGAGGCCAGAGAAAGACCAATGAGATTTATAAGCACAAAAACTAGCAAAGAATCGAGGGAGCAAGCCAAAAAAGCGCCATGATGGCCAGATCAGGCATAAGTTCATGTTGATTATGAAACTGCAATTATCATTTGATATTAAACGATGGATTAAAGCATTAAAAGGAACGAAGTTACTCATCCATCAAAGAGTAAGTGCCACAACATGCCATTGCAATTTACACATTGATATTATTGCTTCCTAAGGTATGTTCTCAGGTAACCCCTCACTGCCAAACCATCCAGGATGCTTAGATCCATATATCTGATGTGCAGTCACCTCCTGGGTATCTCATCTCATGGGCTAGGGAAGGTCCATCAGGTTCAGATGCAAAGTCTACAAAATAGTTTGGATTTATTGCAAGACCACCTTTCTCAGTGTCAACATCTATCTGTAACATATGAGATCCTTTCTCCACGACTTCTGGATAAAACTGACGATCCCAAGTACTGAAAAGTGAGTTGGTGACATAAAGCCGCTTCCCGTCTAGACTCAGCTGAATCATTTGAGGCCCTCCTCTCAATCGATGTCCCTAAACAGAAATTATGAAGTTTATCAATCTGTACCACAATGCAAGTTAAGGTTGACTCTTTGGCAGAGACACAAATAAGCTCTAGGGATGATATCCAAAACTAAAACATTATTTCATAAGTGTTTTTATGAGCCAGAATTATACACGACAAATTGAGGAAAAAAAAATTGTTTTTCATTCCAAATTCCCAATTAACTAACTCCCACTGCACAATTGGTCCAGTGGAAAAATGTAGCATCATCAATGCATGGACACGGTAGTTGGAGGCTTGGTGTGTCATGATGTCCAGAAACGTAGCAGTTCCTTCTCTTTGACAAGAAAGTATGCCTAAAAGGCATATCAGCCTTTGTTGGTTCTAAAGTTTCCATACCAGATGATATAACTATTTGCTTCCTGGCAAATGCGCATATCTGGCATGAGCTATTGGTGTGGAAAGTATTCCAAAGGCTGTGTGATACGTGAGGGATGGGCCAAATGCATTCTAGTATGGAAGGATAATCAGATTAACATGCATTTAAACTAGAATCCATCATTACAGTATTGTCAACAGAAATATAAAAATAATAGTAAAGCAGTTAAGAATTTTTAGTAGACAATTTAGATATAGGTGTTAGTACTTTAGATTTTTACAATGATCATACTAACCTGGATTTCTGGAACATCATACTGCCAGGTTTTTCCATCTTCACCCTCAGCAACTACTGGGCTACCTTTTTGGATCAGCCCCCCAACCCAGACTTGTCCTTTCAGGACAGGATTTTTGGGGTCCTCAATGTTGTACTGTCTGACATCTCCATGCAGCCAGTTGACAAAATATAGAAACCGATCGTCAAGAGATAAGAGAAAATCAGTTATAAGCCCTGGCATTTCTGGAAGAATCCAGTTTTGCACCTTCAATGGTTTCACTGATATTGCCAACTGAAAAGACAAATGGGGATCGCCAAGTATTTTGGCAATGGAGTCATTTTAGAATGACATTATCCAACAAACAGTAATGCTATCCACAAGGAAAACAAGCATCTTATCTACCATTTGCATACCTCATGGCTCCATGATTCATCAGGGGTCTTGAAAAATCGTACCATGTTACTTGTTAAGGCACATCCAACAAACCCTGTATCTTTAGAAGGATTGTGAAGGAACCTTATCTGCAAATCAGTCAAACAGGGATATATCAGAGATTTTATTTGAAGAGTCGCGATGCCTTGCAGCAATGATGACAGTATATAAACAAAAGTGAGTTTGTGCATGCATCATAGGCAAAGAAACGTTGGCCATATCTAAATCATAGGAATCAACATATTGATCTAAAGAAATCACCTCCAAGGGCAAGAGTCCAGTACTGCCAAGATCCAATGTCTGTTTCAGTTCACCATTAGGCCAACTGTAGACATGCAAATGCCTCCCATAAAGACCATCTGAAACATGTTGCGGATTGAAGCCTTTAGTGAAGGCTGCAGGAGCTCCCCATGAGGAGCTAATCATGGTGTTGTGTCGAGGTTGGTACCAGAAATCATAACCAAATTTCGGACTGTGCCCTGGTTTCTCCCACCTAATGATCATGAAGATGATTTAAAGGTTACAAAAATCACATTTTTCTTACTCTTCAGTGAAATTTGCATCTCAGCACACTTTCAAGAACACTAAAGGTAAAGTTGATACATAATCAACCCCATTTCATGTGTCTGGAAAACATTTTTTTAGTTATTTAGTACCAGTAGAGTGAATTAAGTGAATCAAACCAAAAATATGCGTTAACCAAAGCGAAAGAGTTAAAGAGGAAGCTGCTTAGGTTAGGGGCATGGACAAATACCTCCCCTTTACGTTGAATTCTGAATCAAGTAGAAGAAATCCATTTCCCTCTGCCTTTCCATCTTTATCTCCTAGGCATGATACCATGACATCTCCAGAAGCAAGGCAATGGGATGTGTGTGGATATGCTAATCCTGTCTTATTTACAATATCCGCAGGCTCAACAACTTTATGCAATGAGGGAGCCCTTGGATCTTTTAGTGTGTCAATTGCATATATGCGACCAGATCTGTTGGAAATAGATAGCATAAGAAACTTATTGAGTGTTTGGTTTAAAAAGTTAAATGATTGATGATCTTTAGATGGCAGAGATATCTGACTGGAATAAAAAGGAAACTTGATATTCAAAGAACTGATTCAAAGTCATGGATTTCAAAGCATGCTTCAGCTTTCAGATACAAGTGGCAAGTAATGAGTATAAAAAACAATGGAGTATTTCAGTTGGTACCACTGCATGACATTTTTTGAAATGAAATCTTCAAAACTTCAACGCACTCATGAATGCTCACGACCTAACTCTTGCTTGATAATTCTTAAACAGCATGGTTAATTTTTTAACCTAAGAATCAATTCTTATATTTGTTTTGATTTTATACCATGAAAGCACCCTCCAATAACAATGTTAGTACTCGTGTTTGTTGGTTCAATGCCAAAATCTACGTGCATAGTTCCTAGTTTTCTACAATGCAACTCTCTTCTTGTCCAGATTAAAATTCGAAAATATAAAATAAACTGCAGTATCTTACATCAATGAAGGAAGGATCAGATAACGCCTGGCTGCTGATGGATCTCCATGACAAGAGCTACAAGAATTCCACCCTGAATGATGTAGTTCATCTCCTAAGTTTGGCATAGGTAGCCTGTGGATAACTTTCGAATAATTAGGTGAGTTGGGATCTACATCCACTGTGGCTAGATAATCAGGCTTCTCTATTCCCGTTCCTGTATAGATATTTAAAAAATTAAATTCCTTATCATCACTTATTTTCCATGAGCTTGTCAAAAATGATAATATTAAGGAGTTAAGATAAAACTCGGGAACATTAATTCATTTAATTGATCCATCAATAAAGGAAGCAGCTTTAAGAGGCATACATTAGAAACTGTAGCAAGTATTTAAATGTAAATATCAAGTTGTTAAGCCATGCAAATCAAGAACAGGCCTAAATCTCACAATAATATTCTGCTACAATCTGAGGTTTACTGTATAAAACTAAACATGTAGTGTTTTCAAAAGTAAGAGATAAAAGTCCATTAACATATAGAATTAAAGTGTTCCCATATTTCTTGTAAAGAAAATGTTGTAAGCATGCACTAGACAAAATCATTTTCATTAATAGGAGATACTACTTTCCTAGACCAAAAACTTAAGTCCAAAAAAAGGGCGAAAACCATAATCATGTTTCCTTAAAAGCAGCAGCAGCAGGAGAGCATTCCCTGGAGGAAATGTATTTCTACATCATATGATGGACCAGCATATCCCAGGTACTGGAGGAAATCTTTGATCAAAATGAAAAGGCAAATAAATTCCCAGTATCCCTATTGCTCACTTTCTCTGTCTATAAACAAAAGCAACTGTGAACAAGAAAGATTCACAATAATATTCTTTTGACCCCACCAAAATTGAAGTTTCACCAATTATATGCACAAAGCTCCATAAATTAACTTGATCAGAGATCATATCCAAGAAAGTTAAAGGGGAAAAAATCACAAAGAACAGAAATTTTGGTGACAGTATGAAGATATACACTGCTTATCAAGATCTGAAGTCACAACCAAATTTTCCCAGAAAAAGAAACCAAGAAAACCACTCTCATCCATCAAGAAGGAAACTTCAAGAAACTCCAAAGAAAAAGAATCAAGCACACAAAGACCACAACTAAAACAAATAATGGGAAAGAAAAATAAATAAAGTTAACAACAACAACAATTACCAGCGTAAACACAAGTGACATAAATAAGTGACTCTCTTGGACCAGACATGGCTTCAAGTGGGCTAGCATAACCTGGTCCTTTCTTGCAGCATCCATGTCCATGAGCACTCACCACTTCTGTCCCTGTAGCCATCTCTCTCTCTCTCTCTCTCTCTCTCTGGATGATGATGGTGAGCAGCAAGAACCAAGAAGTTTCAAGTTTCTAACACAAAATAGTGTTTTTTTTGGTAATATTACACAGAATTGTTAAGTCATGCAATCTTACATTAGAAGAACAGAACTCCCATCTAACGTGTTGCTGTTTCTATTTATTTTTGCTGAAATTGAGGTGGCAGTCCTTTTGTTTTTTTTTTTATTGAATTTAGCCTCCTATTGATACCTTTGTTGAATGTGTCCAGGGGGGATGCATCTGTACGCCTTACCTAGTTTTTTTTTCTAATTGATGTGTTTTTTTATATTTTGATGAAGTATGTTTTTCAAAAATATAATTTGTTTAAAAATATATTAATTATTTTTAATATTAAAATATTAAAATAATTAAAAAATATTAAAAATATATTAATTTGATATTTTTTAAGCTAAATGTATTTTTAAAACATACTTAAACACAATTATAAACAAAAATAAATAGTCTCTTAAATGAAAGTTTATTATTGTCCTTTGCAAAATCTTTTTAACTAGTTATTAGGAGTAAAATGATTTTTTTAATATGATACAATTATTTTTTATAAATTATACAGGGTAAAACTGATTATTTTATATAGTAAAAATACTCATTTAACTTTATAATAAAATAACTTAATGTCTACTACTGAAGTATATTTTTGTATTTTTAATTTTTTATAATATTGTAATTACTTTGATGCTTTTAAAAACAAAACCAACAAAATTTTCACCCAAGACTAATTTTTTTATTTATCATTTTACATTGTTTTTATTGTAAATTTCAAGAGTACTCATGAGCATTTTTGCAAATTACATTTATTAAATATAATTTTTTTAAAAAAAAATAATTGGCGTGTATTGTACACATGTTAGCATGTGGACAGCCCCCGCTCTATTCAGGCGGCACATGAGAGGTTGTCTGACAATCAAATACCGCCTTTCGAGGTGACATTTAAAAGGTCTTGGCACCCCTAACTCGATAAGGAGGCACATGTTCCAAGATTCACGGCAGTTTGGCATTAGCGGATATTTCTTCCCCCCTTCTTCTCTCTCTTCCCGCCTAGATTTTTGCAATGGTCCCTTAAAAATTCAAGAACAACCCTTTAATTTGTTGATTTTTCATATTTGGTCTATTTTCTTTTTATTATGATTTTATATCTTGAATAATTTATAAAATTAGCATGTCTTTTCAATTTCATCCCTCTTAAATTTTTTTATCTTTTAAATTTGGTCCCTATTTTTTTAATTGCTATTTTTTTATTTGAAATCATTTTTTAAATTGATTTTGTTTTACAATTTCACCCTCCTTTGGTTTTTTTTTCTATCAAATTTAATCCCAATTATTTTGATTGCCAATTTTTTTGCTTTGACAAGTTTTTAAAATTGTTATTTTTAAATTGGTTCATAATAAACTTTTTGATTGAACCTAGATCTAGGGTTGTATGGGTTGCGAGTTTTAAAGATTTGACCAGGTTTAGGATGTTTTTCCAGGTTTGCTTGGTTTTTTTTTATTTTTCTAAGCTAATTTTTTTCCTATTTTATCCTATAGTGTTTATTCAATTGAAGATTGGGTTCCTTTTTTTTTTATCTTGCTTTCTATGTGGATTTTTTTGCTGGTCTTAAAAAATACCTGATTATCTTAGGTGTTTTTGTTTATCATTCTTTGTTGGGTTTTTCTTTTAAGTTTTGTTCTCATTATTTTCAATGCTATTTTTTTATTTGATATAATTTTTTTAATTTAATTTTTTCTCTAGAATTTTCCACTAATTTTAATAATGACCCGAACTTTCTTGGGTTTTTTTAATTGTTGCTTTTTGTTGGATTTACTTTGACTAATCAATATTAAATTGGTTAGGAATTGAACTTATTGATTCGGCTCGGATATAGGATTTAATGGGTTGTGAGTTTGAGACCTTTGCCCAGGTTTAGATGGTTCACCTAGTTTTCTTGGGTTCGTTTCTCTTTTTTAAAGTTGGTGTTTTTTCAGTTTTATCATTCAACATTTATATTATTAGTGATTAGGCTTTGTTTTTTTATCTGCCTTTTATATGATATTTTTAACCATGAATTTCTTGTCATTTTCCTTATTTTTTGTCCATATATCAACATTTTTTTCCTGAAGACGTTTATGCCTCGAGTCATTTAAAATAAATAAATTAAAACACGCTTGAGTCATAAAATTATAAATATTTTTCAACTTTATCCTCTTCTATTTTTTTATCTTTCAAATTCAATCATTTTTTTATTGTTATTTGTTTTGTTTGTGATTATTTTTTAGTTTTTTTTTTATAATTTCATCCACTATGAGGTTTTTTTTTTCTATCAAATTTGATCCTTATTTTTTTATTGCTATTTTTTTTCTTTTGCAAGTTTTTAAAAGTGATATTTTTTCATGATTTTATTCTTTAAAATTAAATTGGTTGCCTAGTCAGAAAAAAATTATATATATATAAACAAATATGTAAACCCTCATGATTAAATATGTAATTTTTTTAAAATTTAAGATTATGTATGTAAAGAAAGTATTAGTAAGGGAAATAATATTATCACAAGGAAAGTAATAAAAGTCTCGAAGGAAATGATAAGAATCTAAACTTGAATTAAAAAGCCTAATACTTGATTGAAAAAAAATTAAAATAAGGAGGAAATGTCATGGATAAGAGTGAAAATCCTATGATTTATTTAGCATGCAAACCCAGACTAAATAATTGAAAACTAGTGTATGGAAATACCGATTGCAAACCCTTAAAAATCTGAAAATAAAATAAACAAAAAATAAATAAATAAATTTACATATGTGATAAATAGGTGATAAAAAGATAGAATGACATGAAAAAGTGTTGGTGTAAACCTCGATTGAAAATCGATAACAATATTGTGAAACGGTAATAAGCCTGTAAATAAACTAAATGGTGAAAAAATAAAATAAGTACATTTTGAAATAAGAAAATGATCCGGAGGATTTAAAAATAATTAATAAGATACATGGAAGGATGAAACAAGAAAAATCAAATTTTGGTGTAAAATCACTTACCGACCAGTTCTACGTTATCAAATATAACTCTTAATCCGATCGTTGGATCGAGCAAAAACATTATGAGGGATCTCCTGACACATTTCTCTATCTTAGGTTAAGATCTTAAGGCAATTGAAGTTGGGAAAGCCATACAAAATGTCAATAACCAGGCATAAAATAACATGTAGGCTCATTAATGACATTTTGATAAATAAGCTCGAATTAAAACACCTGAAATTCAACTTTTTATTCTCCTATAAAATGCAAGCAAGAACTAGAAAAGAAAGGAAGAAGAGAAAAAAAATGTTGAGAACATCTACAATTAAAACACCTTGAGAGAAACAAGAAATTTAGGCAAGATTGTAAAGGAATGAGGGCTTAAACACAATTAAGACAAGATTTAAGAAAAAAAAATAAAGTGAGGAAAAGGAACAGGGAGAGAGGGATCATGACATAAAAGAAGAAGAAAAAAAGGAGAAAAAAACTTTGATTAATTAGCATTTAAAATTTATATCATCAAAGGATAAGATGTTATAAACTCGTTTGTACAAGTCAAAGTGAAGATTAATGAAGTTTATGTGTGCTTGGAATGTGTTAAAGATGATTTGAAATGAATTTAGTTATTTGGTTTAATTGAATTTGAATGTCTAGTGTACTTGGGAATGATAATTTAAAGGAGGTTAGTATAATTGACAAGGAATTTGCATGAATTGATTGTGTTAGCATGTAATGGAAAGAAATACTAGGTGAGAATGATTTTTTAACTTGTTAGCATATAAATTCTTAATATACCTTTAAGAAGGGTTTAATCATAAAATGAACTGAAATTGGATAAATGGTGAGGGAGGACAATTTGTATTGGGTGAAAAATATTAATACGAATGGTTGTGTGTGCGCATACTTGTGTATAGTGAGTATGTAAATAATGATTTTATCCCTTGTAATTGTGAATAAAAAAAATTAAAATAAGAGTTCTTTGATTCCTAGAAGAATAAGTTATTGTATTCAAGGTTTCTATCTTCTGAAATTGTATGAGTGTAAAATGAAATTGTTGATAGCATTTTGTAGTTTTTGTATTTATGTAGAATTTGCAATTTCTGTTTATGTCGTGTAATTAAAAATATATAGGCTAAGTAGATGCTTTTAGATTGCAAGTAGTTATGTTAATGCCATGTAGTGTAGATTAAGGATGGTAAAGTTTTAATATGTTGGATTTATTTTCATATAATTTGTGAGTTAACTCAGTTTAATTAAGTTTTTTTTCTTGTTAATTTTTTTAGTTTTCACATTCAATATTGAGTATTTTTATATTCTAAATGGATTCATGTTGATTTTTTTTATATATATATTTTGTTATTATTGTTATATTTGTTATTTATATTATTTAAATTAATGATTAGTTAGGTGACTCATGTCTTAATCTTTTTCCCTTGATATTTTTCTCACATCGTAAAAAATTGACTGCCCGTGGGGAATCACGTGCCACAAGCGTAGTTTATTCACTAATTTAGAGTATTTTTATTTTTGAGATAACTTTTATGGTTGTGGATTAAAAAAAATAAGTTTTAAAAAAATATGATTAGGTGTGGTTAGTTGGATTTAGATATGTGTTTGGTAAAAATTATGATTAAGATTTATGTGCAGATAATGAAACTTAGTTAAAAAAACACATATAAAAACTACTTATCAAAAATTACATTTCAAACTTAATTTTTTAATGAATTTTATAATATAAAATACAGTTTGATTGATTACTAAATATCTTATTGCGCCCCGCACAAACATAAAAACAGTTGTTAAACAACCGCAGCTTTATTCAATGGTTCTCGAGGAGATGTACAGAAAGAGGAAGAAAAGATTGAGGAAGTGGTG
>Ga0307515_10006426_pt1 | contig 23520 bp, 29 predicted proteins | sample 17_EM_MG_FD_194513 | JGI IMG/M metagenome (GOLD analysis project Ga0307515, IMG submission 194513) | Populus trichocarpa ectomycorrhiza microbial communities from riparian zone in the Pacific Northwest, United States - 17_EM | ecosystem: Host-associated > Plants > Roots > Unclassified | place... | reverse complement strand
CGGAGATACAGAGGTAACGGAGGTGGAATGAGCGACGCGGAGTATATATTCGGGAGACCCCGGGGTAGATAGATAGACAGCATCTCATTTTCATCTCATCTTGTCATACAACGAAAATACACACTCTATGTTTCCCAACTTTTGGTCTCACTCGCTCTTAGCGAGATTTCGTGGATCCGCGCAATTGCGTGGATCCTTATGCATTGCAATCCCGATGCAAGCGTGTACACAATGAACCCATTCCGACGTATGGTCACAGTTGGCCACAACGCCAGAGTGTTTGTTTAAAGTAGGAGGCCGACAGAGCGAGAAGAAACGGCGAAACGGCGATCGGAGGGCGATATGCAACTCGATGCGTGGTATTGACGCCGGGCGCGGAGTAATCCGCCACCGGGGTGTCTCTGACGGCACTGACGGAGCGCGTCCACTCTGACGCAGCCAGTCTGCCCAGACGGAAATGTTTTTTGCTGATGATGATTCTGTTGTCAATTGAAACTATAGAACCTGCATAAAAGGTTGAACTTTGAATTTTTAAGAGAGCAGATCTCTGACTCAGTATTCAAATTGAAATCCACAGAGAGCTGTCTATTAATACTGAATAATTATATGTACAGTTGCTTTAAGATAGTAAGAGACAGTGGTAATGGTAATGATAATAATAATGGTAAAAGTAAAAGGTGATAATGATGATATTAATGACAGTTCCAAAAGCACATAGTTAAGTAGGTTGGCTATGTCAATATCAATGTCAACACTTTCACAGACTTAATGCCTTCTATTATCCACAGATTCTACAAACTAAGAGTTTCAATTGGCCTATACTTTGGTGGAGAAATACTATGCCTATCAATATAAAGTCAATTCAAGTTCAGCTCTGAAGTAAACACTTATGGTGACTGTTAATATAACTGTCATATAGACTCTGCACGAGATTTTCAATCAGACTTTAACTTTGACTGAAAATCAGACTCGTAGACTGGCTTCTAGCTTTGCTGCCAAGCAGCTTTTCCATTATACTTTTAATCCCACTTGCTAGCTGGCATTCAATCAGTCTCTCTGTTGGGCTATCAGATAGACATTCAAGAAACATTTCTATCAATGTGTCAGCAACAGTAATACCAATCATCAGTTAAGACTGACTGAGCTTTATCACAAGCTAGCTATATTGAATTTTGTTGCTCTATTTATATACATATATTGGTAACTAGAGGTGACTATAGACAGTACATGATACTAATATTCAAAGGAAGCTTACTATAAGCCGCTTGCCTATATATAAGTGTACAGCATAGTCAATATATAAATATAACTTTTGCCAGTAATCTAGAGAAGGTTCTATATAGTTATTCAATTACTAATAGGTATATAGTTGTATCTAGATTCTGTCTTGAAAGTATTCAGCAGATCTATCTGTAATTGCAATGGTATAAATAAATAGTAGCAATAATTATAAGTACTAGAGGGACATTATATATCATATAAAATTGTAAGGAGATTTAGGAAGTATAAATTACCAATTATTTTATGGTGTTGTTATATTTTCTTAACAGCCATATAACAATTCACACAAATTTAATATTATTCTGAGAAATGTAAATTTATAACCTCTACAAAGTTAAATTATAACATGTAATTCAGCATTGTTTTAAATATTTACAAATATATAATTGAAACTACTTGTCTCCATAATCTACTAGTAGATAAAGAAGCATGTATTGTATATATACAATAGTAGTTAACCTCAATGCTACTTTTAACTATAAACATGGAGTTGTTTAATATTAACTCTGGTAATAATGACAGTATACATAAGTTAATAACAAATTTGCAAATATACTATGTTTATATTAGCTGGCATAATAATTGCTCTATAATATGGTAAATATTCTACAATATATAGAGTATTGATTTGTAATATTTGAAACAAGAATGAACTAATACTGATAACTTAGAAATTATTGGGACTGGCCCCATGGTGCAGAGATATCACTCCTGACAGTAAAGGTGGAGTATATGGTTGTAATACTCAGAGTTTGAATCCCAGTACCATCCCCCTGGTGTGAAGGGAACACAAAGTAGTCCACCATCAACTCTATGATGTAACTGGGTTGCCCAGAAGCCAAGGAGATATGAGACTCTGTTGTAGTCTAATTAGAGTGTATTCAGTATGTATAAAATGAAGACTACATTCAAGAATGAGTTAATAGAGAGTAAAAGTATATGCAGTTTATTCTTTAGCGTTTTTAGTTTTGGAACAATTCAACTATGTATATATGAAATATTTAATTGTAGCACAGTTGAATAATTACTGATCTAACTATTAACTAATTGATATAATCTTTGTCTATATTTTCACAATTTCATAGATATCCACTGGGTTGAATATTTGATAGAGCTAAATTTTTTTAATATACACTGATAGTTATAAAAACCATATATTATAATAATCAGTTATTATACGAACTATAATACATTATAATTTTTATAAATATACACTATAATATCTAACCTAACTGATATATATTGATCTGCAAAGTGTAAATCACCTATAAGCTATATGCAAGCCATCTATATATCTTATTCAACAGTAACATCTCATTTAAGTAGTTTTTATCAAGTATTAGATTATCTGAAGTGATAGACTACTATCTTAAATACTCCAAGCTTATATGTAAGTACTGTGCAATGATATCACAGTATTGAAAATATATGGTACTTGTTATAATAAGTACTTCAAAAAATACTCAAATTTGAAAATAGCTGCAACCTCTGTGCCAGTTTGCAGAAGTATAATAACATTGATAATATGTTTACTTAGAAGCTATTTGCATTATTTTATTGCCACATAATATTTTGAGTTTTATATATATCTTGTTTTGATATTTATATACCCACTATACAATAAGACTTGTAAAATAATAATATGGAATATATTCTTTTACAATGTTAATATATATATATACATTGTATGCAAAGGTCAGTCAGTATCTTTTAAGTTTATTTGTGATATATAGAATAAGATTGAGATGTAGAAACTTATAAAATACTGGTGGTACCACAGAGTGATAATGATAAAATGAACCAAAACATATATATGGAGGCTGAGATTATGCAGACTTGGAAAATAATATTGAAATAGAAATTATAATAACCAAAAGATACACTACATTAGTAAAATGGGAACTATTCTTAAAGTTACATTCAAACAATTCAAATACTGAGATTACTTTCAGCTGTATTTGCAGATACTAGTACATCTAGCAACACTTTGACATTACTATAAAAATGATTTGTTTTGGTCCTTATTACTTTACTACCATACACTCTAGATATTACTGCCATGCCTCTGTGCACTATAGGTCTAATACTGTGAGTTATGTGATTTTGTGGTACATTTCCCTATATTATACAGTTTGCAAAATATTATGGCAACTTGTATATGAAAATCTAAACTTGTGCAGTAGAGTTGTAATACCAATTGGGATATGAACCAGTTTGTGTTCAGATACAATCACATATTCTTTTAGTACAATGATGTCATGAATCGAGATATCACCTGCATTTTGTGTAGAATATGAGTTAGTTAAATATTTACACACAGTTTGAATTGTATACTACTTCCACAATGACTTTTAGCACTCTACAAAAGACATTGCAATTCTTAAAACTAATAAAGTCGAATGCCTTTGCTCATATTCGAATACTGATCATTCTGAAGTTGGAAACACCAGAGTTGTATTGATGATCCATGGCAATGGATATATGCTGAGAATATCATCGTTCAACTTGTCTCTCAACAGTATATAACCTGTTGGAATTGATTGATATTTACCTCATTATATTGGTACTGCCATACTACTGAATCTTTATCCCAACTCAACTGTGGCAAATTCATCTCAGATATGATTTCTGACCACCTACAGGTGATCAATGTGATACTAATGAGTGTGGCTCTGACAGAGTCTGCAGTATTTCTGGCTATGAATCTGTGCTGTGACATAGTTATTGACAATTCCAGCTCTGATAAATGTCACTCTGCCAAGTGTCGCTTTGACAAGTGCAGCACTGACATAGTCTCTGACAATCTCGGCTTTGATCATTATGGCTATCGCAAGCATAGTGTAAAGTAGTCTGACAATTGTCGCTGTGATAAATATAACTTCTAACTAAGACTTTAATATTCACTCTGCCTCTGACATGGTTCTGACAAGGTGCAAAAGAGAATACTGATAAGTGCTGATTCTTGATAACAGGCGTCACTGCTGAAATTAACATATGTAATTAATCTATAATGTTATATTATGTGTTTCAAAAGAAGCATAGTGGTTGAGTGGGTAGTGGTCATCTATACTGCAAGGAAAAAGTTGCACAGGTAGAAGAACTAGAGAACCATTTACAATGTATTCTTTGTGTTTACAGTTTATCTTGATATATTATCATTGGATAGTATATATTTGTTATTACAGATAACAGATACTGCAAATCTTGTACTAACAAAAGGTCATGATGTACCTTCAGCTATACTATATTTCAATTTGTATTAGCTTCCCCTGAATTGACTCTATCGCTGAAACTACAAGTATATAACACTTTGGCATGAGAATTTCTTGTTGTTGTAATCAACTGTGGTTACATGGTGGTGGTTGATCTCCTTGTATCTATGTATTCTCCAATAGATTCTCTTATTCATACCACTTCTCTACACTCATTGCCTTTTGAACTACCACTGTTTCCAGATTATTGAACAACTGAATACTAACAGCAATGTGATTTTTTTAGTATATCCATTGACAGAGAATACATCAGGAAGGAAATTCAAATGTTCATTGGTATTTGCTGATGCTGGTATCCTCTTGAAATACCAAAGAATGGAATGTGATAACATCAATAAACTCCAATATGGTAATAACCTGCAGTAATGGCAGAGTTGAAATTGCGCTGCATTTGCTAATTACTCTGTTGATGGGAGGTATCAACCTAAGTGATAATTTGTCCAATGCCAGAGAATTCCCCACCAGAAGCTTTCTTAATATATTGACCTTTAGTGAGAGATGATATAACTGAATGATATACAGCTGATAATACCTATCAACTCACTATAATATAAACGCATTATGCACCATAGCATCTGCAAAACATAGTTACCATTGTATGAAGTGCAGTTCAGATTCTTGAAAAGCTTGTGATCAGAGGCATAAGAGATTTCAGTGTTATTGTTCCCAGCAGATTCCATCTCACTCTTGCCTTGGATATTGTGGAGAAAGGAATGAAAGTTCTGTAACTTGCTCTAACTGTAGCCCTTGTGGTATGGTAGAAAGTGGTGAATATTGGTTTTGATACCACTAATCAAATCTTGAAAGTATTTAATTATGGTTTCTGTATTGGAGTGGTAGCTGACATTTGATTTGAGCTCAGTATCATATGGTGTATACTTCGAGCATTTGTGTTTCGGTTTAAAACTGTCGGCCGGCACTGGCTGTCTAACCTTTGCGATATCCTTCTACTCAGTACCAGTCCATTATGTCAAGCAGGTGAGATTGTCTCCAAACCGGCCAAGAAGCAAGAAATCATGGTGAAACATTTATTTATTAGGCCCAACCCTTTTCTGGCCATCAATATCTGGCAGAAAACCAACAATTCATTTCCAGGTGAATTCTTTACAGAAGCTCTTCAGTTGCTGGTACATCAGGACAACATTCTGTCCACTATACAGTTTACTTCCAGTATAGATATTGGTGAAATGTAGAAAGTTGGCATATTTCCTCAGCGCTACATCTCCAGCTGTCTTTGTTCACAAAGATAGGAATCATTGGACATGGCAACAGCTGGTCCAGCGGCCAAACCAAGGAATGTCATGGTTGAGCTGATTGGGAGTACAGATATCACTAAGCGAAGGATTATGATGAAACTCGCCTCTTTTGTACTTAGCGCCATTAGTCATCAATCAACCTTATGTTGATGCAATATGTTTTGATCCACGATACAATAGACACACTTGGCATATGCCCACACATACCTGACTACCCAAGCATGTGCCACCGTACATCAGGTTATGATCTCTTGCATTTACAAGGGGAATAATGATCAGCACTTCCACTTCACTTGTCCCGTGGAGGTCAACATTGTTATGGAGAAGCATCTGCAAAAGCTCAGCGAGTACCCCCTATCCTGGTATGTTTCTGACGGTGGCTGCTGGATGTCACCTGTACAGTCTGAGAGACAAGAATTAGTGCCGATTTCAATATACGATTGTGCAGGATGAGTTTAATCAAGATCACCATCACCAAGTTAAATGGCACGAACTGTGTACAATGGGCAACCAAGATGGCCCTACCTCTTCAGCAGAACCAAGTGTATGGTATCATTAAAGAATACAATGACAAGCCCGGAGAGCCTGCTGCAAACACCACCACCACAGAGATGGCCAGTTTCAAAGACTGGATGAATCGCCATGGTGTTGCCAGATCGACTGTGCTGCAGGGCCTGCAGCTGAGGATCCAAGAAGAATACATGGTTGTTGACAATGCGAAGATGCTTTGGGAAAGGCATGCATCAGCCTACAAGTTAAAGTCGAAGCTCAACATCTTTAAGGTTAGGGAAGACCTGTGTAATATCCAGCTACAGGAATGTGGAGATGTTGACAAATACGCATCACCAATTGATGGGAATGTCAAAGATTATGCTCTCTGTACAGGGCTTTCAACCGCTGACACTGATGCTGATACTGACCCTGCAAAGTCAACTTCAAAGATGAGTGAGCAAGAGTACATCTTCAACCTCTATGGCAGATCCCAAGGAATGACAAGCAGAAAGTCTTCATGGCGCATATTATGGACACAAATCTGGAAATAACCACCATGCCCAAAGAGATTGTCACCATGTTTGTCGAAAAGAAATCCGCAGTAAAGAGGGAGAATGGGCTTGCTGTAGAAGATCTGCTCTTTGCAAAGAAGGGTGGCAAAGGTGGTAAAGGTGGTAAAGGCGCCAAAGGTCCAAAGAAGAATGAGCGAGAAAACAATAAGAAACAAATGGATCAATGGAAGTAGTGCTATCATCAACAGAGTGGGCATATCACCGAGAATTGCTTCAGCATGCGATGCAGTTGTCCTACCAAGGTTGCCTATACTGCAGCAAAAACATTGACTGAGACAACTTCGATGCTCACCACTTCCATCGACAACTATTGGTTGGCAGCTAGCTTGAATCCTTAAACCTGGGATTGGTTCATCGATCGTGGGTGACAGAATCACCTCTCTGGCCAACATTGAATGTTTGTTACATACACTGAATATCCTGCGAATACAAACAATGTGATGGATATAATGGGGTTGTATCATTTGCATCTGGATATGGAATTGTTAGGTTGATTTGTCAAATGCCAGATGGAACGACAGAAACAATCATACCTCAAGCAGTGGTGCATTTGCCAGGATCTTTGAATTTCATCTCACAGTCTTAGATCATTGACACGGACATCAAAGTTGAACTGGTGAGTCACTATGGACACAACCTCTGCAATTGCCATCCCAAGTGATATGCCACTGCATGCTATATCGAACAGCCATTGGTTCTGCATCGAGTTCTATATTGACCTCTGGAATAGACAGAGCAAGAAAATATCTAGAATCACCGCTGCCTGCTGGCCCTTAAGATGACTGAGCACGCATCTCGGCATGATGCAGAGAAGTAGAAGTTGTGGCATGGCCGCTAGCCACACATAATTTTCAATGCGTTAGGGATCTTGCCGAAAGTCACGGTCAACACTCTGTGAATGACTGGCAAGTTCAATTGTGAATGCTGCAAAAACTGACAGTCATCTCGAAATCCCTTTACTCCAAATACAACTTCCTGTACCACTGAGCCACAGGAGCTAGTGCACTCAACCGTATGTGGTCCATTGGAAACAGCCATCGGAGGTGGTCAATATATGGTCTTCTTCATCGACAACACCACAAGGTATATAGATAAGTACATATTGCAGTACCTGTCAGAATCCCTGGGTAAATTAAACAAAAGAATGGCACTCGGAGAAGAGGAGTCAGGCAAAGAAGTGAAACGATGTCATACAGCTGGAGGTGGTTAGTATACCTCCAAGATGTACGCAGAATACCATAAATCAGAAGGGATCTTAAACGAAATGACTACGCCCTACACTCTTCAGTCTAATGGGGTTGTTCAATAGGTGAAGCACATGATGATGGAGGCTGTACGATGCATTTTCGCCGATGCCCCAGTTTGGAAGAAATCATGGGTGTTTGTAGTCTTGGTGACAATGTATTTCAAGAACCGCACTTCGACACACTTGGTGGTTGGTAACTCCCCATACAAAGCCTGGCATGAGAGGAATTATTTTGGAAGCATCTCTGTAGGTTTGGATACTTGGCTTTTGTGAATGTTCTGAATGAGAAACGAAAGAAGATGGATTACACAGCCACTCCTGGTAGATTTGTTGGGTATAGCAGATCAACTAAACGAGAGTTTGTGCACAACTCATTGGCCAAGACACATCACCACTCCAGAGATTCGGTTCTTGGAACATGGACGTGGTACACAGCACCAGATGGTGCAGATGAAGCAATCCTGAATGAGCACTTCTGCAGAGCTGTCATCGAGGAACCCCAGCCCACAGGAAAGCAGCGAACCTGGGATGAATGTTCCCAACTTCAAACAGAGGAGTCATTGGATGAAGAATCACCTCTGGAACCTCCACTGCGAAAGAAGAACTCACGAGACTTGGCAGGCTTCAAGATGTCACTTGGAGATCACTGGATGTTGCCGGCTGAAGGCAGTTATCAAAACTGCGCATGCAAGTATAAGCTGGCCGTGACTGCACAACATGCTCTCGAAGATGAGGAATTTGAATATAATATTCCTTTTCATGCTGCAGCAGCCATCTCTAACAATCATGATCAGAAGGATGGGATGGATGATCCAAAGTCCTATAAGGCAGCAATCTAGTCCTCGCCTGCTGAGAAATGTAATTCGGCGCTGACAGTTGAGTTAGATGCAATTTGTCAACATCAAGCCTTTGGAGATTTCATGAATCTTATGAAAGGGAGTAAGGCTATGCTAAGTGATTGGGTATACAAGATCGAGCACAATGGAGCAGGCTATGAGCAACCGATCAAGGCCCGGCTAGTCTGCAGAGCAAATCACTGAATTGCAGGGATTGATTACCAGGCTGCATATGCTCTGACAGCTCGGTGGGATGATGGTAAGTTGGGACTTGTGATTCTCATCAAGTATGATCTCGAGATCCATGAAATGGATGTATGCACAGCATTCTTGTGAGTCGACTTGGAAGATGAGATATATGTGCACCCACCATAGGGATACATTCGTTTGATCCACACTGGGAGCCAATTCCACAATCCAAGATAGACCAAAACTTCGTGGAAGATGGTGCTCCACTTGAGAAAGCCTCTTGATGGCCTGGAGCAGTTCTCGCACATTTGGTATGGTACTATTACAGACTGTGTGCCCTCGATTGGATTTGATGCATCACTTCTTGCCAGAGGACCATTCGTGCCCAATGATCGGGATTACAGCACATTCATCACTGAAGTCATTCTGTATGACATTGATCTCTCATCATTGCTAATGAGGGCTAGATTGTGCAGATCAAGGATCAGATGAAGAAGAGGTTCCAGATGCAGGATCTCGGGAGTGTCTGCTTCTATGTCAACATGAACATTGAATGCAACCGGGAGCGTCACATGGTTGACTTCCAGCAGCATAGATACATTCGGATGATCTTGGGGATGTCCAGGATGAATGAGTCTAGACCAGCGGTCATGCCAATGACTATGAGGCTTCACCAGAGGAAGCCTGAGGATGAAGCCTGTGAGCAGACGATATAGCAATCGATGATAGGGAGCCTTATATACTCGATGACTGCTACTCGGCTTGATATCACACATGCCATCAGAGGTCTCAGCTGAGATGATGATGATCAGAGGAACGCACATATCGTAGCTCCCAAGCTTGTGTTTTGGTACCACAATGGCATGACGGAATGGCGACTGTGTTGCGGAGGAGCACTCGGAGGAGTAGGAAAGGTTGCACTTGGATGTTTTGTCGATTCAGACTATGCTGGATGCCTGGATGCATATACATCGATATGTGGACTGGTTATCACCTTCAGAGGAGAGGTTGACTGGAGATCGAGAATACAGAGGTCAACTGCCCAGACCACAACTGACCCTGAATACTATGCTTTTGGACTAGGCTGCATGAGGCTCACACAGTGCTTGCATTCTTTGAATGAGCTTGGCATCCAAACACTCACTCACATGTTCTCTGATTCACAGTCCCAGATTACGAGTATCAAGAGCAGAATCCACTGCAGACCTGCAGTTGCACACATTGCAACCAAGTACTACCTTGCTGCAGATATGGCTAGAGATGGAGAGATGGAGTTGAGCTATATACAGACGACTGAGATGCTTGCTGACCGCTTCACAAAACCAGTCCCGACAAATGCATTCTTGAAGCAGTTTGCTTCACTTGGAATAATCGGAGTTGACCTCGTAAATGGTCTGGGGATTGCTGTTGATAATGGCCTCGGAAATGGCCTGAGGATGCATTGAAATGGTCACGGGAGTGGTATCAGAACTGGAATTGGAAATGTCATCAGAAATGCGGTGGGAAAGTCAATCGATTTGGCATGTGTATTCCTAGGAGATCCAAGATGTTTGAGTGGCTCCTCATTTCTGTTGCTCATTGTTGTGTTTTAAACAGTCGCGATAGCCATTCTGGTTGAGGGTTCGGCTAATTGGGAGTATAAATATCACCATGCCAAGGACTATAATGTCAGTTGCCTCTTTTGTAGTTAATGCCATTAGTCATCTATCAACCGTTTGTGGGTGCCAAGTATTCTGTTACATAATACAATCGACATAACCTTACATCTGCCAGCGCACAGTTGACTTCTTGAGCAGGTGCCACTGTACAACAGTCATCCAGGAATATCTTGCATTGAGAGCACCCACTATGTTTTACAATAGATATGGGGTACAGCTCTGCATAGTCTACCAGAAACATCGTAATTTGGAAAAATACATGATGAGTACTCCAATCTGCATACAGAACAACAATTTTGCACTGTCCTGGCCTCTCAAGAGCATGAGACAATGTTGGAATAGATTCATAATACATGAACTTCTTGGTGTGGGTTGTTGATCAGTTTGAAGAATTTCATAAAGACTGATAAGTATTAATGAGTGCATCTTAACTGATTGTCTCATCACTTTAGAGAGGTTGCTGATACTGAGATAACCCAGCAAAGCCATTTTGTCACTGTGAAGTGTGAAGAGCATAGGGGTATTACTGTAAAGTATAATAGAAACAACTGTTGATCCATCTGACAAAGCTTCCTAGGATGTGTTAGCAATCACTAATGTGGTTTAAATATTTAGAGATATTCTCTCAATGAAGGAGCTGACACTTTTGATATGATTACCACTCTGATATATTGGGAATGTGATAAACTATTTGTGATAATGTTATTCATATTTTATCTGATATGCCCTTGGATATCCACTCTCAACACATTTACACAGACATGCTTTTACAGTCATGCTCTCTCTGATATGATATCTCTGATATGCTCCCGCTGACACCCTGTTACATGGGCTCTCTGATACTCCGATTCACCCAATTGCAATAAACATCTAACTAGTAACAATCTTTAAGAATCCAAGGAAACTGGGCTGTATTTTCCACCACCAAATTGCAGTCCACATTGCAGCATATATACATTAGCCAATGCACTCCATTTGTTTGACTGCCATAAACCACAGCAGGTCCTTAAATAGGGGATATCCAAGAATATATTGTTTCACTTGAATGGGGTTCCAAAACCAGAGGAGAGTACCTTTTGGTTCGACACTAATTGAACTCTACTCCTGTCCAAATACCAGGCTGTCAATTGCTTTCGCATCCGCAAGGAGTCGAATGAGCGGACCAGGGTTGTTGGCATGGGCATCACGTACACGAATTATTCATTTGAGAATGTCATTGATGATTGTTGTACAGAGGTTACTATCACCAAGAGTAATTCAAAGTTGCCATTGTTGGAGTATAATAAATAGAGTAAAGACATTCAGTCATTGTTCTGAAATAAGTGAACTCATACCACTGCATCTATTGGGGCTTATGTATTCGGCAACATCTCGATTGTAGGTCATGGGTTTGGACATTGTCACCAAATTGGGACATGTCATCTGGTTGTTCATAGACTAGCCTATCTGGCATGAATAGTATGCCAGAATTGGGGTGAAGATGGGCATCCATTGAATGGCAGTGAGAAGCAAGACTGCTTTATCAGGAAAAGAACAAGCAATATAAAGTGCTGATAGAGAACTGCATTATAGAAGGTCAATGGTTACATTTGAGCACCAGCTGCCACAGGGAATAATCATAGTAACACACCCATCATGTGCCCCTAAGATGTATAATCTATCTAAGCTAAATGGACTTGAATGGAAGCCTATCTTTGATGCATTCTTGTACTACACTATTTTGAGATTTGAGGTATATTCAGTTTGACCACCCTGAATTTATTATTTCGAATGCTGGGAAGTGTCACTTGTAGGGAATATTTTGTACATCCTTTTATTGAATGGTGTAAAACGATGTTTCAGTCATGCACCTATTAGCATTTCTAAACCACACAACCCCTCACTATCTTCTAAACCCCATTCTGTTCAGCCTGTCATATACTCAGTGATCTTGTTCCATCTACCAATTCAACATGTCTTGAATAACTAACATTTTGCTTCTTCTGACTGTTGTGGCGGGAAAATCCATTTCTCACCACCACTGCCACTCAGCTTGGCAGAGGAATTAGCGACGGCAGATGTAAGGAGATACAGGGATGCTGGAGAGGGACTTGGCGACAGGTGAGTACAGAGATCCAGGGGTAACGGAGATAGACTGAGTGTACAAGTATATATTTGGGTGACCCCAGAGTAGATAGAGTTGACATCATCTTATCATACAATGAATTACACACTCTATCTTTCCCAGCATTACTCTCACTTGCTCTTTTCAAGATTTTGTTGATCCCCACCATTGCATGGATTCTCATGGCTGGGTAGTATCACATCGTCTCGCCCACTTCCTACACTCCTGGAGTCAGAACCACTCTTTCTCAGGAATACATTTTGGATGCCGTGGGAGGTGCAGTGGAGTGTTGATGATGGGCTCACTGCATTCTTGCTCCACTGTTTCACCACAAATGGTGCAGTGGAGTGTTGATGAAGGGCTCTCTGCCTTCTAGCTGCGCCATTTCACCACAAGTGGAGCCCAAACGCAGATTCTGGTTTGGAAGGCTGAGGAGGGAATGGTGGGAAAAACCCCCACTAGCTAACATGGGTAAATATGGAGTGAAGGGACTAAGGGACAGTGCTAACAATGTCGGATTGGAATGCCGGATGCCGTAACATTGGTACATTGAAATGAGTAACGAAAATGCATTGACCTTATACGATGATGAACACCGGCGAACTGGCACCGACCAAACCTGGGATGAAAGACACCGAGCTTATACCGGGACGAACACCAAGGAAACTGCGCCAACCTATCACCGGATCAAAGGCACCAACCTGAGACCGGGATGAACTCGGAGCAAAAATGTACCGACCGAACACCTGGACATATAGTACCAACCTCGCAGACGGGGCAACAGCCACAGACCTTATACCGTGATGAACACCGTTAAGAAGACACTGACCCAACATTGGGATGACAGGCACCGACCCAATCCGGGGAGGAGAGCCACCAACCTAACAGTGTGGCGACAGGCACCAACCTCACACCTGGATGACAGGCCCCAACCTCACAGATGGGACAAACTCACAGAAACAGGCACCAACCTTATACCGGGACGAGATAATACAAGCGAAAAATTAAAGCACGCCACTTCTGTACGAACGAAAACACCAATCCAAAGGAACATCATGTAAAGGAATCAAAGTTGGAGGTAAGATTTGGAAAAATGCTAATGGGAATACAACTAGTTGTGGGGGGAGAGGTTGCAGGGAACAGAACTCGAGCGATAGATTACGTGGAAGGAAGCTATGTGAGAAGAGTGAGAGGTGGTAAAGTTGGGCTAGGGAAAGAATGAAAAGGAAGAGTGCACCTCGAAAAGAGTGTCAATTCACCCAACTCCCCTTCGAAAAACTCACAAACCAGCAATTGACCTTAGATCACCAATCCCTGCCAATTCACCCCCTAATCCACCATGCCATCTCCAAACTGCTACAGACAGAACCGATTAAAATGTCAACTGAACACACAGTAGCTTCTTCTGCCACCTGGTTCCAGTGGCCGTACTGGTTCCTCCAGTGCCGGACTGTCCTCCAGCACCATACTACGCACCAACGCCTTGTCCAACAATGTGTACGATCAAAGGCAATTCATTGAATCCTTGGCCCTCAACATTGATAAGGAAATGTAGCGAATGCCACTCCCAGGAATGATGGGCGCTCCAGTATTTGGAGAAGTGGATGTTACCAAGTTTATTCAATCTGATGAAAGCCTCTTGTTTCGCACTGGGACATCAGCAAAAAGTGGAATTGGTTTCCGATAAGTGACCCCACTCACCGAGCCTTCTCCACATTCTCCACAGAACAATCCGAGCGAGATATTTGCAATCTTCTACCATGCTTCGAAGCGTTCAATGATGTGATTGCGTCGCCATGACATCTTGAAAACGTGCTTAGTCATTTCAGCTAATTTATTGCACTTGTTTCTGTCACATTGGTCATCTAGATTTCATTCGTTTCGACAGTTTTGTGGACTGTTCCATTGATCCCAAGAATATTCTTAACAATTTAATCCCTTGAGACATCGATTATACACAAGCCTGCACAACTCCCATTAGAAAAATTATGACACCCAGAGTAAACACTCAACAGCGTTCTATCTATCGCTGCAATGATTACTTCAAGCATTGAGTCGAATAATCTACATGTAAAACAAATTGAACGCATTCAAGTCAATCGTGTTGCTCAAGCACCATCGCAAGCTATCTAGCTGCAGCATCAGTGGAAGAAAGTGTATAGCTCCTTAGATTGCGCTGATTGGGACGATATAAGTGATTCCAATGCCGAAAGGAGGTTTACAACGGTAGCTTCCATTGTGCACGGGTTGCATCAGAGGTTGATGCCTCTACATGAAAATCACCATACCAGCAGTCTGATGTATCAGCCCAGTTGCAAAAGTCAGAACCAAGGCAAGAAGCACTTTAACGCTCAATTCAGCATCACCGAAGACGAAAAGACACTTCAACCGTGGAGATATGCGTCCAGCAGTCGACTCAATGTGGCTATCTGAACTCGTCCCCATCCAGAGAAGCACTGTATCATTTCTTGGTGGTTGATGCTTTCTCCATCTTGTGGACCCAGTACAATGAACCATATGAACTGCAGGCTTGTCATAATGAAAAAAGGTCACTGGAATTACTACTGCGTTGTACCGAATGTATTTTGCATCATTGAGATGACTGACATACTGATTGTGATCGACATAGTCTGTGAAGTCGGCAAAGCTCTTGAAACACCAAGCAATGTGAATCTGTAGCTCCCCATTTGGCATTGCACACCACTCAGCCAAGTCATCAAGGATCATGATTTCAGATCGCGGGTTGTTCAACATTCGCTTGATAGGCGCTTTTGTTAGAGGCATATCAACGTCATGACGTTGTTTTGCAGCGTTTGGATTAAACACTTCATACTGGAACACCTCCTTCTGGGCTTTCCTTCGCAAAATGTGGAAGGCGGCCCCACGACGATCTGATTGTCAGTATGCTGGTGAAATGTCCATCATCGCTTTGTCGGGGATTTCGGATCATACATTTAAGAGGTTGCCAAGCTGGCAGATATGGTCTGAGAAGTGGTTCAGAAGATGCATCTTCACAAAGTTGAAATCCGATTCTTCAACAAGATGTTGTGCAATTGCTGACTCGATCTGCATTTTATCTTCATCAACGCGACGACGCTTTGTAGCTGCCAAAAGATAGTTCCAAGCGGGGTCACTCTCCCATTCCTCATGATTGTCGAAGGTAAACTGCGTTTTCAACGCTTCCGAGACATTCTTGTAGATTTACAAACGGTGAATCGGCTGAAAACATCCTTCTGACAGTGACACTCCACCAGATAGTTCTCCATGTACTTGATCGTGGCCTCAGTATGGTACCGGTACTGTGCCATAAGCTGAACATACACAAAGCTCTTGACGCACCACAGGGCATCTGTGCAGGGAATCCTTTGGCTTGCCAAAGGGTCTACAAGAGGTGCTGCAGAAACAAAAATAATCATGTGTCGAGTTCTTTCATCACCTTACTACTCCATTGAGTCACCTGTATATATGGCTTGTGAGTTGAGTGAAGCCACGATATGGAGGGATCATCGCCCAGAGCTGGTTGAATTCGTTGATCCTGGAATGTTGTTCGAGGAAGGACGTTACCCAGTCCATCAACTGCTCAAGTATATGGAGATAGATGGTATGAAGAATATCAGGTATGATAATAATCGTTGGAGAGATGCATTTAATATTCCAGATCACCCCTTCTGAGGTTTCAACTGCTTGATCTTGCAGATAATGTATTGCTTCCCGTCTATCCATTTTATCTCACTGAGTCGCGGGTATCATCTTTTGGAAGTATAGCTGATAGTGTCCCAATTGCCACGACAATGGTTTCCCTTCTCCAAATGACGATTTGGGTGCTTTGCACACAGGGCGTTGGGGCTGCTTAATCTAGTGCAAGTGAATGTTTTCGAAGTAGTCAGCCGTCAATGCACAGATGACAGGATGACATTGCCACATCCGACCATCCGCACACAGCAGAAGCATCCCAGTGTTGCATAGCATGTCGAGAGGATGAAAAATCGGCTTGAAGACCTTCCTTAGAACCTCTCAATTGTGGATTTGTTGTTCCTTGATCGCAGTTGTTTTTCCATGTCCTTTACTGTGATATTTTGGAGGAACAGGAAGAAGGGCAACAAGGATGCCTGCATTATTCAAAGGCTGTAATCTAATCGTTGAGTCAATGTTTCCGAGAAGCAAATATACTGGCCATTCGTTCTAGTCACTCGAATGATTTGTAAGATCTGGCTGGTCTGATCTGCCGAATCAGGGGTCAATCGTGGCTCCAAGCGGCCACCAAAGCTATTGAAGCGGTCAACGTCATCGTAGCTATTACGAAATTCAACTAATGTACTTGTTCATTCCACCACCAGTCTCTTGATTTCACCTCTGAGTAGATACGGTCCTCAGCATCAATAAATCCTTTGGTTGGAGCATACGATATATGTTCCCTGAACGCAGCCTGTTTTGTGAGGACGGTGATGGATTCAACAGGATTGCTGTAAAAGAACCGTGTGTAATCATCGTCACGAAGGTTGTTTGGATCTGCCAAACGATTGCAACACGCATTGCCAGATATCGAAGAGTTGATGCCCATCGCATAGGACATTTTGTTCAACCTTTTGAAAACAGTGTGGGACAAAGTGAAGTTGCTGACGGTTGCCATCGTAGGGTTCCTCAGAAGCCCGTTGATTGCAGCTCTGCTGAAGTTGTGCTTGACTCACCAGTGCGCTAATCGATACTCCTCCTCGCAAGAAAACGGTGACCACAGATTATCATCATCACTGAGGTTATCGAAATACTCGTTCCTAAGAAGCCTGCTGGCTAGATGGTTGTCCTTGTGTGGTGTACCATAGATACATGTCCAAACTGGAGGTTGCTGTGGATCGATATATGCATCATTGGTGTTGGCTTCTGTATTGCTGGAACCATCATCGGAAGGGTGAAGAAAAGAGTCGCAATGCGATTCATGAAGGAATGGCAGTTGAAGCCTATCATGCTCGATCATAAAACCATCATCAGGCAGTTGTTTGGCAGATATGTATATAATACTTTCACTGCGGTTGCCACAGAGGTGAGTGATGTCAGCCCCGATGTAGGAGTACGTCTTCGAGCAGTAGAGACGCTGTTGACAAACATCCATGTTGCATTAGTAAAATGAAATGTAACAACAACATTAAGTAGCCTCACAATGGGTTTCCAGCTACTCATACCATAGGAAGCTGGCTAGACCTCGGAGAAAGGCGCACCTCGATTTCCTTTTTCGCAAATGGGGTCCTCCCACTCTTGTAGGATTTCTCTCATTCTGTGTCACATTTTTGCAAAGTGTTTAATCGCTCACTCAATTTCAACATCCCTTGGATCTCGAAAAGCATACCATGTCTGCAATCAGGTCATCACGGCGACTGATTTGCACCCTCACAAGACCCTGGTACGCCCATTGCCTGATTTACGGTTGTCACTTGTTGTAAAGTTTGTACATTCAATGAACAGGGGATTCTGCTTAGATACCGACCCAGTGATGTGATCACTGGGTACAAGAACTAGAGCAAGAACAAACTAGTGAGATCGGACTGCAGAGCATGCTTTTAGTTGTCTTTGTGATGAACATAAGTGTTCAGTTGACAAATCAGGGGGCTTGGATGATGCTAAGCGAATTGATTCCTAGCTGAATTGCAGCTAAGATGATGTCGCTGGATCAAGAAAACCCTCCAAGCCCATATGTATATTCGCGTTGCTTGCCCACCTTACTTAAAATCTCCAGAACCTTCGACACACCCTCCTCACCTCTGCTACCACATTGCATCACCCTTGACAATATATTCAACACTCCCAATGCTTGTTCAGAGTAACAAGCATTCAGTATCCACCACCCGATCATTGACTACTGTTGAGGGCCTACAATGACATGCGATGCTTTCTGCTTGCCGAAATCAGTCGTGGCAGATGCTAATACAGTCCAGATGGCTACTCTACAAGTCCGCATCAGGGCCGAGAATGCCGGTGTTGGAGTCAGCCAATGGGCAGCAGACACCATGGGGATTTGGCAGCATAAGGGTGGAATGACAACAGAATGGATAGATAATAAAATGAGGGAGCGCATGTGGGAGATCGCCCAGTCCATGAGAATCATCAACAAGCAAGGCACTGACTCCAAGCAATGGGATTTCCTGATTGATCATTACGTTAGTCAAATCAGTAATCTGGCATGTAATAGGCAGCGTTGGAAATGGCACATGGCAGACAAGACTAACCTCGATGGTCGGAAACTAAAGGCAGCACTGGACGTGTTCGCTGAGGCTGGCCTTCGCCTAAGGAAGAATTAGCTCGGCGAAACCACAACTAAGAAGAGGAAACAGGTGCACATTGGTATGTAATTCATCGCCCTGATTCTTCTTTTCATCTTCCTGATGATATGCAGATACAGAAGAGGATGAGGGAGAAATCTCGGGTCACAGGTCTTCGCCGATAATGGTGCGTTGCAACCTCTCAACTGATTTCCTTGTGGACCCATTTAGCTTTACCATCCCCTATGTGGATCCCAACATTGCTGGGAAGAGGGTGGGTGAAAATAACACTCAGCTATTCACATGGGACTGGCCTGGGGATGATGAATCAATACTACCGATAGTTACATCAATCGTCAATACGACCATTCTGTCCATGGTGAATGTTGCAATTGCCGGTCCCACAGACCCGAGCCGGAAATTCTGAGAGCTTTGGGGCTGCTGGGAGGAGCCTAATCGAGATGGTGGTCCGTCCGCCCATATTGTTACTCCAATTTGGGGTAGCAATATTGCTGCCGGATAGGTAAAGGCGGTGATGATATTGAACGACCCAACGGTGTTTCGCATCGTTGATCGTGGCCAACCAGCCCACAGGATAGTCGGTACCCAGACACCTATGCGTGGAGGGCGTAGCTACGTTCCTCTGGATGAGATCCTCCCACCTCCAGCCGGGGATATGGTTGACGATACTGGCGAGGAATCAGATGACGCTGTGACGCGGAGCCCAAATCCAAAGAGTTTCCAGATGAGGACAGCATGGTTCCAAAAGTTCGAATGGAAGCTTCAAAAGAGGACTATCAGACAGCAGCGATATTTTTAAGTTATCCGAAACCATGCTCTTGGTCTCTTTGCCGATTACGAGCAAAGTGTTGCTACTGATGACGATATGGCTGGGCTACGCGAGCTTTATCACATTGTGAATCCTTCCGGTGGAGGTTTTTGGCCAATAGGATGTGTACACGCAGCCACCCAGTTGCAAATTAGTGATTGTGAGGACGGAATGCACTGGCAGGACTGTTGTTCAAGGATGTGTGTTGGGAGTGGGAGTTGTTCTAGCAATTTGGAGGGTGGACGGATGGGTGATTATTTGGCGTTGTCTGGTGAGGTACTGGGTCTTTTTCCGGTGTTTTGTTTATTTTAGTATTACCTCATTCATAATCATGCCTGAAGGGCTGTGTTCTTGTTTCACGACGTTGGGATTAATTGTCGCGACGTTGGGTTTGGGGAATGACATAGTCGCAGCAATAGAACTCCGTGTAGTGCATTCATGTGATTGTTAGTTCAGTATCTTTCCCTCCCGGACATTCTCCTGAATGATCAGTGAAACGCGAACGCTGTTTACCTTGTCGCAATAATGATTTTCGTCAGAGGAAGCAAATCCACAACCCAGCGGAATGCTTGTTACCTGCCTTTCATAGTGCGAGTTCCCGTCCTTCAAAGGAGGTGGAAGTGTGGGTGGCGGGACCAGCCAAGATCCTTGAATCATCAACAGGATCAAACGATGCATCACCAATGGTGTTAGCAACGGTTCCGGACCGTCACTTCGGGTCAGGGTTCGGGTCGAGACTGAACCGTTGCCAAATTGGCGGTCCTGGTCGTCAATAAACCCGAACTGCCCACTCGGGTATGGTTCCATGGTAAATTCCCAACCCGTCTGAATTGGGCGGGTTGTCAGCGGGTCGCCCAGCGGGTCCATCTATAGATTCATATAAGGCTGTTGAATTTGCAGTGTCTTAATAGTATCTTATCAAAATCGCGTTTTCAGCAACCAACAATGTGCTTTTGCTTGTTGGGGAGTGTGTAATATCGATTAATTTGGTATCTGTGTTTCACCTTCGATATATGCTATTTTTGCCTAGCAAGGCGGTCAATAATACAGTTACGCGCGCAAAGATTTGCGCGATGCCTTGATTACGAAATATGCAAGTCCTAAAACTGTTGCCGCTCGGTTGACGCTCATTTTCAGGATGCCGCAGGGAGCATCTCGCTGTTGTCTTTGCCTGGAAAGGCTGCCAATATCCCATAAATTGATGTCTACAACTAATCGGAACATAACTTACTGAAGACGCAAAGCTAAAAATCGTTGACGCTCCGTTGACGCTCATTTTTAGGACATAGTAGCGATGTCGTTGCTACTGTTTTTGCCTAGAAAGGCAGCCGATACTCTGATTATGGCCTATTGTCGCCGCACAACACTAGGATTTTCCATGATACAAGGCCCAAAGTCGTTGACGCTCCATTGACGCTCATTTTTAGGACATAGTAGCGATGATGTTGCAAGAGATTTTGCCTAGAAAGGCGGCCGATAGCACGATTATGGCGTAACGTCGCCGCACAGCCCATGCAATTTCCAAGATACAAGGCCATAAGTCGTTGACACTCTGTTGACACTCATTTTAATGTATTGTCCATTCAACATCTGCTGCTGTCGACAATTGATTTCATCCTGATTTGACTTGATGGGCTGTTATTCTGCCTGATTGAGACTCAGCCCTGTGGCAAAGCCAAGCAGCGTAATAATCTTGCACTGTTCACTCTCACATGACAAAAAATGATGTATCATGCCCAAAGATTCGTTGCGCCTGCTATACATCTATTTATGAACTGATATTCATGATCTACTTCTTACCATTTGCCCATAATATATCTCTAACTGAAGCTCTCGGTCAAGCTACATAAAGCTGGTGAACCATTGACGCATTCTGTCCTACTTTTTCTTCCCTTCTTTGTTTCTCCGCGTTTCAACAGCATTGACCGTCACCAACACCTTTTCAGCCTGTCTCTTTGACTTCCGTGTCGGCCGAACCAATCCGGGCACATTTGGCGCGGCGCTCACATCCTGCTGCTCTGGGTATTCCGGATCCTCAATGCCATTGTTGGGGCCTATATCGGATTCATCGTCTGCTGCGCAATTATCTTTGCTGTCATTTGGATTATCCAAGTCTCAATTCCAGTTCAGCCAATCATCGGTGTCCAAAATGCTTTCAGGTGCGCTATCGTCATCGCTTTCGACTGGATGACGGTTGATTCTCCGGATTTGCGGGACATTTAAGATCTGAGTTCGTCCTCCTGGGAGGTCCTTTGCAGACAAAGCTGGTGGCAAAGGTGATCTTTCTGACAATTTAAATGCAGCCGCACCATCATGTTGAAAGAGTGACCAGGATGCTTTAACGCTCTCTTCAGTGTCCGAAATGTATCCTACGGCGGTCATCTGCTTGTTTTGAGCGCGAGATTCCTTCTGGGTAGCACGTAGATTTTGGCTGCCCTGCCACATCTCCAAAAAGTCGTGAACCTTGGCCATTCTATGCAATTTCCTTTCCTCCGCCTCTTTCTTCATTTCTGAGTCGTTTTCTGTGTGTGGGGTATCCAATTCTTGGTCAGTGCCTGCCAAAATCCCGTTATTGGCTCAAGCAAACTGCCTGACAATGACTTTTTCGCGAAGGGTCTCGCCTGTGGTTTTTGACTGCCTCCACCCAATGACATCTCGGCCAAGGGAAAAACTGGCCACCACTCCGACACCATGTGGTATGATAGAGAATATATCGCGAGCCACATTGGAGAAATCGGCGTACTTTGAGTGCGTTTCCTCCTGTTGGCGCCACAAATCAGTTATGTCCGGTATCCAAAATGTACTGCTAATCTCCATTGGGTCGGAGTGGTAATCATTGAGATTTGGATTAATTTGTCCCCAGTTCTTTGGTGATTCAGGCGGCGAATTCAAATAGAGCCTGGCGGCGGTCAATAAGCGGGCTGCGCGATCGCTTTGTCTGGGTTTCGTCTCAGGCACATTGTCAGGCATTAAGTATTCCTCATCATCGCAGGACAAATCATATGGATCAAAGGATGATCGATAGAACCCTGATGCTGTTGCGGAGGGGACGAGATTGCTGCTCGGTACTGTTTCGAGTTTATTGACCGGCGCACGTGGAGAATTAGCGCAGTATTCATTTTCCACACACTTTAGAAAGGCCTCTTGGTATTGTGTAGTGTACAATGTCTCGTCCTCAGGATCAATATCCATTCCCTTGTCCCACTTTCTAAACGATCACAACTTCCGGAATGGATCAAGGATTTGTGCGGAAATCAGGAGCATGCCCGTCATTGGTGTCACTTCAGCGGAGTATTTGGAAAGCTTCTGCCGAGCTAACTTCACAGCGAAGAACAAGTCTTCCTTCCATTGAGTCTTCTTCTTGGCCAAAGCCCACATCACGCCGTCCATGTAATCGAACATGTCGTTGTACACTGTGATGACGTGATGCAATGTGACTGTATGCCTCTTCGACATCCAAAGGGTCCAATATCGAAATGGCCTCAACACTTCCATGACATACTTGACAATCGTCCATTCATCCTGAGTTGTGAA
>Ga0307515_10006425_pt1 | contig 23520 bp, 27 predicted proteins | sample 17_EM_MG_FD_194513 | JGI IMG/M metagenome (GOLD analysis project Ga0307515, IMG submission 194513) | Populus trichocarpa ectomycorrhiza microbial communities from riparian zone in the Pacific Northwest, United States - 17_EM | ecosystem: Host-associated > Plants > Roots > Unclassified | place... | reverse complement strand
TGGCGAGTGGCATTGTTTCGAAGGACTCACCACCATAGATCATCATCCGATTCGTCGGATATGGCCAGGTCGTTTCCTCGAGCGTTACGGTCGACCCGCTCGAGGAGCTTTCTGGCGCGCTCTGCATCAATCGTGGCCCCGAGCTTCTCGAACACACCAAGGCCACGCAGTGCCTCGGATTTCGCCTCTTCAAACATATGCTGTTGATACCAAAACCTGGCCTGCAGCAGCGACGCGCGAGCCAGAAGGTATGTATTGTTGACCGCGTGCGACTTGGCTTGTTCGACACGAGTGTGTGCATCGTTGGACCTGCCTTCCCTGGAAAACAGCTTCACCAGGCCAAAATGAATCCAAAACACCCCAGAGGCTGCCCCCAGAGAAGATGCAATTCCGAGGGCTACCTCGAAATGGTGAATAGCCTTCTCCGTATTGCCCTTGGAGGTATATATCTTGCCGAGAACATTGTGGCCTTGGCAAACCAGAAGCTGTTGACCTTTCTCCGGGAGGAGATCGATTGCGCAGGATGCGGCTTCTTCTCCGGCGTCGAGTTGTTTGTCATCATGCAGCAAAAGGGCGAGGTCGATCAAACACCCTGCTTGATTCGCCGTATAACCAAGCCGTTCTAAAATCCCCGATGCTTCCTCAGCCTGCTGTATCCCTTCTTTGTAGAAGCCCATCTCCCGATTTGCATCAGATATGTAACTCAACGTCAGAGCAACATGCTCGTCTTCCCCCCGCTCTCTCCAAAGTCCCAAGGTGTGAGTGAGGATCCGTTTGCATTCCACCAAATTTCCGACCGAGTTGAATAACCACGAGAGGTTCTCCAAGCACTTTGCCTTGGAGGGTTTGTTGTCCGGGAGTGCCTCGATCTTTTGTCCTAGCGTGATTAGCCGCGGTTTGTGCCAATAGAGGTGATTCATGAAATTGGAACAGGCACTCCAGATATCTTCCGAGGTCGCGTCGATCGATGTGAAGACATCCAGCAGATGCTCGACGTTCACATCCTCTGATATAATCCATCGTGATTCGTCGAAGCCAGGGTTGTCGGGATGGACGATGGCTAACAACCGGGAGAAGTAAAGTTCCTTGGTCGCTCCGAGGAGTAGAGATGATGTTGGATCCTTGGGACGGAGGTAATCTCGGAGTGGCGCCAACATCGTGACAAATCCATTGGTTCGATATGTTAGGGAGAGGATGCAGAATTTGTCGAAAATATTTGGCCCACCAGACACAGTTGGAAACAGCCAGTCGGTGTTTTCTTCATTGACACCTTGCGGGAAGAAGGCGACAACGCTGAGGAGCTCCCGGGCATCAGACCCAAGTTCTCGGAATAGTGGGGAGGCGAGGGAAAGTTCGATCGTGGTTGCGAGGCTCCCAAAGTGTTGTGCTTGAAGAACTCCTGTTCGCTGTCTCTCCCACTCCCTGGTCAGTCGGTTTGCGTCCCATTTGTTGTACTGAGAAACAGTTGCGAGTAGGGTGATGGAGAGGGGATGGAAATCGAGCTGTTCTAAGATGTCGTTGATCGAGTCAGGCTGTTCGCTACACTTGTAGATCCGGTAGAACGTATCGTGTGCAGCCTCCATCGACAATGTTGGGACCTCGAGAATCTCGCAGTCGGGGGGGATGGTGGAGATGCGGGAGGTGATGCAAAGACAGATGTTACTGAACCGAGTCAGTTCATTAACAACTGTGTAGATCTCCTGCACGCTTGACCCCTGGGGATCGAGAATGGATTCAGCATTGTCAAGGACTATGACCATTTCCTTCGAGGACAGGTACCGTCGCAAGGAGGCCAGATCCTCGGGGTTTTCGATGCCTGCGCCAATGACCTTGGAGAGTCTACGGAGAAAATTGGTGCGCGAGGCAGGGAATTCATCGCAACGGATGAACCAACGGTTGTCGCCGAATCGCTGTTTGATGCGATTATCATGGAGGACGGTTAGGACGGCGGATGTCTTGCCAATTCCGCCAGCGCCGATTAGAGCGATTGGCGTGAGACGCTCTGCGAGGTGAACGATCCTTTCAACTAACCCGTCGCGTCCGAAGAAGATCCTTGGTGGTGGAGGTGGGAGTTCCCCAGGCGCACTGGATTTCTCGGTAGTCGAAGTTGCTAACCTGTTTTGAGTCTAGACGACGGTGAGTGTTCATTCGGTAACAAATGGAGCACGAGTGACACTTGCCGACCATTGTTGACTATCGCCCCCTTCCTGACTTTTCAATATGTGACGAATGTCGGAAACCATTGTTTGAACCTCAGAAACGACGTCACGACGAGTACCAGAAGCGGGTCCATGTGAGGGAAGCAGTGATTCTCCAGGTGCGCTAGGTGTAGATATTAAACAATGGGTTCTATTGTAGTCCGGATCACTGACCTGGCGTGAGTCTAAGCAGTGGTAGCAGTGATAAGTGTCTACTCGGTGACAGGTAGAGTACGAGTGGTGCTCACCGCCTGATTTTGACTATCCGTACCCTTGTGGCCTTTCGGCTTGCTGCGGGTGCTGGTGTTTACAACATCGTGACGGATGTCAGGAACGGTTGTACGTGCGTGGATCCCAAGTTCAGTCTGGAAGCGGAAGGTTAGCAATCGCCGTACAGGGGTGATGTAACACACATTAAAGACACGAAGGATCCCGTCGAGGTCCAACTTCCAGGCGGCAACCGCCTCTTTATTGTCCTTCGCATAATAGCGTCGAGAGATCGCATTCCGTCTCCCCCGCTCAACGGTGTGCCTCTGGATCTCGTTTGTAGTCCTGATTGAGAATTTTGTGAGGAAATCACTCGGCATACGCATCACTGGTTTGACTCACGACGTAAATTTCGCAATCGCCTTGAGGACGGACTGGCTGAGTTGATCCGCCCGCTTTCCGTCTATCCCTCGACTGAGGACTTCGCAGACATCAACGCAGGTTAGCCCCAGTTCGACATAGTCCGCTTTGTTGACCATAGAGTCCTGTATAGTGACATTAGCCAGCAACCGACTAACACGGACTGGAATGAAACCCACTCTAATCATAGTGAGGAGAACACCGGCGGAAGTGAACGCGGCCCTGGCTTCTGTCACACTCGTCGCGCCCCCCGCGCGGTTCAAGACATTGATGGCCGTGTTTAGTGAGGAAAGTGCATCGTCGCGTCCCTTCGGTTGTTGGGTTTTGGTTGCCATGCCGGAACACAAAGCGGCGAACGTGGAAATCGTGGGGAGAATCAAAGTCCTATAACATACCGTCATGGGCGCCCATCTTGTCGTCACCTATCTGATGAAGTTCATCGATGGCAACTCAAATTGCAGCACGCGCGATCGGCTGATCACCAGCATCTGCTAACGGTAGTACCCCAGAGGTGGGTCTGACCCCTTTTCCGCTTTGCCAATCTTCGTCGGGAGCTGTACGTCCCTCAGAAACGTCAGCCACCGGAGTAATCCCGCATTAGCTTTATTAGTACACAAGCTGAGTGGTGCGTAATATAGCGTTGACCGTACAAAACTACGACATCTCCATGAACCACTGCCTATCTTTTAAAATCTCCTGCGTCCTCCTCTCATAAACCGTCTTCACCTCCTGACCCCACACATCCTCAGGCTTCTCCTTGAGGTCTTGGCAGCGGCGAAGGTGTTTGTCGGCGTCGGGTTGATCCATCGGAACAACGTTATCCACCGAGAGTGGTCGCGTGTAATCCCACCTCACCAGCGTGGGCTTATTTGGAACATCATGCGGTAAGAGAACTGAACGACCCCTGTAAACGTCCTCGAAGATCATAAAGACGTCGTCGTCATCTATGGGTAACCGGCTACGGAGTTTTCAGCACTTAGTGAAGACAGATAGACCTCCGGTTGAATATACTCCGCTGTATACTCACTTTATCATCTCCCCCGTGATCCTCTGTTCGCGCAGCTGGAGGTCACGATTCATCTTTTCGTATAACTTTCTGCGGTTCTTGACGGGTAATGGGTTGGAAATCGGTTTCCCCGCGAGCTCGCAGAGAACGTATGTGGCAGCGTGTAGGCCGAATATCGATGGCAACGAGCCTAGGATAACGATATAGTCAGGAGAAAATTCAAACGAGAACATTTTCGATATCTCTTTACCAAGTACAGGGAGGATCCTGACACGGAAGTCCTCTAGAACACCGAGCTCCTTGACATTCCCTTTCCGGAATTCTTCCTCTGGTAATGGCAACAGTTTGACATCCCCCGGAGGCTCAGTCGAATAAACCACAGGAATCCCAGAGTGTACTCCGAGCAGTCTCAGTCGTCTTCGCACAGATCGTGCCAGTGGGTCGTAAACTGTGTACGAGATGTCGCTGATCTGCACTCTGGATGGATCGGATTTTGCTCCGGCACCCATGGAAGAGAAAACCTGTGCCGCCCGGGGTCAACGTAAGGACACACTCAGAGTCCCAATTAATGACCGACCTTTATGTTATGCGAATGACAGTAGTGAAGCAGGTCCACCTTGGTGCTGATATTGTCGATGGCGTCTATTGTGGGATTCGACCGTGAGCATTCGGGGAACGTAATACAGCAGTGGAACACACCGACAACCCAATCCACGCCTTCAAGCAACGTACCACCATCCTCCTTCTTCCACAGTTCGATCCTCGGATCAATCTCAATCCACTTTGAGAACTTCCTCAAAGCATTCTCAAGGCACTTGACTTTCGGCGTCCCAACATCTGCGAGGCCAGCGGCAGCATGCCGGTTCAACGAGGACAGAGTGACATAGTCAAAGTCCACCAGCCGAATCTTCGCAACACCACTGACAAAATCGAAGAAATTGAAAACTGCACATCAGAACTCCTCACACAAAGTTTTCCGGGGAGTAGTGAACGTACGATCTGGCAAGCATGACTGCAGCCCAACTGCCCACTCCTCCACATCCGATAACAGCCACGCTCGCCCCCCGAATCTTCTTCATACCCTCCTCACCGAAGAACGCATAATTCCTCGCGAGCTGCTCTCTAATCAAATCCTCATCATACGCAACGGAACTCGCGTTCCCATCCCACTCCCCGCTTCCGTACCCCCCTCCTCCCCCGTTCAAATAAATCTCTTCCGGACGCGGTGGAGACATCCCTCTCCTCTTCCTCCCACAAGAACCGGAACCACCCCGCTCTGAAGAGGAAGAAGCAGCGACAGTGTTCAAGACTTGTCTGTCAAGTTCTTTCCGTTTCTGCTGGCGAGAATAGCTGTTGTACGACGTGATCGCGGCAGCGGTGAGAGCTGAAGCTGCCAGCGCGGTGAAAACCAGCTGAGTTTTGTGAGAACGCGGGTCAAACCTCGACGTTATGGATTCCATGTCTCCTCCTGTGAATTCAGGAGCCAAATGGGAGTGGGCGTGGAAGCGGGAGAGAAGGTGGGTGGGTGAGGGACGAGGGATGAAACCAGGGCTTTTGTTCCGACAAGCCGATCAGATGACGCACGACAAGTCCGGCACGCGCTTTCCAGAAGTTACCACCGCAGCTCAGGACCTCAGTCAGCACCGAGTATGGTATGTGATTACAATATCGTATGCACATATATAAGAAAAATACAGTCCTAAATTAGAGTGAAGATCCGTTCCAATATATCCGGAAGAAAAGAAAAAAAAAGAAGTAAGATGCGGGGAGGAGAGGAAACTAGTCGTGTCGTCTACATGTTAGAAATTAAGGGGGAAAAAAGTGTTGAGGTGCCGGGCCGATACCCGCCAGGGATACTATTTCGTCAATGCCGTGTGTGAAGGTGGTAGTTCTGGGAAGGAAAAGGGAGAGAATCAAGAGAGTTCTTCTGCTTGATTGTCCGGAGTGTAATTACTCCAAGGGTCTGAAATCCGAGGAAGACTGGGCTTCCGTAGGCGTGGAGAGGATGCGACGGGAGGGAATGCTCCTAGGAGTGTATCAGGTAGGCCATCCGGATGAAGGACCTTTGGCTTAGGTTGAAACCCATCGTAGGAAGATAGGTCTAATCCTTTGTCGTTTAGTTGTGTTGGCGAAACCGGGGACCCAGGGGAGTACCACGACGAGTTGGATAGTGATGAGGGAACCATCAGCGGATCTGCGTCTTCTCCTGTTGAGCAGTTAGCGAAAGAACAGATACTTGGAAGCTTCTCGCACCTTTCTTCGCTATCCCATCTATAGTTGCGTTGATCTCCTCCGCCTGTTCAGACTTGGTGGCCACAACCGGTGAAGAACCCCTCAGACGACGCGGGTCAGGGATGAGTTGGGAGTTCAGGGGCATCATATAAGATTGACTGAGTCGGGATTCAACTACCTCATATGATCAACAAACTGGACCTCTGAACGGACCCGAAGAAAGCACTCACAATACACGTTGGCGGGGGGTCTTCGCCTCGGCTTCTTGGGAACCACGACCTCTTCCACCGCCCGAGCTGCTTCTCGTCTAGACAGACACCACCGACACCAACCCACGAAACCGTATCCCAAACCTCCAAAGAAACCGAGCGCGGCAGGTACGAGGGCGTGCAACCAATACGACTGCTCGACCCCGTCCGCCCCTAAGCCAGCCGAGGATAGAACTCCAATCCAATAGGCCACCCACACAATGAACTTCCGCGTCGCGTCGAATCCCGGGATCCATTCCAGATCCAGCTCTATGATAACCTTCGACCCATCTACTTTCAAAAAACGCGGTATGTGATCTTCCACAGGTGTGGGTTCTGGAGACTGTGGCGGTTCTGGAAGTGACACGGGCGGTGGTTCCGGGGGTGGTGAGGCAGGTGAAGGTGATGGGGATTCGTCGACTATCGGATTCTGATTGTTCTCGTTCCCGTGAAAGAAATCCGAGGGCCGGGTTATTATCTCCACGATGTTCTCTTTCGCCCCGTTCGTGAGTTCGCTCAGGGCCGAGAGCAAGCTGGATGCCTCAGCGGAACCAGGGTCGATCGTCTTGATAAGGGGAATCTGCTCAGAGACGAGCAAAGTCGTGAGGAACAGGGTGATGTACTGGACGCATCGTCTGAGCAACATGGTGGCCGATAGTATGGAGTAGGCTGAATGATGACGTTGGGTGGTAGACGTGAACCTGAGGTTGGGGTAGGAGATAGGTGAGCGACATGCACCCTCGGGATTAAAGTAGAGCCTTGGCCTCAACCAGTGGTTTCAGAGCGTGTTCGCGTCAAGACGGCCCACCAGGAGCTGTGCGAAAGGGCATTTAAGAACAAAGCACCCGGTCGCGTGAATGAAAACGGACCCCTTGCATCATGGGAAACACGCGCCATGGGAGTTGCCGTGTGACTGTTTGCTTCCGCAAATGTCACGAACAGAGTAGTAAGTACTAGTATTATTCAAGCGACTATCGTAGTGTAACAAAAAAACGGTCCAACTTCTCCCACGAAGGTAACCACGGGCTACAAAAGACTTCGACATTCTTCGGGGTTTCACAGGCTTGGTACAAGGAGTCACTCAGTACCGAATCTGCTGCCCGGCATTGGGTTCTACTCACTTTCAAGAGGATAATAATTAATCAGGCTTCGAGTAATGTATTCGAGAGCGTTGCGAGAACTTTTCAAGGGTCGTGTGGTCGTGCGCTTTAGTTGTGGCGGGGGATGAACTTGAGATTGCAGCGCATCGACGCTGGAAAGATAACCTAGGAATCCGGTGAGACCGCAGTTCGATCGGCATACAACGGGCCTACAAAAGCGTCCTTGGTGCTCATGGAGGCATCATTAGTCTCAGGAGGAGAGACGATGTCAAAGTTGCGGACAACGGCGGCGATGACAACACGGATCACAAGGTGGGCAAGATTTTGTCCACCGCAGAGTCGGCTGCCGGCTCCAAACGGCATCAGGTGTTGGTGCATTAGGAACAGTTGGGAGGGGTCGGTGTGAGTTTCGAGCCAGCGGTCAGGTAGAAACGTGTCAGGGGAAGGGAAGATGACACTATCGCGATGAGAGGACCAAGACTGAGTACCAACTACCGTGCCGGGGGGTAACCCGTAGCCTAGAAGGTCGAAGCTATCATTCATCGTTTTGTTAGATGTTGGTACCACGCGTTCTAAAAGGCTCGGCGCGGCGCCGTAAATCCGTAAGGCTATCGAACTCCGTCAGGCTCGGTGCGTAGGAAGAACGTAAAAGGGAGGACCTTCTTTTACCACTGCCGTGAGAAAGGGCAGCTTGGATAGAATCGAAACGTCGGGGATGGCTCGAGAGTTGGGCATCGCCTGGTCCAATTCTGTGTGGAGTCGCCGTTGGATGTCCGGGCGACGGCTAACTTCCCAGAGGGCATAAGCCAAAGTAATTGAAGTTGTGTCTACGCCAGCGACCCTGGGGCCATGAAATTAGGATAGGCATTGAAAGTGAATTGTCAAACCCACGTGTGGCCCATGCCTTCTGAAATGATGTCTTGGTCTGACATGCATTCCCGGGAAGCGGGATTGGGGTGGTACTTGAGGAGCCGCTGTAACAAAGACATCCGTTCATCATCATCTTGGATTTTGCCGGCGGTCATCTGGCTGCGTAACTCGTAAAGTCTTGCGCTGACAAACTGCGGCAGGGACTGAACGTTGAACAACTCTATCTGCGAACGTAAGCGAGCACCGCACCTCGGCCATGATTCTATCGGAATCACACAGTTGCTTCCACCGCCTGCTCGGAATTCTGCAGATGAGGTCCCAAGCCCAAACGGGAACAACGCTGCGCTGTATGAAATGTCAACAATGACTGCGGACTTCTCAGAGCGGCCGAGAGAAGCGTACGATGATTCCACGTTTTGGAAAATCGTATACGGCCATGGAGAGAGGATCTTCGATTCCCAAAGAGAGATTCCTCAGCGCACCGTGATGGAAACCGTAAATCGTCATCGACATTATATCGACCATGAGGTGGCGGAAAAGGTCGAGGCACTCAAACGACTTCTTTCCGCCCGCAAGCTCGAGCATCTGAAAAACGCGGTCAGGGGGGAGAGTCGGTGGTAGGAGGTGCGAAAGCGTACTTCGACCAATTCACAGGTAGAGTCCTGTACCTCGGGTTGGAAGAGATTGATGTGCGCCGGTACGTAATGGGGTATATATCCCTTCTTGCGGACTAGATGTTGTGAATGAGGGAGTGTGGTCATCCTAAAATGCCGACATCAGGTAATCGCCAGCTTCAAGAGACCGGGGGAAGGACCACGCACGCGTGATCGTTATTGTTCCTGTTTGAGAGCGGTCAACCGGGCTATCCAAGTTCCAGGTTTATCGGGAAAACTCACGTCAATAGGCTCTTGTAATAGTCGCTCTTGTCAAACTTCTGGGCAATGTACACGTTCCTGGTGACAGAGGGATCGCAGAAGGCGATCTTTTTTGGCCCGATGCGCACAACCGGGCCGTATCGCGCGAAAAGAGAGTGGATGGTTTTACATTGTTGGAGTCGGAGCGCGTGTGAGAAAAGCCAGAAATCAGATATCGCAGCATACCAGGGACCCGGTATGGCGCTGAGGGGAGAAAGTCGAAGTTGGTATATCGCGTTCATTAGGAAGTAAAGTGGGGCGAAGAGGACTAAAGAGATGAGGAGATCATAGACGAAAGACCCAAGGTCTGAGAGAGTCGAAATGGTGTTCATGAGTTCGCTCGCTATAGTTGACACCGTGTATGTGGATGGAGGGGTCGCCCGTAGGTGGGAAAGGAAGGACAGGAGGGTGCGAGGGGAGAGAGAGTGACCGCGAACTAGATGTTGAACGAGCCATGGTGCGCTTTTAAGGGAAGTCAAGTCGGTGAAACTCTCAAGAAACCCTGCACCCGACGTTCCGTGAACGAACCACCCTCTGAATGCAACAGAGGTGGAAGCCGGAGCTCAGCTAGAGCGGCGGTTTCAGTTGGAACAAGACGTCTCAATGCAGAATTCGAAGCAAGGGAAAGACAACAACCAGGTGGACAACCGATGGTTCGCGTTCGGGCGCTAACGCACCCTAGCAAGCAGTCGACTTGGGAAGATGAGTTCCGCCGGGTTTATTCCCCCGGACATCCGATATTTTCTGTAGCGCAGTGGAGCACGAGAGAAGGCATTCAACGGCACGATAGCCCTGAATGTCATAAGGCCCCAACGGCGCCTTGGTTGCGAACACAAGGATTACGAAATGGCCGTTGACCGAAAGATAAGGTGAGGAGCACTCTGAGCACCCCGACGAGACCGGGGAGTTCTGTGAAGAGCAACTTGGGTGCCTGCAGTACGGGGAGCACACTGTGTTTCGAGCCTAAGTAATGGGAAGACGGTGAGCGTCACCGTAGCACGGCCGTGATCGGCCACGTTCCGGTGGGGCCACAGTTGAAAAGCACGTGACTCGGCAATCAGTGGAGCCTTGACTCTCCGTCTCTCGACTCGGTTATACCGTCCCGCGGCTTCAATAAATTTGCAAAAGAACTACCTGCTATCTCCGGTTTTCGTCTTTGGACTCTCTTTCCTTCCACCACCCTCTCTATATACCCCCTCCTATTCCCCTGGGGAGCATGACCATCCCCTCTCTGAACGACGTCAACCCTGTCATCGACGGCAGACTCTACATAGGAAGGTACGTCCGCCACGACCTACCTTCTTCGCCCAAGCCACTCCAATACACTGTAGTTTACAGGTGGCACTATCTTCCTCGCAGAGGTCGAGCCTGGGAATAACACACGTCCTCTCTGTGTGTCCAGACTACCCAGTCGACCCCGAGGACAACCATCACCTCTGTATACCAGTCCAAGACTCCGAGTTCGAGAATCTGCTAGTTCATCTACCTATCGCATGTTCCTTCATCCAGAACGCTATTGATGCCGGTGGGAAAGTTCTGGTTCATTGTGTTATGGGTATTTCTCGCAGTGCCACGGTCATTTGTGCATATCGTAAGTCACCTCGCCCGTATATCTGGCTATCACTTCGTCTCAGTTCTCTTGCCTACCCGCAGTAATGAGAACCCGTAAATTTTCCGTGGCCAGGGCCATCGGGTACTTAAGGGATAGTGAGTCCACCTGACCCCGATTCGTTCTCGGCCTCATACTGAACCCGTCTATACCGGATAGGGAGACCGCAGATCCACCCTAATTACGGGTTCTTGAAGCAACTCCATACCTTCGCTGCCTCCAACTATAACCCCACACCATCCAACTCCGCATACCGCACGTGGAAGCGTAGACAGGCCCAGGACGTCAACCGCTTCCTCAACATAATGAACGACACCACCACTGTGATTCCCGATCAATTGATGATGAGCAGGTCCGTCATAACTCCTCGTTCGGGCCGCGGTACTCATAACCCATCCAATAGCAATTTCACCGAAGATCTGGAAGAGGCCCAATGGCTCCTCCACGACATGGGCATTTCTCACGTCGTTTCAGCTTCCTCCTCTGTCTTGCAAACCTCAAAAGAGCTGGAATCTTTTGTTTCATGTCGTTATTTTGACATCCCCGACGACAATATGGACGCATTGATGGTCGTGCTTCGTCGTATCTGTGACTTCCTTCATACCGCCATCCGGAATGGCGGTCGAGTGCTCGTTTACTGTTCCTCCGAATCCAGAGCCAGCGTAATTGTTTCCGCATACCGTGGGTTATCCAGCCATCTCCTAGATAACCCATTGATCCCCCATTGTCCGACAGTCATGTTTTCCCAACGGATATCCGCCAAAGCCGCCACCAATATTCTTTATACAGGTTTGTTTGGACTGATTCGTCGTTGATACAGGATTATTGCTCATGTCGCATCTAGTGCTTCCGTTTTTCGAGCCCACACAGAACTTCCGTAACCACTTGCAACTGTTTGAATCGTGCCAGTGTAACCCTCGGCCACGCAGTGCAAGCGTCAAGGGTACAAATGCGGTTGCCTTTTCTCCTGCAGCGAAAGATACCCCCTCCACCTCTCCCTCATTTAGGAACACCTTCAAGCCTGTCACCACCGGCATGGCTTAGAGTAATGTATATCGTTGGTTCCAACCTTTGCTTTCTTTGCGATTTCTCGTCACAAGACTTACCCTCTGTTGCATATACATTACATATAACGCAAGCCCGCTTTAGTTTACCCAGGTGCCGGAAGAGTAGCCACACCTCCAGTTTACCAAGTCCTTTCAATACCTTGTACCGCTCTTGTATCTATCTCAAATGCTCATCCCGTTTCACCTGTATTCTGACTTAAATTTAGCCTCCCCCTCGGCAAAACCCGATTGGCCCAGAAAAGACGCAAACTCTCACGCGAAAATGCCTCAGCCCCCGAATTGCCTTGTTTGTCAACTCCCTCTTGCTTCCACCCCCCACCTGCTGGTTCACCTTACCTTGAATCTCTCTCGCGGTCGAAATGCTTTACACGTTTTCCCGTCCCTCCCTCCCACAACAACCTCTGTGTACTCCTTTCTTGGGCTGCGGATAGCGAAACTGTGACAAGTGAGAGCGCAGTTCTCTTGCAACCTGTCTCGCAGGTTTCGCAATCTCTAGCAAATCCTCCCTACCACGTCTTGCGGCACTCCAGAGGATCCGCCGCTCAGCCCACTTGTTGTCTCTGGACTCATTCACGCGGCTGGATAAGCTCGGGTAGATTGTGTGACCGTCTCCTAATCCACGGATGAGGTGCTCCCCGGTGTGGACACTTGGACGACGTGTCAGCTCAAAAATCTTTCCCCTCCCCCTCTCATCATCACCTCTTGGCACCGCCCCTCTTACCATTGTTCTGGGTCATTTTCCCATGTGCGCCGCTCGCCGAGAAACGTGGCGTGGTGAAATTGAACGTCGTCGTCAACCTTGGGAGATTTTCAGGCATCCGAAAAGCCTTCGCTTATGCCAGGGACAAAACTGCCAGAGCCTGATCCGCAGCCTGACCTGGACATGGCCCGTAGAACGGCTCTCACGACCGAGGGAGTTTCGGAAGGGGGGATGCGGGCATTCGGACAGTCACAGGGGCACTGAGTTCCCGCTATATTTACTGTACGTCCATTCGCCTCGTCAGCTTGGCATCGTTCCCGAGCTCTGATCGTGGGACCGGGCGAGTCCTCGATCTGGTCCCTCGTGGGATTCTTCTTATCCATCAGTCCTGTAAGCCTTGCTTTTCTGCCAGCCCCGCTGTCAGATCTGGAGTAGCAAGGGAAAGATTTGCTTTTAATGGTATGACACAGGAACAAGGGGGGCGGGTTTCAATTCCTGTCCCAATGTCCGGCCGTTCGAGGGTGGGAATTAGGAACCTAATCACGCGGGATCACCAGGACGCAGATGCGGGCGAGGCAAACAAGGGCAAACCATGGAGAAAAAGTTTTTCTGCGACGGCTTTAAATCTTCTACTCAATGCTCGTTTCTTGCGACGGGATTTCCTGTTAGCCTTGTCCTGCCCTCTCCCTCACTCCCAGATCCTCTCTCCAGCCTCTCACGCCCTTCCGCGAAAGAATGCGTTTCTACGTCACCCAACTTTTGGCCGGAGTTTTGGCAACAGTCTCTGTTGTCAATGCCCACGTCAATATCACTTACCCTGCATTGAGGGGCCCGAATGTTTCTAAAGACCAGATCTTGTTTTGCGGTCAGTGGATCTTGGTCACGAGTCCTCTGGTCTTGGTCTCATCTGGCCTTCACTTTCCAGGTGGATACAATAGCACCGGTACTCGTGTAACCTTCCCCCTGGGTAACGCCTTCGTCCTGTTTAGGACCGGTCACCCAGAATGGACTGGTTAGTTCATGACGCGGGCACACCTTTCTCTTGTTCACCCCATTTTTTACAGTTGGAATCCAAATCTCTACTGACTCCAACCCTGACTCGTTTGATGACTTCCACATTGCCAACGGTAGTGACCAGCTTGCTGTTCCCTACTTCGAAGGACAGGGCACCCAGGGGTGTGTTCCTATCAACATTGGCGCTTTGGGACTTCCAGGAGTTGGGAATGGATCCAACGTTACCCTTCAGTTCGTCCAGGACGGCTCCGATGGCTCACTTTACCAGGTGAGACAGACCTTGCGTTTCTCAAATACCTCACTCTAACTCATCCTTTTCCTATCTCGTGCAGTGCATGGACTTGACTCTCTCATCAACTTTTACGATCCCATCTGATGTCCAGTGCGTGAACATCACCACGGTGCCCAGCTCCACGAGCAGTGGCGCTCCTAGCCCTACCGCCAGCAGTCAGAGCGGAGCTTTGGATTCGATGCAGATTTCGAGTCTGTTGGGCCTCTCTGCGCTTGGATTTTTCTTGTCCAGCCTCGTGTAGGTTTTATTCAAGGCGATGATATGAATCCCGAAGATCTTAGTTTCTTGGCTTCCACCTTTCCCATAGCTTTGTTCTGCGTATGACAGTATTAACGTGTCCTCACAATGTGATGGTTTTTCTCGTTTGTACAACCCGTGAACAGGCCGTTATTCGATATTCAATGTTTAACTTTGTGGTGCCGAGCCACCCACGTTACCACATGTTACGGAGAAATGTCTGATGGGCCGAACGCAAGCGTGCCTGGGCCTACGCTATCCTTCGCACCTCCCGTCCGTGGATCCAGGAACCAGATCTACCATGCCAAGATAATATACCATGGGATCGCGCGTGGGGAAGTTTTTTTGTCAATATCCTATTGAAAATGCTCGGCCGTAGATTATCAGTGCCGTCAGCGATCCATCCGACGGCCAGTAGTACTTCTGACGCAATACCAAAACACGCGGCCGCCCCGCGAAAATGACAGGAGTTCCTTCGTGTTCGTAAGCACGTACCTGACGCTACATATATAACGACGCAAACCCCATGACTCGGACTGGCGTAACGTCGAATTCTTGAGCGTCCTCGGCTGCCGAACACTTTTTTTCTTTTCGTCTTAGTGGCAAAGTACGTATCGTACGCACGTCGAATTCGATGGTATGACCTTGATTGGGTTGCCCGTACGCTTCGGTGGATGTTGTCGTTCTTTTAACTAGGAACCGTGCATGGATCTAACTGTACTCAGGCTAGGTGAGTAACGCATGACGTTCTCGAAAACATCTCGTGTTGATCATCGATATCTTAAAGGATCGGACTAGTTGCCGGACCCGATCAACGAATGTAGAACGCGTGCTAGCGGAGGAGGTGGATGGAGGGGAGACAGTGGTTGTTTTCAGAAACACAACGATGTGAGACGGCCCCGTTCGTCTCAGAACAAGCCGTCGCGTAGCGCAGATCAATACATAAACAGTCCACCTGCCGTTGGAATACAATGGAGCTTATCCTAAAACCTATAAAAAACTTGGGTCTCATTTCGATGGGTTCGAACACGTTCACCCGCGAGATTCGCACCGGTGCAGCACAGGACACCTGGGGTCGAACCTCAAACCAAACCCGCCTGGACCGCACCTGTCTGAACCATTACTTGCGATGCGGTTTAGTCTTGAACCGAACATCGGTAACATTGGTCTCCGTCGTCACCAGTCTCCGCAACCGTGACAGTCTCCACAACCATGACAGTCTCCGCAACCATGACAGTCTTCGCAACCACTACAGCACTCTTTGCAATCATCTGCCAATGTGCAAAGAAGAACGATTGGCATCAGGATCAGGTGTACTGCGAAATCAACGATCTTAATCAACCCGTCACGTCCAAAAAATACCTTTGGTGACGGAGGTGGTAGCTCCTCAGGGACACTAGATGCAAACGTAAGATACTCCGGATCTCCCGGTAATTGAGATTGCCGACCTGTTTCGAGTCTAGGAAACAGTAAATGTGTATTCGGTGAGGGACAGGGTATGAGTGACACTCACCAACAGAGGTTGGTAACCAGCCCCCTCCTGACCTTTCAACATGTTATGAATGTTGTTGACCACAGTTCGAGTATTCACAACGTCCTGATGGATATTGGGTACGGTTCCATATGTGTTTCTCAGCTGTGGGGGCGGTGTTTCTCCGGGTGCACTGAACGGAAGCATTAAATGGTGGATTAGATCGTAGTTGAGATCGCTGACCTGGCGTGAGTCTAAGTGGCGGTGAGTACTGGTCACACGGCGACAAGGGGAACACGAGCAATACCCACCACTCGATTTTGACCACCCGCACCCTCCCGACCTTTCAACTTTTTACGATGGATGTTGGGAACGACGGCGTGGGTTTTTGCAGCACCACTCTCGATGGCATTTTCGTTCGTACTAGAGTCTTGATGAGTGTCAGACCCGGTTCCACGTGCGTTTACCCTAAGCTCAACCTGGAGGCGGAAAGTCAGCGATCGTCGTACAGAGGCGATGGAACGCACATTAAAGACACGGTGAATCCTGCTGAGGTCCAACTTCCAGGTGGCGATTGCCTCTTTATCGTCCTTCGCGTGGTAACGTCGAGAGATTGCATTTCGTTGACCACGCATCATGATGTGCCTCTGGATTTCGTCTATAGTCCTGATTGAAAACTCTGTAAGGAAACCGCCCGGCGCATGTATCGCTGAATTAACTCACGTCGTCAAATCCTCAATCGCCTCGAGGACGGGCTGACTGAGCTGATCTGTTTCTCTTCTGTCCATCCCCCGGTTGAGGACTTTGCAGACGTCAGCGCAGGTCAGCCCCAGTTCGACATATTCCGTCTTGCTGACCAACGAGTCCTGGATAAATGAGCCGGTAATCGACCAACGTGGACTGGAAAGGAACCCACTCTAATAATGGTGAGGAGAACACCGGCGGAAGTGAACGCGGCAATGGCTGATGTCACACTTGTTCCCTCCTTTGCGTGGTCCAAGGATTCGACGACCATGTCTAGCGATGAGGAAACACCGTCCCGCCCCTTCGCTCGTCGGGTTTTGGTTGCCATAGTCGAAACGTGAGGTGGGTCCGAGAAAGCGGTGCAGCGCGCAGGCCGCGAGGAAGGACCCGAACACTAATAGACCTAAACGCCCATCTTGTTGCTCCATCACCTCATGCAAATGGACCGACTTGGTGAAGTGAATCATTTGCGTTCGCGGTTGTAGCATCTGAAGACTCTGCGTCCGATCACCCGCTGAGGAGGCTGCCAGACAGCGCTGGGGTACTACTGAATTTTTGCCTTTACCTACTGGCCGCTCGTGCACTGACATTTACTTGACCCCACCTTATCATTTGGCTTTGTGGCGTCGGAGAGGCATTTTCGAAATTTCGATTCCTCTGTAGATTGCCTTGCTTGCAAGGTCTCTCAGTGAAATAAAGCTTCCTAGTTCACTGTTCAGTGGACATCATAGCATCCCTATGTTTGTTTGGTGTTGCTGTCCCCCCCGTGCGCTTTTCACAGTTTCCGGGACAGTGGCACCCCTTCGAGATGTGCGTACTGGTGTACAGTACTCTCGAGCGTTCGGGAAGATTTTTATGAGGGAGTTGTCTATAAACAAACGGCCCACCATTGCGTGCGCAAGCAAGGTTCGTGTCGACCACAGCCGGCGCTTCTCTAGCCCTCCGCTGTGCCGAAATTTCTGCGGCTGCGCGGTACCGAACCGGCCGGTCCCGAGCCCGGTTGGTGATTCCTGTGGCTGAGTTTGACCGAACGCACCAAACACGATCCCGGCCCGTTACGGTATTGTTGTTGGTAAAATACAATGAAAGCGGGTTGAGTAGGCTGTGACGGTGTTGGATGGGTCTGGCCGGATGAGCCTCCTGTTTTCGTAGGTGTTTCGTCGATCCAAACGCACCAGCACCAAAACATGAGAATTCAGTTTTTCCCATCGATCCCCAAGCCGGCGTCATGTGTTCATCAGTATGCCAGACCAAACCAAGATGTGCATGTGTACTCCCAGGGCGTATCACAGATGGGTGGAGAGAGCGGAGCGGGTAGTTACAAGGTAAACGAGGTAGCGGGGAAGCCTAGGTAGATCACAGTACTGGTAAACATGTAGAAGCGGAAGAATCGTAGGAGCACGGGGTCGCAACGTGGAATGCGGAGGGCCCTCGACAATCGCGGTAGAATTATCGTAAAGCATATAGGGAATAGGGAATAGCGTGAAAATCTGTGGAAAGCGCAAAGTGGAGCAAGCGAAAGATGACACAGAGACCAGAGAGGTGGGATGTATCAGGGCAGTCGTCGAGATCATGGCCCATAACAGTCGTGATGTCCAGCATGAGATACGATTGATATATCTGTGTCTTTGTGTACTCATCGCCTAGCGATTGTTTTCAAAAATACGATGGGAGATGGGGTGAGGAGGCAAGGTTGTCGATGACTCGGGCAAGGACACACCCGGAGAAATCGAGGCGGCCGTCAATGCTCTCATTCGGTTTCCCGACCTTGAAATGGAAAGTCAATATGTGTAGGAAGTAGCATCGTTTCCAGAAACTCACCATCGAGGTCCAATTCATCGATCCACTTGAGAAGCCTTCTACAGTCCTCAACGTCGCTCGCAGCCCCGATCTTCTCGTAAGCATTGATGGCACACAAAGCCTCGAACCTTGCCTTTTCGAGCATGAGTTGGTTATACCAAAACTTGGCTTGCAGCTCCATCGCACGACCAAGGTCGTATGGGTTGTTGACCGCATGTGACTTGGCGCGTTCGATGTGAGCGTGTGCGTCATCGAACCTGCCTTCCCCGGAAAACAACAACGATAGGGAGTAATGAATCCAAGTCAGGTCGGCATCCAGGTTGAGAGAGGATGCAATTTCGAGGGCCACCTCGAAATGGTGAATCGCCTTCTCCGTATTGCCCTTGGAGGAATATATATCGCCAAGAATATGGTGGCCACTGCAGACCCGGAATCGTTCGCCTTTCTCCGGAAGGAGATCAATCGCGCGGAACGCGGCTTCTTCTGCGGCGTCGAGTTGTCTGTCGTCGAACAACACGCAAGCAAGGGTGATCAAAGACTCTGCTTGTTTCGCTGTATCGCCAAGCTGCTCAAAGATTTCTAATGCTTCCTTGGCCTGTTGTATTCCCTCTTCGCGGAGGTCCATTTGCCGATTCGCTTCAGATATCACAATCAGTGTTTGGGCAACCTGATTGTCGTCCTCCCGTTCTCTCCATAGTTTTAGGGTGTGAATGAGGAGCCGTTTGCGTTCCACCCAATTTCCAGCCGAGTAATATAACCGTGAGAAGTTATACAAGCATCGTGCTTTGGAGGGATGGTCGTCCGGAAGTGCCTCGATCTTTGGCCCCAGCATGACAAGTCGTGGTTTATGCCAACAGAGGTTATCCATGAAAACGGCACAGGCTTCCCAGACACTTCCAGAATTTACGTCGACCGTCGTGAAAACATCGAGGAGGTGCTCGATGTTCACATCTTCTGATGCGATCCATCGCGACTCTTCGAACCCGGGCTTGTCGGGGAAAACCTCGACCGACAACCGGGAGAAGTAGCACCCCTTGGTCGTACTGAGGAGTGAAAACGACTTGAGATCCTTGGGACACAGATAATCTCGGAGTGGTGCCAACATCGTGACGAATCCATTGCTTCGATATGTCAGCGAGAGGATGCAGAATGTGTCGAACATGTTTGGTCCGTCGGAGATGGTTGGGAACAACCAGTCGGTGTTCTCTTCGTTGACACCTTGCGGGAAGAAGGCGACGACTCCGAGAAGCCCTCGGGCGTCAGGTCCGAGTTCTCGGAACATCGGTGAGGCAAGTGAAAGTTCGATCGTGGCCGCGAGGCTCCTGGAGTGCTGTGCGTGAAGTACTCCCGTTCGCCGTCTCTCCCATTCTCTCCCCAGTCGGTTGGCGTCCCATGTATTGTGCTGGGCAAGAGTGGCCAGGAGGGTGATGGATAGAGGGTGGAAATCGAGTTGTCGTAGGATCCCGTTGATCCGATCGGACCGTTCGCTGTGCTTGTAGATCCGATAAAATGTGTCACATCCAGCCTCCATCGACAATGTCGGGATGTGGAGTGTCTCACAATGAGGAGGGATGGTGGAGATCCGGGAGGTTATGAGAAGACAGATGTTGCTAAACTGGGCCAGCTCGTCCACCGCCGCGTAGGTCTCCTGCGCGCTCATCCCTTGCGAATCGAGAATGGATTCAGCATTATCGAGGACTATGATCATCTCCTTCGAGGATAAGTGTCGTCGCAGGGTGGTCAGATTCTCAGGGTTTTCGATGTCCGAGCCAGTGGCCTTGGAAAGCCGACGGAGAAAATTGGCTCGCGAGGCAGGGAACTCGTCGCAGCGGATGAACCGCCGGCTGTCACCGAACCGCTGCTTGATCCGATCGTTGTGGAGGACCGTCAGGACGGTGGATGTCTTCCCGATTCCACCAGCCCCAATTAGAGCAACCGGCACGAGGCCCAACGCGAAATCAACGATCTTCTCGACCAGCTCGTCGCGTCCGAAGAAGATCCTTGGTGGTGGAGGTGGTAGTTCCCCAGGGATACTAGATACAAACGTAAGACACCGGATCTCTGGTTGATTGAGATGGCCAACCTGTTCCGGGTCTAGGCAACTGTAAGTATGTATTCGGTGAGGGACAGAATACGAGTGACACTCACCAACTGAGGTCGGTGACCGGCCCCTTCCTGACTTTTTAGCATGCTTTGAATGTTTTTGACCACATTTTGAGTATTCACAACGTCCTGGTGAATACCGGAGACGGTTCCATGCGTGTTTCTCAGCTGCGGGGGTGGTGATTCTCTGGGTGCACTGGATGGAAGCATTAAATGGTGGATTCGTTATAGTTGAGATTTCTGACCTGGCGTGAGTCTAAGCAGAAGTGAGTAACGATTCTCCGGTGGCGGGTAGAGTACGAGTAGTACTTACTGCCTGATGTCGACCATCCGCGCCTTCGCGGCCTTTCAACTCGTTGTGATGGATGTCGGGAACGATGGTATGAGTGATTGTAATATCACTCCCGGTGGTGGGTTTGTTCGTAGCATCGTGATTAATGTCGGAACCAGTCACGTGTGCATTTGCCCTAAGCTCGACCTAGAAGCGGAAAGTCGGCAATTGCCATGCAGGGGTGACGGAACACACGTTAAAGACACGAAGAATTCCGTCGAGATCCAACTCCCAGGTGGCGATCGCCGCTTTATCATCCTTGGCGTGATAGCGTCGAGAGATCGCATTCCGTCTCCCCCACTCGACGATGTGCCTCTGGATCCCGTCCATGGTCCTGATCGGGAGCTTGGTGAGGAAATCGCCCGGCGTACGCATCGCTCAGGATTCAACTCACGTCGTCAATTTCACAATCGCCTCGAGAACGGGCCGATTGAGTTGATCCGCCTGCTTTCCGTCTATCCCCCGACTGAGGACTTTGCAGGTGTCAGCGCAGGTTAGCCCTAGTTCGATATGGCCCGCTTTGTTGGTCATCGAGTCCTGTATACATCAGCCGGCAATCGAAAACACGATCTGGGAGGGAACCCACTCTAATCGTAGTTAGAAGAACACCGGCAGAAGTGAACGCGGCCATGGCTGGTGTTATGCTGGTCGCCTCCTTCGCACGATTCAATGCACCAATAGTTATGTCCAGTGACGGGAGACCACTGTCCCGCCCCTTCGATCGTTGGGATTTGTCTGCCATGGTCGAGAGCGATGTGATGAGCAGGCTGTGAGGAAGAGTTCGCGTTTAATCGAGACGAGCGTTTGTCTTGAAATCACGCGTCTCATTCAATCGGGCCCATTTATTGAACAAAGGGAATTATTTGGATTCGCGGCGGCGGTATCTGAAGCTGAGGTGCTTTGAATGTAGCGATCTATCACCTAACGGTTGTGAGAGGAACCGAGGGCTGGTGGGCTAAAATAGACAAATGTCAAGAATGCCGAAGAGGATCATGGCGATTCGTTCGAAACCAAGGCCGGATGCCTAACCAACGTAATCCGGGACTCGTCCCCATTGAGGTGAGGTCGAATGGGGGGCAGGAGATGACAAGGGCGGCCTGTTCGACTAGTCAAGCTGCCGACTCAGACGTTTGTCGACTGTTTTGACTTGCTCGATTGAAGCCTAATACACGCCGGGAACCCTGCATCTGGTGGAAAAAATACACCAGCAAAAAGTCGAGCGTCGTTGTGCTGGGGCTGGTATTTTACCAGCTTTTGAATTTCCGTTGCGTATGAACCACCTGCTCCGACAGCCACGAAGTCGATGACGGGTAGGAGCACCGGTAACTGTGGTACTAGTAAGAAACGACGGTAGAGAAGAGGGATCTCTTGATCAATCTAGTGATCTCGTGTATTAATCCCACCCCCCTCGGTCCACGATACCACGGGTCTTTATTTTTCTTATCCGACTTAAACAACGTCCGCTGTAGTTATATAGTATAGGTACTTGCTATTGCTTACCATCGATCTTGATGGCCCCTGTCACCGAGTCTGGATGCTTGAGGAGTTCATACATACGGGTATGCACTTGGGTGGGGGGTGCCGTGGGATATGACGAGCGGCGGCACAATAAATGCAGAACGTGCGCTAGCGAGAGGGGTGTGTGGAGATGGCGGTTGTTTTCAGAAAAATAATGGGGGACGAGTGGGGGGACGAGTTCGTCAGCGACCTGGGAGAAATCGAGGCAGCCGCCAATGCTCTCATTCGGCTTCCTGACCTTGAAATGGAAAGTCAATACGTGGAGGAAGCAACATCGTTCCCAAAATTAAAAACTCACCATCGAGGTCCAATTTATCAAACTTTTCAAGGAATCCTCTACATATCTCCAGATCATGTGTAGCCCCGATTTTCTCATAAACTTCGGCGGCGCGTAAAGCCTCGGACTTTGCCTCTTCAAACATGCGTCGTTTATACCAAAATCTAGCTTCCAGGTACATCGCACGACCCAGGTTGTATGGGTCGTTGATCGCGTGCGGCTTTGCTTGTTCGATGCGAGCGTGCGCGTCGTCGAACTTGCCCTCTTTGAAAAACAGCTCGGCCAAGGAGTAATGAACCCAAAAGAGCTGATCGTCCAGACTGAGGGAAGATGCGATCTCGATGGCCTTCTCAAAATGGTGAATCGCCTTCTCCGTATCGTCCTTGGATGTATATATGTCGCCGAGAATGAGGTGGCCATCGCAGGCCAGAAATTGATCGCCTTGCTCCAGGAGGATATCGATTGCGCGAGATGCGGCTTCCTCCGCGGCGTCGAGTTGTTTGTCGTCTTTCAACACGTATGCGAGCTTAATCAAACACTCTGCTTGATGCGCCGTATCACCAAGTCGTTCAAAGATTTCTGATGCTTCCTTCGCCTGTTCTATCCCCTCATCGTAGAGGTACACTAGCCGGCTTGCATTAGATAAGGACCTCAATGCATCGGCAACCTGACGCTCATCCCCCTGCTCTCTCCAGAGGTCCAAGGCGTGGTGAAGGACCCGCCAGCAATCCAGCTGGTTTCCGATCGTCCCAAACAACAACGAGAGTGCCTGCAAACATTGCGGTTTGGAGGGATGGTCGTCTGAGAGCGCCTCGATTTTTGGTCCCAAAATGACAAGCCGCGGTTTGTGCCAGTAGAGGTGGTCAATGAATTCGACACATGCTTCCCAGACTTCTTCTGAGTGTACGTCGACCGATGTGAAGGCATCGAGCAGATGCTCGACATTCACATCCTCTGACGTGATCCATCGTGATTCCTCGAAGCCGGGCTCGTTGGGGTGAAGATAGACCGACAACCGTGAGAAGTAATGTTCCTTGGTTGTGCCGAGGAGGGGAGACGATTTCGGATCCTTGGGACGAAGGTGATCTCGGAGCGGCGCCAGCATTGTGATGAACCCATTGCTTCGGTATGTTAGGGAGAGAACGCAGAATGTGTCGAACGT
>Ga0307515_10006424_pt1 | contig 23521 bp, 17 predicted proteins | sample 17_EM_MG_FD_194513 | JGI IMG/M metagenome (GOLD analysis project Ga0307515, IMG submission 194513) | Populus trichocarpa ectomycorrhiza microbial communities from riparian zone in the Pacific Northwest, United States - 17_EM | ecosystem: Host-associated > Plants > Roots > Unclassified | place... | reverse complement strand
AAAAACTTATGTCATAGTTCAAATCAGTCTTCAATTTGTAATTTGTTCAATCAAGTCCTAAATTGCAATTTTGATTTAACAATCAATGCAATTGCATCCCTGCCAAAAATCAAACAGCGGCCCTGAAGTTGGCCGCCTTTTTCACTTTGGTCCTTGGTCTTGAATTTGTGCAATTTGACCCTCAATTGATCAATAAACTTCTAATTTCTTTAATTTGGCCTCTGATTCGGTTTAATTACAGCCCCTCTATTTACATGTGTTTTTCATTTTGGTCCTTGGTTTCAGATTTCTTCAATTAAGTCCCTAATTGGCCATCAAACTTCAATATTTATGCAATTAAGCCCATGATTTGACTAAATTAACTCTCAAAAATTATAATTTGACCCAGAACTTTAATTTCTTTCAATTAAAGCCTAAATTGACTTAAAAATCAATTTTTCTTACAATCAAACCCTCCATAAATTCAATTAAACCTTCAATAAAATTTAATTGAGTTCATAAACATCTGATTTTGGATTTTTCCTCCTCAAATTGAATTTTCTTTGTCAATAAGCTCTCACCAGTCAATAAAATACTGTCAAATTTCAATCTTTGTATTTTTTAACCTTCTCAACCAATTTTTGACCATTTTCTGAGCGTTCTGGCATCCTTTTTTCACTGATATATTTTTTTATAATATTTTTTGATTTTTTTGTATTTTATTTTTTTTGAAGAAAGGAAAAAAAATGTGAATTGAAAAATAACCCAAAAATGGGTTATGACAATGCTCGACAAATGTATGCCTTTTGTATTAGCAAACAATTTTAATTTGAACATTGTTGGGTTATCTTAAAAAAAAAAGAACCCAAATGGCAATATGAGCGTGCAAATCAACAACAAAAGGTCATGCTAGTGCAAGTCTCGCTTCATCAACTCCATTTACTCTTGATTCTGTTAGTTTATGACAAGATAGTGAATCGTTGATTAATCAAGATAGGCCAAATGATCAGAAAACTACAAAGGAATGACTTAAACGTAGATAAGGTAAAGAGAAAGTTAGAGAGATATCTGTAATAAATCTCTTACAATAATTAAAGGATACTCTAGTTGAAATTGAGGAACAAAAAAAGAACAAGACAAGAAAGTTATGTTAGAGTAACAAACTACAATGATACAACAAAGTCAGGAGAAATAAGAATTGGAAAGGATCGAGAAAGAAAATCAATTGATGAAAATTGGTATTTCTAAGTTGGATCCGATTTCTGTAGCATATTTTAAAAATAAAAAGTTAGAAATTATTGAAAGAGAGAGGTTTTATTTTTTTAATTAATTAGATTGATGTATTTTAAGGTTAGTGTATATTTAATTAACAATGTTGAAATTTCTTGGTTATTTTAAACTTGTTGATTAATATTTAATTTTACTCTAATATCAATTCACAAGACTTTTTCAAGTTCTTGTAGCACATAACAATAAGTAGGATTAATTAACTTGAAATAGTACAACCACAACAAGAAAAAAAACATTATAAAAATATTGGAAAATTATAATAACATAATAAGCTCAAATCTAATGATTTTACTCATCACCATGTTGTTTCCACAAATGTTCAATCAAATCTTCTTGTAATAAAGAGCTAATTACTCTATTCCTGATTCGATTATGAGTTTGAAGAAAATCATGTACTTTTAGTGTTTCACCATGTGACATTGATAAAAAAATTTACTTCATGTACCGGATCAAATACAAGGTTCATTTCTGCTTTATCCTCAATAATCATATCGTGTATTACTATGCAAGCTCTCATAATATTTGCAAGCGTTTTTTCATCTCAATACCACGCAATTCCACACACAATTACGAAATGAGATTGCACACCTAAATGCCCACTCTATGTCAATTTTTGCAAACTCTTGCTTGCAAAATGTTTCCTCTTCTTTGCTCTTAATGGTCTCGAGATTGTTTTAACAAATGATGACCAATTAGGATAAATCTCATAAGCTAAATAGTATCATTCAATGATCCAATATTCAATTTTAAAAATTCCTCTTATCCGACGGGTTAGCAAGTATAGGCTCGATCATGGGCGTCAATTGCTCAAATTATATGTTCATAGTTACAATAAGATTGTTTATTTAACCAGACCCTTTTTGTGTCTTGTTAATAATTAATAATAATAATATTAACAAAAGAGGATGTGTTAAAGTTTTTGGAAGGAAGCAAATCATATGCGATCTGATAAAATCCTCCATGACCATCTAATTAAAAGAATGCTTAGAAATATAATATAATATCAGTTGTTTTTTAAAATATTTTTTAAAATATATTAAAATAATATATATTTTTTATTTTTTAAAAATTATTTTTAATATTAAGATATCAAAATCATCTAAGAACACAAAAAAATAATTTTAAAAAAAAAACTTTATATTTTTTAAATATAAAAACAAACGGTTTGTATACATTTTTTACTTGGTATTTCAATTAAAAGAAAACTGAAGACGAAAAGGAATAAATAATGAAACGACAACGGTTAATGACAAGCGGAGTGGCGGGAAAATCTCTCGCTTTCTTACTAGGGTTTTCATTCTCTTACCATCTCATTAACGGGGAAGAGAATCAGGAGACCATCAACAACTTTCCGAGAAACCAACCAGACCCTGGAAAAGGAAAATGCCGACCTACAAGATAAGGGGAATCGACGTTGATTTCCCGTTCGAGGCTTACGATTGTCAGCTCGTTTACATGGAAAAAGTCATACAGTCCCTCCAAAACGTAAGTCCTCAAATATAGAACGCTGCCGTTTCATTGCTTCCTTAAACTTTCCACTCATCACCATTCTTAGCTTCTGATAATGCTCCGTCACGACAAAAATCAACTAATTAGAGAAATTAATTAATTTCAATAGCTATGCTTGACAGCTGTTTCATTTTTCAATCTGAAATACAATTCTTGCAAGTTTTAATCCTTTTGTGTCCTATTATCGAAAAATCTGCCTTTAATTTACTTATTTAGTTAATTTGTCAGTGTTAAAAGTCACAAATTTATGCTGTTTGTTAAAAATATGGCAGAAATGTAATGCCCTTTTGGAGAGTCCAACGGGAACCGGGAAAACTCTATGCCTTCTTTGTGCCACATTGGCTTGGAGGAAGAGTTTAGGTGGATTTTCGACTGGTAAGATTGAAAGGAATGGTCGGATTGCGGGTGGTAAATTGGATATTGTGCCATCATCACAATCTGAGGATCGCAATCTTCCGACTATAGTGTATGCTTCACGCACGCACAGCCAACTTCGGCAAGTGATTCAGGAGTTGAAGAGGAGCAGCTACAGGTTGGAGTTCATTTTCTGGTTTGATTTCTTTTGCTGTCAAAATTATTAACAGTGGATGGAATTGAATTCGGTTCTTGATGTGTTGCTTTTGTCTATTACTGTCAGCTGTATTTGTGTCATATGGTGGAAGCCAATGTCTTTATATCGAGGATTGTTGTTAGTTATTCACATATTCTTTTTGAATGATATCAAGGGTGTTGGGCTTCTTTGCAATAGATGTGGTGTTAGTAGTACTAGTAGTCTTTTTATTAGGACAAGTTCAACGGATCAGTCTGATTATTGGGTTCAGTTAGAATTTCAATTTGCTAAAATTTAAAGAATATGCAGGCCTAAAATGGTAATATTAGGATCTCGGGAGCAGTTATGCATTCACGAGGAAGTCAGCTTACTACGTGGAAAAGTACAGAATAATGCATGCCATCTTATTTGCAAAACACGGGGAAAGCGTCAATGCACCCATTATTCCCGTGTTGCAGGTATTATACTTTGTGCATTTCTGTTGTGCTTGAATCCATCTACAATTGTTCTATTATGGTAATGTAGCCACAAAATGCTTGAAAGACACGACTTTCCATCTAGATGAACATTGCACAATCAAGATTTTGGGCTCTCAATAACTTATGCTGTTATATCCCAAACTTAGTTTGGATTACAAATTAATGGATAAAAGTTTCTGGTTGTGCAGGGAGGAGAGTAAGGGTCTATTTATATTAATAGGAAACTATTTTTCTTTTTTATTTTCAGTTTTCTTTTCATTTTCCAGTTTTCCTTTTCCACTGGAAAATTCGAAAACGTGTTCATTTGTTGAGAACGAAGATGAATGTTTCCATCAAAACCAGCTTTCCTTTTCCACTGGAAAACTGGAAAACATGTTCATTTGTTGAGAACGAAGACAAATGTTTCCATCAAAAAATAAGAAATATCTCAAGTTACAATTTACAACTATTTTTCATAGAAAAACAAAACCATAATTTATAAGTCATCTTAATATTTTGTATTCATGATAATCTAATTGTAGAATTTATTTAATTAAAATAAAAAATTATCATAAAAAGTTAAATTGTTAGCTTAAATAACATCTTTATATTTGATTTATGATAAAAATTAAATATGACACTAACTAAATATGAAAATGTAAAAACAAATAATTTTAATCTTTTTGTACATAAAAGAATTGTTTAGGTCTTTCTTTATTTGGAAAATGATGGAAAACTTGTAAATTAAGTGTTTTCCTAATTCAATACAAATTTGAAAAATGAAAAACTAGTTTTCCTGTTTTGTAGATGGAGAAATGTTGCATATGAACATGAAGTTCCAGTTTTCTTCTTTTTTTATACTCCATTTTTTCATGAAATTGAAGTATCACTCTATTTCCGAATAGCTCTTTAAGTGTCATTGATTCTAAACTATGTTGCAACAGTTCATTCATACTAACATTGATTTTGTTTTGCCTGACAACTAGCTAAATGTAAAATACTATCCTATTCATGTAATTTGCAATAGAGAGACTTGTTATGTAAAGTATAAGATGCTCTCTTTTATCCTTGATTTAGCTCCGGTTTTCCTCCCCTTCTCTTCATAGTGTTAGTTGGCCTTTCCTCAAATTTTCTCACTGAATGAAGTTAAATTTAATTTTCTTATTCCTGAGACTTGGGCATCAATTCGACATTAAATGCTTCTACATTTCTACCCTTCTTTTTCTCTCTCTACTTCTTGCATGCACTCAGAGGCTTAGTCCTTCAAATGCCGTGAATATTTGGTGAATTCATGGATGATAATTAATTAGAAGTTTTTTTTTTCAAAAAACAATTTGATGGATAAAGTTCTATGGTGATGACTGTGGTCGAATTTAGCATAGTAAATATTTTATTGAATGTTTAAGATGTCACCGACACTTTCAGATTGCATTTGCAGATCACATACGATAAAGAGGTTGAACAGTGGAGCTCAAAGTTTATTTTTCCATACAGTTATAATCTCAACAAAATCTGACGTCTATATGTGTCTGTTCTTACATTCTAGATTATGTGAAATGCAATCCCCATCTTGGAGATGAGCCTGTCGACATAGAGGATTTGGTTAATATTGGAAGAACATTTGGACCGTAGGTTTAATATCCTCTTTTACAAAAACAAATAAAAAAATATTAAAAGGTCGTAGCCATTGATGGTTTTGTGATTATTCTGTCTGTTAATACTTGTAGATGCCCTTACTACATATCAAGGGAGCTCCACAAGGTTGTTGATATTTTGTTTGCACCTTATAACTACCTTATTGATCGTGGAAATCGAAAATCTCTTGCCATTGATTGGGACAACAGTATACTGATATTTGATGAAGCTCATAACCTGGTAAGCAGAAACAATTGGTGTTTTCTTTGCCAGGAAATTAGAATTTTCTTGTAAATTTGTGAAACCATATATGCTGGTTTCTTAATGTTATCATTTCAGAAAACAAATTTTTCTTGCTGACAGTCATCTGCATTTGATGTTATATGAGTTTAAACTCTTATATTAAAAAATATGCTGCAGGAAAGCTTATGTGCAGATGCAGCCTCTTTTGACTTGCCTTCTTGGCTTCTCACAGCTTGCATTTCTGAAGCAAAATCTTGTATTGACCTTTCTGTGACAAGGAGGGAAGAATCAAATGACAAATCATGGAATCCAGATAATTTTGCTATTCTCAGAGGTATTCTGGTCTCTGATTGCTTAGTTCTGTCAATATGCACTTGCTATTCTTATATGTACGCATTGGTTCTTCCTCAACTCAACTTGATCCATGCCTATATTATCTCACTATATGCTGTTTAGGATTGCATGTTCAGATATACTTCCTGCTATTCTTCTTACAATTTTGTTGCTATGCTTGTAATTGATATGGCCGTACTTCTTGGGAGCTAATTTTCAACTGTTGCAGCACTTCTTTTGAAGCTTGAGAAGCGGATTGCTGAAGTGCCCATTGAATCCAAAGAATTGGGATTCACCAAACCTGGACCTTACATTTATGAGCTTCTTGCTGATCTTAATGTTACACACGACACTGCAACTAAGATCATTGATATAATCAAAGATGCTGCTGTTCTCCTTGAAGAAGATAAGCAGGACAAGTCAAAAGGCACTGGTTGCAGGCTGGAAAGCATTAGTGATTTCCTTCAAATAATTTTTAGAGAAAAGAACAACTCCCATGCGAATTTCTATCGAGTAAGCTTTAATTTTATGATTTGGTCATAGAATTGTGTAGGACTTGGATGGGAGTTTTATTGCCAATCTCGTTTCCCTTTTCATTTGCTGTTATTTCTGTTTTTTTATTTTCATTGAAACTTTTCTATGTTCCTTTTAGGTTCATGTGCAGGAAGGTGAGGCAAATGCTGCAGATGTCTTGAAAGGTATTCAGGGAAAAATCATGCTCTGATGTTTGGGCCAAAATTTCATAGTGTTCCACTATTCTTTATGTTCTCACTTGCAAAATCTCTTTTGACTTACTGATTTATCAGCTTAAACTTGCAATGCCCAAGTTAAATAACACATTCCATACTTGCATGATGTTTAATGTTTTGTATAAAAACTAACTCTTGGGAATTCATGTAAGAAATTTGTCTTGTTGAAAAGTATTACTGTCCTGCCTTTGATACTGAGCAATTCTGCCATGTAGTTTAGGTTTGGAGCATATCTTACTGAATCTAGAATTATCTTGAAATAGAGTGGCTTAGTGTCATTGTTGGAACATATTGGAGGGGCCTGGCAGTTTTAGGCTTTATAATGTAGTATAGACAATGGGTTGGTGTTAGCTGAACTTTATAAACAATGTTGTTGGAAAGCTCATCATGGGTCTCTGGTTCCACTTACTGGGTTATCAGTTAATGTAATTTGCAGGTGATTTCATGTATACTTCAATAACAAAGGGGAAGTATTCCAAAAGATTACAATCATATTTGATAAATTACTGACATGCATAAAAAAGGATTTTAGTTTTTATACTGTAGAGAAAGAACAGAGAGGTTGGGCCAAAAAGTGATTCCTCCCATCCTTATTTATTTATTTATTTATTCCTGTAGATAATAATTACCTGAAAGATACCAGATTTTCCATCAAACTTGGCACAAAAGAAATAATTCCACTATATTTGGTCGCCAAGCATTATGGCTTATTCATTTCCTGTGATTTCTTGTAGAGATACACAATGTGCAACTCAATTTAAAGATTTTTGTGGTTTTAAAGGCTTTCTAACTTATGTTATATTTCAAGATTGATTGCATAACTCATGTTTTTCCTGTGATTTCTGGTAGAGATACACAATTGTAGGATATGAGTTGATTATTTTTATTGAACACACGCCTTCCTGCTACAAGGATAATTGTGTGAGTTTATATATATATATATATATATGTATATATGTATATGTATATATGTATGTATGTATATATGTATGTATGTATGTATGTATATATGTATGTATGTATGTATGTATATTCAATATTCCATTATTTTGATTGTGCAGGTAAGCCATCTAGAACGCTCAGTTGGTGGTGTTTTAATCCCGGAATCGCCATGCAAGAGTTCTCTCGCATGGGTGTTCGCTCTATTATTTTGACATCCGGAACATTATCTCCCTTGGATTCTTTTGCACAAGAGTTGAAACTGTGAGTCTCTTTTTGTAGATTGTATCTTGTAAAAAACTTAAGTGACTTTAAAAAGATGCTGACTAGAGAATTTGGTTCCACCTCAGAGATTTTCCCATTCGGCTGGAAAACCCTCATGTCATATCCTCAAATCAGATATGGGCTGGTGTTGTACCAGCTGGTCCATCAGGTCGCTCATTGAACTCATCTTATAGAACCCGTGATTCTCTAGAATACAAACAGGAGCTTGGAAATGCTATTGGTATGTAACACAATTTATCAACCAAACCGTTTTTTCCATCTGTATCATTGTCCACTGATGATGAGTTTCGTGAATTTTATTTTCCAGTCAATTTTGCCCGAATAGTACCTGATGGACTGCTTGTATTCTTTCCATCTTACTACCTTCTGGATCAATGCATTAGTTGCTGGAAGAATATGGTAAGGCATCATATACAAATACAGCAGTTTGTATAGCACATATGTTAGCTTTATCTCTGTAAATATTCTATGTTGCTGCAGAGTCAGGCAAATTCAACAACAATATGGGAAAGAATCTGCAAGCATAAGAAACCTGTTGTAGAACCTAGACAATCCTCACTGTTTCCTCTTGCAATTGAGGTAACTAACGCAACCTACAAGTTAGGTCAACATGATTGCATATTTGTTGTATTTACTATCAGCAACTAGGATGTTCTTTTGGATTCATATCGTGATTGTCTACATATATTGGCTAGGACTATTTGGCTAAGTTGAAGGACACCTCAACTTCTGGTGCAGTATTTTTTGCTGTTTGTCGTGGCAAGGTATGCCTTCATTCAGACTTGTGAACAACTCTTCTTTGATGTTCTTACCCAAGTAAGTTTCTGTATGTCATGCTGGCTTGTGAAGAGGGGAATAAACTTGCTTTGATTTTTTTTATTCCATGGCTTAGGTCTTTGAAACTATCCAGAACAATATAATCATTTTAAGATGCATCCAATACTTTAATAGCGCATCATCCATATGTACGCGGGACATAACAGTACACATACGTTGATGTTCTGTTGTGTGATCTCTCTCTTTCCCAATATATTTTTCAGTTCTGAAATTGACATATCCGGCATATATGTACCTCCACTTGTATAAAATAAGCTGTTTGGTTGCTTGATAACCTTTTCTGCGTGCTTTGCTTTTTACTTCATGTATGCATGCTATTTTTTTTTTATAGAGTTGCACCTGTTTGTCATATTTGATTGTTAGTAGGTTCTCAGGTGAGTGAAGGATTAGATTTTGCTGATCATGCTGGAAGAGCCGTTGTCATCACTGGCATGCCATTTGCCATGAGGACCGATCCTAAGGTTTTGTCTATTACCCTGCTTTTTCTTGGGTTTTTACTTAACCTTAGTTGCTTAATCTATTTGACCTTTTCAGTTGCTGTTCTTAAAAAAATTATGTTTGTTAGTTCTGAAAGAATTAATTGATTCTTGAAGCATCACTCGAGACAAAGTTACAATTGTTAGTGGTTCACAATTAAATGATCTATTGATGGCCAGACAAATTAGATTAATGCAACTTATATATTTGGTTGGTTTTGCCATCATTGACTTAAATTTAGTTACTGTGCTTCCTATTGTTTTATATGTTCTTAGCATAGGGAAATTGAAGATTCACATTTACAACATTCTTGTAGTTGCATTTATTTTTACCAGAAAATGAGAGTTTGGATTTCTTAACTCCAAATGTTGATAATAATGAGTTTTCTACTTTCAACTTGGTCTCGGTATCACAATCAATCAGGTTTATGTTGATATTTACAGTTGTTTGAGATTGTGATGTAGTCACAGTTTATTTTCTGAGAGACTGCATGAAAACTGGAGAAAAGTCTGGAGCACGTTTCTGAAAATTTGTTTCCCAAAAAAAAATAAACTATTTGATTTCCTTGTATGCTCAATGTATGACAGCTACTGTGTATTGCCTAGAAAGAGGCAACATGTATCCTTATAACACTGCAGTATTTCCTTGTATGGCACATGATTATCTGTAATTCTAGCTCATGTCACATGTTATATTATGCTGGTCAGGTTCGTTTGAAGCGTGAATACTTGGATGGACAGACACACTCACAAAGAGATGGATGTAAGGTAATGTCCAACATCACATTATGGTTGTCAATTATATCTCAAAAAATGTGTACAATTTTGTGAATTGAGTTAGATGCTGAAGTTGCAGGTTCTAAGTGGAGAAGAGTGGTATGGTCAACAGGCATCACGGGCTGTAAATCAGGCTGTTGGACGTGTAATCCGTCATCGCTATGATTATGGAGCAATTATTTTTTGTGATGAAAGGTTCTTTCTTATACTTATTATTGGTTGTCTTCACTGAAATGCACACTCATCTGACCTTCACGTGGATTTTGATTACACTTGTTACAACTGTTTGTGTGTGAATGAATCATTTTCAAAATTTTCCTGTGCGCAGCTGGATTTAAACTCTAGGATTCTATGGTAAAATTTAAGGCTCTCCAAATGCGTTTTTCTCTGAAATTTTCTTTGAGCACATCGTTATAAACTTTAGATTTTTGTGGGATTGACTCAACTTTTGAATCATGGGCAGGTTTGAACATCGTAATCGCCAGACCCAAATATCACTTTGGATACAGCCTCACATCAAGGTATGTATTGCAGGTTTTGGAACAACCCTTTTGGTCTCCAATCTCCATAGCTTTCTTCTTTTGTCAGTGAAATAACCCTTTTCATTGACAGCTGTTATAAGTACTGTCTTCTATGTTTTCAGTGTCACTCTAAATTTGGGGATGTGGTTTTTACATTGAGTCGTTTTTTCCGAGATGGAGGAAGTCGTGATGCTGCAAAGCTTAGGTCAATACCAAGGGAAGACACTGGTAAAGTATCTTCTAGTTTCTCAATGTCATGAATTTCATGGTTGTTGTTTGGGGTTACCTATTCTGTTTGCTAGAAAATATTTGGCAGTCTATCTGGCCCTAGGGATTGCTCTTGTACCTCCCTTCTCATAATAAGGGATGACTCATCCTTATTATGGTTAGCACGAATGACACTGCTCCTCAAAAAAATACTAGTAGTTTGAGGAAGACATCTCTTTATATATAGTGAATTAGCTCCTTTATTGCATTTTCTTTTTCCTCAAGTTAACCAATTGATTTTGCAACTTTTGGTTGTGTTTCTCCTGCAGAAAATATCAAAGAAGAAAAGAACACACAGCCTTTGGACAAATTTTACCTGGACAGTTTTCTTTCTATGGTACATCCAGGATAATGTGACCACACATGTTTTTACATCTTTTGAGTGTTGTTCTCTTAAGAATTTTTTCTTGCTCATGCATGTCTACAGAGGACACCGGATCAGGGTTGCTCTTCAAAATCATTATCTTCTTTACTTGAAGCTAAAAGAGGCAAGGATTCAAGCCTATCAGAGAACATTTTTCCTGCCAATCGCTCTTCTCTCTCTCCCTTCAAGGAAAGTCAGGATTTCAAATTAAATCATTCGCGCAGTGAAATCTATAATGAGAAAAAATTGTTAATTCCTGGGAGGATAAATATACAACATCAAAATGCTGAGATGATTGATTTGACTAGTAAATCTTTAATGGATGAAAGTCAAAGCAGAAAGGAGCTGGTGCCATGTTCTGCAAAGAAGCGAAAAGTTTTTCATGCAGAGTATTCAACTGGTCAGATTGGAAATACCCATGAGCATGCATCCAGTGCTGAAAGGTCACAATCAATTGCCCCCCTTTCCCTTTCTAGTTTGGTAAAACTAGAGAATCCACTGATTTCTGCAAATAAAGGCAGGCAAAATGCTCAAGTTAGCTCAACATTGCCAATTAAAGATCATGCAATCACACATAAGGATGCTGAGATTCTCACTCAAAAAAACAAAGATGTTCAGTCTACTTCTGTGCCTCGCGATGATGAGCAAACAAGAGGATCAGCGTTTCTCATTCAGGTGAAATGATTTCAACCATGAAACCTAACTAAGCCTGAATTTGGCATTTTTCCTTTTCAAGTACTCCCTGGAATGGTGACTAATACCTGCTCAGTTTCTAACTGAAATAAAAGCTGCCAAAGATAGAACACACACCACAGGCTTGTAGCTGGATGGTGTGTACCTTGCCCACTCATTGGGCTTTCCATGGATCGAGTCCTGCTGGACTCACTGTTTAGGTGTTTAATGTACTATAAGGATTATAACCTCCCATGGAACAGGCAAAAAAAAAAAAAAAAAGAAAAAGAAAAGAAAAGAAAAGAAGCGTGGATCATAACATCTTAAGCTGTGCTTGGATTTTTATTCCTGTTCTATCATGTTATTCCAGTGGATCATGTTTAACCAAGTGATAACTCTGCTTTCTTTACTCCAGATTTATATGTTGCTCATATTCTCTTGGCCTCAGAAAAGCTCTGTGCTCCTGCTATTACCTTTAGCGTTGATATGTTTAAGCTTTTTTCTTTTAGTAATTCTGTTTAACTTTTTTAAGTTATAGCCATCTTTTCTAAGCTAAGCTTTAATTATTTAAGCTTTTTTCTTTTAGTTATTTTTTTTTCACTTTTTAAAGTTACAGCCATCTTTTCTAAGCTAAGCCTTAATTATTATTTTGGTGGAAAGGAAAGATGGGTATTTCAGGTGCCTCAAGAGTGTATTTCATTTTCAATTAGTTTGTAAAAGAAAAAGAGAAAAAAAGCTGGTGGATAGAAGGGTAGGTGGTGGTGATTGAATATAATACAATTTCTTGTATTTTTGAAACATGTCAAAAATTTTCTGCAGGGATGAATTTTCCCCATAAGAATGAGTTCTCCTGTACCATGCTTTTGAGTTTTCAGACTATTTCTGCTGCATCTTTTTTTTTTTTTTAAATTTTAGAAATAGGAAAAATATAAAACAAACTTTCTGACGAACATTTTATTTTTATTTACGTTTTCCTTTTAACAAATTGTCTTCAAACTCCTTTTGTTATGGCTTACCAACTTTTTTTCCCTACAGGTTAAAGAGAAACTTAACGCCGCAGAATATAAAGAATTTGTGGAGTTTATGAAGGCACTTAAGTCCAAAGCAATGAAGATAGGCCACGTTTTACAGTCTATCGTGAGATTATTTTCTGGACCAGAGAGATTTCCTCTTCTTAAAAGGTATAAACCACCATCTATGACAAAAACAATGAGTTTTGTCTAAATGCCTCTCAATAGAGTTCCTTCCATTACATAGAACCAAATAGCATAATACATCTCTAATTACAAGGCTGATTTCTAGCTCTAACCTAGCTAAATATGGAAACCACATATACAACTGTATAATTAGCATACAATTAGAATCCTATAATTAACATGGTTTTAAATAATGCCATCCCATATCTATTGAAACCCCCCCTCAAATTGATGCTGGTCAATCAAGAAGCATCAATTTGCCAACCAGAAATTGATGGCGCTGTCGGGTTATAGCCTTGGTAAATATGTCAGGAAGCTGAAGATCAATGGAAACATGCGGAAGAGTGATAATCCGAGTATCCATAGCTTCTCGACTAGAATGGCAGTCCATTTCAATATGCTTTGTACGACTCATGAATAACAAGATTGGTCACAATTTGAATGACACTCGTGTTGTCTCCTCGAAGAGCAATGGGGTTGAGCTTAGAGAAGCCAAGCTCAACTAGTAGACCACATAGCCAAATAATTTCAGAACAAGCAGCAAACATGGCATGATATTCGGATTCTGTAGAGAATTTGGACACGCGTGCCTGCTTCTAACTCTTCTAAGAGATCAAGGAGTCGCCAAGAAATATGAGACGAGTATCGAGACATTCAACCCAATCAGCATCATTACATACAATAAGGTGAAAAAGGAGTATTGACAGGAAAGAACAACCCATGACTAGGTGAGCCTCTGAGATATCAAATGATACGACGAACAACAACTAAATGTAGATCATGTAGAGATTGTATAAACCGGCTAACCTACAAAACCGTTAAAGAGATACCATGTTGTGTGATTGTTAAATAATTTAGGTCCCAATTAGTTGACGAAACACGGTAGGATCAATGAGGTTGCCTTCCTCACGATGATATTTCACGTTAACCTCAAAAGGAGTATTCACAGAGGAGGTATCCTAAAGACATGTCAAAGTAATCAAATCCCGCATATATTATATTGATTCAGGAATATACTAGAGGGATTGATGTGAACCTCTAACCCCAAGAAGTACGCAAGTAGACCAAGATCCTTCATATGAAACGAGGCCTGAAGATGCTGCTTGAAATGGGTAATCAAGACGGAATCCATCACAATAATAATAATATCATCAACATAGACAAGGAGAAGAACAACACCCGTAGAGGTCTTGCAAAGAAACAAGAGACATACTTGCTTTGCTGAAAAGAAAACTGAAGCAAGGTGGTGTGAAATTTGTCAAACCAAGTTTAAGGAGCTTGTTTCAGTCCATATAATGAGCGCTTCAACTTACAGACATTCGAGGAAGAGTTGAAGATCAGATTAGGAGGTAGTGTCATGTAAACTTCCTCTTTAAGATGACCATGGAGAAAGATGTATTTGACATCAATATGATGAAGCGGGCAACCTTATGAAGCAGCAATCGAAATAACAATCCATTTTGTAGTCATCTTACTGATCAGAGCAAAAATCTCCTCATAGTCCACCTTATATTCCTGTTTGTTACCAAGAGCAACCAACCACGCTTTATATCGATCCAAAGTCCCATCAAAATGAAGTCTGATCGAGTAAACCCATTTACAATCAATAACTTTAAACAGTTGCTGGGCAAGGAACAACATCCTAGATATAATTATTTTTAAGAGCGTGAAGCTCGTCTACCATTGCCTCGCGTCAACATTCATGCTTAACTGCCTCAAAATAACATGTAGGAATCGGAATGGATGACAAAGTAGCATGAAAGAATGTAAGAGAAAATCCATACCGATCAGGAGTAGTAGAACAATAAGGACTAGGGTCGGAATTCGGCTCAGTCACAAAAGGCATTGTCTAAACAAGCTCAAATGACGGCTCAGGCTCAAAAAGAGGCAAGGTTGGGTGTCATTGTCTATACACAAATCCAAGCTTAAACAATTTAGGAGTAGAAGGCAAGTCATCAAGGTATGGAAGAACATGTATCTCAGGTGCAAATGCAAGATGAATGGGAAAGAAATATTGATTTTCAAAGAAAACAATACGATGAGATATACAAAATCTTTAAGAGCATGGATCATAACAAGCATAACTTTTGTGAAAAATAATATAACCCACAAAAGCGCATCTAAGAAATTGAGCAAACATTTTATTGCGTTCATGAGAAGACAAATGAACAAAATAAACTCGTCTAAAGGTATGCATGTTAAGATAATGAGGATGTTGTTGATAAAGATGATAATTAGGAGTCTTAAATTTCAAAACACTAGAGGGTAATCTATTAATTAGATGGATTGCCATGGACAAGGCTACAAAAGATTCAAGCAATAATGAACAAGCAACATCTAGCAAATGGCAATTTTAACGTTTAACAACACCACTTTGTTGAGGTGTATAGAGACAATAACACTAAGAGACAATGCCTTTTTGGTTAAGAAAATCATGAAATTCCACGAGACATATTCCCCACTCGAATCAAACCTTTAAAACTTTAATACCCGAAGAAAATTGAGTTTCAACATAAGCAACATATCGTTGAAAGATAGAAAATACCTCACATTTAGAATGAAGAAAATAAATCCCGGTATATTTGTTGTAATCGTCGATGAATGTAACAAAATATTTATAATGCGCATGAGATATAATTGGAGAAATACCCCACGCATCACTATGAATCAAATCAAAATGTTTTTCAGCACGAGTACTATGAGAAGGAAAGGAAAAAGACTTACTCTTACCTAATTTGCATGTGGAACAATAAAAAAAAAATATAGGAGGAAGATTGATCTTTATTGCCTAACAAACTAGAGTTTATTAAATGAGATAAGACAACAGGTTTAGGATGACCCAAATGTTTGTGCCATATTTTACTTTTATGATTTACAGTAGTACAAGCCATAAAAATAATTGGAGGAATGGAAAAATGCAGAAAAAACAATCGCCCAACTTTAGGCCCCTTCGCGAGTATCTTCTCGGACACCTTAATCCTGCACAAGACAATCATAACAAGAAAACAAAACATCATAATCATCATCAACCAACTGGCCTATTGATATAAAACTAGTGAAAAGTTCAAGAGATACAAATACATCTTTAACATAGGAATTGTTATCTCTAACATCATGAATAAGTAACTGACTACCATTAGCAATTGTAATTTATAATGATCCTGAATATGACCAAATATTGTGAATAGTGTCAACAAAACTAATTATATGATTAGATGCACCATAATCAACAAGCCAATATTTTAATGATATGAAATTTTTACCTTGAAGTCCCAAGGTTGAAAAAACAGAAATAATTATCTGCTTGACCATCTCAGAAGTAAGGATAGATGAATCACTAGTAGTAGAAGATGAAGAACTAACTGTAGCCTGATGATTCCGAGGACGAGGACGAGTAGGGTAGTCTCTGATAATATGTCTTGGTTTCTTGCAATAATTACAATATTTCTTCACACGACGAGTAGCAATATGTCCATATTCCTTGTAGCTATAACATTAAACTTTTTGCATGTCTTTATCTTTCCCTTTCACGTGAGTAGCATAATCAATGACTTTAGTGGGTAATTTGTCTTGCTGGAAGGTAGCCTGTATAGCAAGACGTTGCTCTTCACAAAGTAACTCCCCAAAGCACATATTTAAAGAAGAAAAGGGATCGCGATTCATCAAATTAGATGGAGCAACCTCAAACTCAGGTTGCAATTTTATTTAAAACTGATCTCTTTTGCTCTGTTCATGAACCTCCTTAATTGCAGCGAGAGAACCATCAGGTATCTTTGCATAAATTATATTAGCAAATTCTTCCTATAAGATCTGAAATCTAGTAAAATGCTCCTGTATGGAGAGATCTTCATGAGTATAATTTGCAATTTCATACTCCAATTGAAATCATCGAACCATGTTGTTATGGCTATAGAGTTTTTTCAGATATTCCCACATTCTTAGTAGTCCTCATATGTAGAACAACCAGAATGCCAATAGTGGCTAACATCCAGGTCATGATTCTAGCATCTTTGATCTTTCAGTAAGCCAACTTTGAATCCCTAGTAGGAGTCGGATCACTTCTACTATGTGGCCCTGTAAATCTTTCCCCGTAACAAATAAATGAAATTGGAACTCCCAGGCAGAATAATTCTTACCCGTGAATATCACCCCCAAGGACTATGAATCACTAGTGGTCATGATACCAAAAAATAACAAGTCCAAAGTCTAGTAGTTAAACAACAACTCAGCAAGCCCAAATCACCAAAACAACAACAAATCAACTGTATAGAATTAAGTTCAAACCTTGTAAATGACAACCTGAAAAGTCCAATCCACTTTGACATTAGATTCGAGCAATAACACCTAAGATTACACTGACAACTAAAAGGGGCTACAAAATTTGCCGACAGCCAAAAAGATCAATGGAATGATCCCAAACCACCCTCCTAGCAGACACTCAACAATTCTAACCCTTTTGACAGTAACTATAGGATGAGACAGCCCTAATTTGAATGTTTAGGCTCTGATACCATGATAGAAACAATGAGTTTTGTCTGAATGCCTCTTAATAGGAGTTCCTTCCATTATATAGAACCAAATAACATAATACATCCCTAATTATTTCCAACTCCAACCTAGCTAAATATGGAAACCATATATACAACTATATAATTAGCATACAATTAGAATTCTATAATTAATATGGCTTTAAATAATGCCAGCCCCTATCTTACTGACAATCTATACCATTTGTAAGAGTTTCTACATATGCCTGTAGATCTAAATTTTGAATTGAAAGCTCTCTCTTTCTCTCTCTCTCTCACTAAACACACACACACACACACACACACAAACTTTGTTGGAGGCCTATTGTGCGCTGGACTACTCAATTTGAGGGTAAACTCCCCCCTCTCGGATGTGAGTGGGATGAAATCCCAGGTTGCTTGGTGTGATGTCAAGTGACTTCACCAGCTAAGCTAAGGCAGCATGCTCTTAGGCTGCATGTCTTGATTGTTTTGAGATATATCTTTCTATTTCATGCTGTGCAGATCTTGTTATAAGACTATTGTTACTGCATGGGAAGAACTAACTTTGTCAATTGTTAGTACCTGTAGCCCAATTGGATTTTTATCGTTTTCCTAATTTCTTGCATATATCAAAGTGGCTGCACCTGTTATATTAACCCTGCAGTTCTGAGATATTGCTAGTTGCATGACATTTTAGATCATTGTGCTTGCAGATGGAACTGTGCATGAAGCTACAGATAAAATTTGGTTGATTAACTTCTTGTGTTTCCATCAGAAATTTATTTTTATACCTGCCTGTACATATCTTATCATGAATTTCAGATTTACAAGCGCTTTCAGTCAAATAATATTGAACTTAGGCTCCTCTAAGATCTCTTGTTCTTGTTATTCTTATTCTTCTTATTTTCCTTGACAACATATAAAACAACAATTAAGTCCTTCCTATATTCTAAAATTTTCATTAGAAGCACGTCTTAGTTTCTTCAGTTTGCAAGGAATTAAGTTGGACAATCAATTATGGTATCCATTGTATTCCTTATCACAAGACAGGAAAGTTATCTCTTCAATTATCCACCACTGGAAATATTAGCCACTGAGATGTTATGTCTGATCATGGTTGATATCATGCACCTTCTCTAGTATAATCTTTGTCGTATTATGACTCAGTGCTATGTATGTTATAATGCGACTGTGCTAATATGTACCTAGTAAGTAGCTGTAGCATCCGTTTTCACTAGGGTCTAAATTCTACTTACTTGTTCCAACAGTAGCTTGCATTTTAGGTTATTCAGAAAGGAACCAAAATTTATAATCTTTGTTTACTTCTGTATTTATCCAGGGAAATGATTCTCTTACGGTCAAATAGAATGAACAGATCATATCATGAGTCTGTCATACACATGGATCTTATACCTGTCAGTTTCCCATTATCGAGTTTACTTCATTTTGTGGATTTGATGCATAAATTGTCTTTTCTCCAGCAAGTCCATGTAAATGTGCCCGCTGTTGACAGTTTATTGGTTGAATAAGTTACCAAGTAAATGTTCTTCAGGAATAAAGTTTAATGTGTCTTGGTTCATAGGATTTTGATAGGAAATAAATAAACTCCTACCCTGTTTTGCATCATTTACGCATGTTGCTCAGCTTAGTAGATTGTTCTGATTTCTAATTCTGTTAACTGGAAAGGTTTGATGAGAGCTATTGATATTCTGTTTCTTTCTTTTTTGTTATCACCATTCTGCCTGACTAACAATTTACAAATGCTGCTAGATATTCCTTTTCTTCTAATCACATGTTTTTTTAATTTCTGAAAAATATCTGAATGTAACTCTCCTTTTGTCAATTATTAACAGATTCAAGGATTTTGTTCCCGCAAAGTACCACTCTTTGTACGAGCATTATCTTGAAGGAAATGACGATACACTCGGCAATCAGAGTAAGTAATTCTACTCTTTCAGCACGTTACATAATCATTCAGAATAAGGGACTCCGCTTGGTTTCATATTTAATTGCCCATTAGTCTTTTAGTAAATATATGATTTGGTTTTATTGTTTTTATGGCAAGTATAGATGCGTAATGCACTGCCTTTTCTTATCATTTTTAACATCTGACGGTGTTTTTTCCTTTCACTTAGTCAATTCCACTCTAAACGCACTACAAATGGTTAAATATCACTTCAAATGTGTATGCGTTAATTCTACTCCATGTATGGAGTGTGATTAACATGAAAGGAGAAGGAATAATCCCACTCAGCTATGGTTTGTTGCCAGTTATAGATGTATTAATATCCTACATGCAGGACTAGTTAACAGGTGGGAAATTTCTAGAGGTCTCTCAATGAAACTAGAGTAGTGTAACAATAGAGATTTAGTTCATTCTTTAATTCTTGCCTGATATATGTTCAAGGAGAGTTGAATTTCTATTTCACTTTATATGATGCAGCATAAGCAGTTTGGAGAGAGTTGCCTAATTCCACAATAACGTTGTGGCAAACAATTCAGAGCACGGTTGAATTTTGTAAGTTTATATTTCGATGGTTAGGTATTCCTTGTGATTTACAATCAAACTGTCAAGTGTTTCATTCTTTCCGATGTGCAGTGGAATGTAAGTTTACTTTTAATAACCGTCTCGAGATAAAATAGACAAAGATAATGGGGACAAAAAAACAAGATAAAATGAGAGATAAAAAAAGTGAACTATATCTTAGAGGCTGTGGCTGTGCGGGTGAGTGAGAAAAAAATAAAGAGGAATTTCTACGGATACACTTATTTAGTGTGCTATATAGGTTTGCTCGGGTTGAGCAGATTTAAACATCCTGACCTGTTACTTGATCTGACCTGTGATATTTATTTATTAGGTTTTTAATTTTAATATCCATATTATTTGACTTTGACCTTCACAGTTTGTGTTGGATTAAATAATACAAATATTAAAGATTAACTGTTTTTTTTTTCTTTCTAAATTCGAATTGATTATTATCCAGGCAGAAAAGTTTGAAGTTTTGAGATTTTTTTTTAGGCTGGAATGCTGCGTGTATGGAGTCAAGAAACCCTTCCAACCAGCTTTATCAGAGACGAGTGTATGTGCTTTGCAGTGGAGTTTTGACCAGAAACTTAACAAACCTCCACCGTTGCTTCCCGGTAATTATGTTGCCAAAGAATCCGGTCCCGTTGAGTTATTGGAGCCAATAAAGGTGTCCAGCTATTTACTGTTGTATGGTGGTGGTGATTCATCAGAAGCTTTTGGGATCAATTCCATTGTCTTTTAAAAAAAAAAAAAATTAGCCCTCTGATTCCGGGCAGATGTGGAATTAGGTTTTAAACAAAATTTTATTTATTTATTCTTGATAAATCCATGCCATTAAATAGGCGATTCCATAGAAAACAAAATACCAGTAATGATTAATCAAGGCCAAACCGGAGACCCTCTGAAAACCCATCACCAATTCAAGCCTCCCAATTCAAAGCACTGATTTAGGGCATGCATGTGAAATTAATTAATTGGCTAAGGCGCACTCCTCATATTGAGCCAGCATCTCGTCGTTCCTATATGTGCATGCATGTGCACATACAAAAGTGATTGCATGATTATAGGGTTGGATAATAAACTAATTAATTCCTTCTTCCTTGATTTCCATATATAATTCCTAGCTCGCTAGGATTCAAGCGGGGAACATGCAGCAGACAATACCATTTTAAACATCCACAAATCTCACCAAAAACTAGAAGAACACAAATTTAAAATCAAATCAAGTTGTAATTGGTCATATATATATATATATATATATATATATATATATTCATTCATAAATAAATAAAGTATATATGGCTATAGAATATATGTTGCATGTGAGGTCTAATTAAGGTGAATAAGGCCAAGAACAGTCTGATTAAAGACTCAATTTCTCTAACCACCCTTTCAATATATAATTCCTTCTTAAACCGACAGATATAACCAAAATCTTACGTTACATTTTCCAATTTCCTCCTCCCCCCTGATCTTGCAATTCGAGAATGGCGTGATCTGACAGGAACTTTGTCCGGATTCTTGCGCAAACCAACAATGAGGTCCACGAAAGCACTGAGTATGAACTTGTGGGACGTTTTCTCATTCAAGTTCAAGTAACATAGCAAAAGCTCTTCCATGAAATCCCAATCAACCTTACCGTTATTCTGCAATTTTTCTTCCACCATTTCTTGCATGGACCGCCGAAAATCATCGTAGGGACTCGGAGAGTAGGTTAGCACTGCGATGCAGTCATCTGGTAGCCTAACCTGCTTTGGATCATTTGAAGCAACTGTGGCAGAGTCGTCATTGAGGGTACTGGTGGTTGAGACTGAGGTTGAACTTGAACTTGAACTTGAACCCATGTTCTCGGAGGTGGCAGTTAAGCTGGACCGTGCCTCTTCCACAAGTGAGCCGGATGATGAGCCCCGCTCCACAAAGAATCGATGGGAGCCACACAGGTCCAGTGGTGGATCAATATACCTAGGTGAATCAATTAAAATCTCGTTCATGCTCGGAGCTTGGTCACCTCCTCTAGATCTACGATCACTTTCCTTTTGAAAATTCCCATCGTCATCATTGATATAAAGTGACCTAAAATTCTCGAAAAGGAAGCGATCCACATCAGAGAGTGTTGCCGCGCCACCCTTCTCCTCGTCTTCTTCATCACGACTCTTATTCTGGTTACCAGCTATGGCAAAGGATAGTGTTCTAGGGTGTTTGCAGCCTCTTAATATCCAGTTCTTTGAATTTGAGAAAGAATCAGAAGATAATTGGATATTTTGGGTAGGGTTTTTGATCTTATAGATATAGTCTTGGAGAGACTTTTGGAGTTTCTTTGGCATTTTTTTTTTGTTTTTTGGCAAGAAAAAATATGTGACGAGGGTTAGGGTTTAATGGGAAAATGGAGATGGTGGTGGTTTATAAATGAGAAAATTATGGAAGGTAACATTAATAATAATAATAATAATAATAATAATAATAAAAAAACCCACCAGGAAAAAATAAACGTAGGGTAAAAGAATTTGACAAGAAGAAAAACTGACGGTAATTAAATGCTACTGTTCAAAAAACTGACAGTAATTAAATGCTAATGTTCTTTACCATTGACCTTCCATGCAAGATTTTGAGTATGCATATATGGTTACAAGATTATTTAGGGTTTGACCAATATTTGATTTATTTTATGGGCTGCTGAGTTTTACTGTGATTGATATTTATGTGTTTAAATCAGTAATTGTGAATCTAAAGATGGTAATAAAATCATCTTTCTTGCTTCATTTCGACGTTAATGGCTTGAGTCATGGATTGATTCAGTGTTTGCGATATGTATTTGGGGCGCCATACCTTCCTGTTAATAAATCTTTGATTTGAGTGATTTCCATTCGTGACTTTTGGGAAAATCCTTACCGGAAGTTTCTGCTATCAGGCCAGCTTGACGCACAAACAAATGGAGGAGAAAGAGACGTCAGGGGAAAACAGTAATTCAATTTTTGGAAATGATATCTATTTAAGTAAACAAAGTTATCATATGCACGACCACTATATCAAGTTTGTATGTGTAATCTTGTTAATTAACAAACATTTCTATTTGTTGAAACAATATTGTTTAACAAATTCTTGTTGATATAAATTGAAGTTTTTGTTTTTAGATTTATTTGATAAATTAATACCCTTTATTTTTTAAAGCAATCTATAATCTGACAAATTTTGGTGATCATCGAGCACTATATATTATTTTATACACCTAGACCAGAGTACATGGGCAACTTGGGCAAAGATCTAAGATCCCCACTTAACAAAAAAAAGTCTAAAAAATAATTAAGATATATTTGTCGCTATTTATGAAATGAAAAATACCCCTCACTCAATTAAAAACTCTAAATACAAAATGAAGATTGCTCAAAACCACACTTTTAAGACATAA
>Ga0307515_10006422_pt1 | contig 23524 bp, 20 predicted proteins | sample 17_EM_MG_FD_194513 | JGI IMG/M metagenome (GOLD analysis project Ga0307515, IMG submission 194513) | Populus trichocarpa ectomycorrhiza microbial communities from riparian zone in the Pacific Northwest, United States - 17_EM | ecosystem: Host-associated > Plants > Roots > Unclassified | place... | reverse complement strand
CCGGCGGACCTCCCCGCTGATCTTCTTCATGGCGTCTCTACTGATGGCCGGTGTGAACGCGGTGAACGTCACCTTGGCACGTTCATTCCGCGCTCCGCGGGGGCGGAACGTGTACCCCAGAAACGTGAACGCGGTGTGCTCATATGTTGCCCGCCGCTTCGCGTCCTTGCAATACACGACCTTCGTCTTGTCGGGGTGCAACCGCAGCCCGACCTGTCCCATCCTGGCCCCGATCTCCTGAACCAGCCTTTCGGCCTGGCCCCGGGTCACGCAATGGACCACCACGTCATCGGCATACCGTTCGAACACCACGCCCGGATACTCCCGGGCCATCCACATGTCGAACGCGTAATGCATGAACAGGTTCGCCAGCACCGGCGACACCGCAGAACCCTGCGGCGTCCCCCGATCCCGGGCCTGTACCGTGCCGTCGGTCAACTGCATCGGTGCGACCAGCCACCGTTTGACATACAACAGCACCCACGCATCATCAGTATGCTTCTCGACCGCTTTGAGCAGCAACGCATGATCGACACTGTCGAAGAACTTCTGAATGTCCAGATCGATCACCCAGTCGTACCGGAAACAGTGTTGCCGACACACACCCACCGCCTGCTCAGGTGACCGCCCCGGCCGGTACCCGAACGAGCCGGGATGGAAGATCGGTTCGACCTTCGCCTCCAACCGCCGCGCCACGACCGTCTGCGCCACCCGATCCGCGATCGTGGGCACCCCTAACACCCTGGTGCCCCCGCCATGCGTCTTCGGAATCTCGACAGCTTTCACCGGAGGCGGAAAATACGAGCCCGACGACATCCGATTCCAGATCTTGAACAAATTGTTCTTCAGATCTGTCTCGAACACCTCGATACTCACACCGTCCACTCCCGGGCCGCCTTTCTTCGCCCGCACCTTCCGATACGCCTCCCACACCTCCTGCTTCGAAATATCGAACGGTTTACCCTCAGCTGACTTCAGCCTCTCCACGCCAGTTCCTCCCGGGAACACCGGTTGACCAGACGACAAAGACCACGAACGACCCGGCCCCTTCGCTCGACCGTCATTACAACGGCTTTCATCACTACTACGAACCGGTCCGCCGGCATGCGCGGCAACGGTACTCTGTCTCTCACGGTGAGAGCCGCTTGAGACACTCCCTCTCGCTCCCCGCCAACCACGGGTCGCGGTATCCTGCACGCCTTCCCCTGTTCCGTACGAGAGCAGCAGATCAGGCTCACGTCGTCATGTATGCCGGACACCACCTGGCCAGTAGATCGGGCACCCGCCAGACTCATCCCGGGAACCGCACATGAATCCCGGTTTCGATGCCACTTCATTGAATAACGACACCTCAAACGACAATCGTCTTCCTGATCCCCACCTGACACATCATGTGCGCCTTTTCCACATCGCTCACCACGACGGTCTTCAGCCAACGCAGCATGTGGCGGTTTGAAGCCTCCCCCCGAATGGGCGACTCCGAAGGGCCAAACCTTCATCTCCCGTACAGCATCAATTCCAGAGCCTGCCTACACATCAGCTCCTTCACTGTTCAGGGCACAATGGGCGTATCAAGGTCCGCAGCGTTGGTCGGCGTGGGTTGGGGCGTGGGCTGGGGCTGTGCGGCAGCAACCGCGGACGTTGGACCTTGGTGCGCAGCGGTCTGCTCCGTGCCGGTGCGCATCAAGGTCGCGGTGTCCGGCGGCGATATGGGATGTTATGCGAGGTTGTGGCTCGGAGTGTGGGACGGGATGTCCAGGATGTGGTGGCAGCGCCCGGTGGGCGGGATCGGGGTCCATCAGCTGGACTGCCACCGGAGCGGGTAAGGGGTGGAGCGGGCGGGAAGTGGTTCCGGAGAGTCGCCGAGGCCGGTGGCCCCGGGGGCATAGCGGCGGGCGACCGGCTGCCCGATCCTCGCGGGGTCGCCTACCTGGGGGTGATTGTGGTGTGGGCGGGTGCGAAGCACTCGACTTTCGGCACTTTGCGCCGGCGCAATGTGGTGTGGGCGGGTGCGGGGCACTCGACTTTCGCCACTTTTGCGCCGGCGTGGCCGCAGGTCAGGCCCGACTCGAAAGTAGATCTTGCGTATCGCCTGGTCAGCACCAAGCCGCAATATTCTCGGCGCCGTGCCCGATAGGCGGGATGAGCTGGGCGGATGGTGGATGCCTTACGGGGCAAGCGATCCAGAAAATGGCGAAAGTCGAGGGACCACGCCACCACAAGATCCGGCCGCGGCCCCCGGGGAGTGATCGGCTGAGCGTGGCCGTCATGCAGAAGGTCGACGCGGCGCCCGATGTTAGGTGGATCCCAGCCACTCGAACGGCGGTTGCCGAATGGCGTCGGGTCACTCCTGGCGCGGCAGCAGCCCGGCGCCATCAGATCAACATGACCGAAGATGGAAGCTGGGCTGGGCATTGACCGGCGTGTTTCACTGGGCCAGTGAGCGCTGGATCGATGAGTGACGGGCCGCGTGACCAGGAGTTCGATGGCCGTCGAGCGGTGCCGGACCCGGCGGACGAGCCGACCACCGGCCCGCCGGCCGGTGCGGCCTCCGCGGCTGTCTCCGATATGAGTTCCCAGCCCGAGGCCAGGCGCGACGCCCTGCGATCCGATCCCGGCGAGGGCTCTGCTTCGTATACCGGTTCGGGCCCGGGTTCCACGCCCGGATCGAGCACCGCAAGCGAAGCCAGCAGCACGCCCAAGTCCGGGACCGCTTCCGAGGCCGCTGATGCGGATGCGAATCCCGACGCAGGACCAGGTCCGGGTGCCGGCGCGGGTGCGGACCCAGGTGCAGGGGCCGGGGCCGGGGCTGGCACAGGGGCCGGGGCTGACACAGGGGCCGGGGCTGACACAGGGGCCGGGGCTGACACAGGGGCCGGGGCTGACACAGGGGCCGGGAAGCGGCGCAAGCGGCGGCTCCTCGTCGCCGGGGTTGCGATAGCCGCCGCCATCGTCGTCATTGCGCTTTGTGCCGGTGGGCTCGCCGTTCTGCGGGCCGTTTCCGGCTTCCGGGACGATGCGGCCGATGCCCGTGAGGATCGGCGCCTGCGGGACAGCGCCTGTCTTGAGCTCGAGGGCCGGCTCAACCGGCTCGTTCCGCCCGGTGCCACCACTGGTCCGCAGGCACGGGCCGTCGCCGTGCGGGGCGAGAACGCCGCCAGCCGGATCTATGTCGGCCGATTGGATGAGCAGCGGGTGTCCGATGGCTGGCGGGAGTTGCTGGATGCGCGTACCTCTTTCGCCGAGGCTCTTGACGCGCAGGCCAAGTCCCGTACCACCGCCTTTTTCGTCGCTCCCGCGCCCCGCGATGGGGTCTCGCTTGCCGACCAGCTGGCCCGGTGGTCTCCCCCCGCCTGCGCCGGTCCGATCCGCCGGCTTGCCGCGCCGGACCTGTAGCGCGTGGTAAGCCTTCCCTTACTACCGCAGGAAGCTGACCTTCGTTGTAACGTGTGCCACACATTGCGGACGCACACCCCAAACAGGCGCGCCCGCCGGCAGCTGCAGGTCACCGTCAGGGAGAGTTCAATGACGACGACGGCAACGAAGCCGGATCCGGGGCGCTCGCGCGCCTCGATCGCGGCCAGGACGTTGCGTACGGACCGGTGGTGGTTTCCACCGCTGATCACCTTCGTCGGGTTGTCCGCGTGGGTCATCTACGCGACCGTCCGCGTGTTCATGCACAAGTGGTACTTCGTCGAGGAGCACCACTACCTGACCCCGTTCTACTCACCGTGTCTCACCGACCGGTGCGTGGACGGGTCAGCCTTGTTCGGCACCCCTTTACCGAGTCTCTGGCTGCTCCCGGAAGCGGCGCTCACGCTGCCGTTCCTGCTGCTCTTCCGCCTCACCTGTTACTACTACCGCAAGGCGTACTACCGCGCCTTCTGGCTGTCGCCGCCGGCCTGTGCCGTCCCCGACGCCCACGAGAAGTACACGGGTGAGACGCGGTTCCCGCTGATCTTCCAGAACCTGCACCGGTACGCGTTCTACGCCGCCGGCATCATCTCGGTGATCAACACCTGGGACGCTGTCATCGCGTTCCGGTCCGGCGAGGAGTTCGGGTTCGGGCTGGGCAACGTCGTCCTGCTGATCAACGTGATCATGCTGTGGGCGTACACGTTGTCCTGTCACTCCTGCCGGCACATCGTCGCCGGGCGTTTGAAGCACTTCTCCAAGCACCCGGTGCGGTACCGCTTCTGGGTCTTCGTGTCGAAGCTCAACGCCAAGCACATGCAGCTCGCGTGGATCACGCTCGGCACGCTCGCCCTGACCGACTTCTACATCATGGCGCTTGCGGCCGGCTGGTGGCCCGACCTGCGCTTCATCAACTAGAGGGCCCCCCATGACAACCCGAATCGAACGACACCACTACGACGTGGTCGTGATCGGCGCCGGCGGCGCCGGGCTGCGGGCGGCCATCGAGGCCCGGCTCGCCGGCAAGCGGACCGCGATCATCTCCAAGTCGCTGTTCGGCAAGGCGCACACGGTCATGGCCGAGGGCGGCGCGGCCGCCGCCATGGGCAATGTGAACAGCAAGGACAACTGGATGGTGCACTTCGGTGACACCATGCGCGGCGGCAAGTTCCTGAACAACTACCGGATGGCCGAGCTGCACGCCAAGGAGGCGCCGGAGCGGATCTGGGAGCTGGAGACCTACGGTGCGCTCTTCGACCGCACCAAGGACGGCAAGATCTCCCAGCGTAACTTCGGCGGCCACGAGTATCCGCGGCTCGCGCACGTCGGCGACCGCACCGGCCTGGAGCTGATCCGCACCCTGCAGCAGAAGATCGTCTCGCTGCAGCAGGAGGACTTCGCGGAGACCGGCAGCTACGAGTCGAAGATCCGGGTCTTCTCGGAGACCACGATCACCGAGCTGCTGCTGGAGGGCGACCGGATCGCCGGTGCGTTCGGCTACTACCGCGAGTCGGGCGAGTTCATCCTGCTCGAAGCGCCCGCGGTGGTGCTCGCCACCGGCGGTGTCGGCCGCTCCTACAAGGTCACCTCGAACTCGTGGGAGTACACCGGGGACGGTCACGCGCTCGCCCTGCGGGCCGGCGCCACGCTGATCAACATGGAGTTCCTGCAGTTCCACCCGACCGGCATGGTCTGGCCGCCCAGCGTCAAGGGCATCCTGGTCACCGAGTCGGTCCGGGGCGACGGCGGCGTGCTCAAGAACACCGACGGCAAGCGGTTCATGTTCAACTACGTCCCCGACGTCTTCCGCCGGCAGTATGCGGAGACCGAGGAGGAGGCGGACCGCTGGTACAAGGACCCGGAGAACAACCGGCGCCCACCCGAGCTGCTGCCCCGTGACGAGGTCGCTCGCGCGATCAACAGCGAGGTCAAGGCCGGCCGGGGTACGAAGGCCGGCGGCGTCCTGCTCGACATCGCCAGCCGGCTGCCGGCCGAGGAGATCCAGCGGCGGCTGCCCTCGATGTACCACCAGTTCAAGGAGCTGGCGGACGTCGACATCACCAAGGAGCCGATGGAGGTCGGCCCGACCTGTCACTACGTGATGGGCGGCGTCGAGGTCGACCCGGACTCCGCGGCGGCGTTCGGCCACGTCGAGGGCCTGTTCGCGGCCGGCGAGGTGTCCGGCGGGATGCACGGCTCCAACCGGCTCGGCGGCAACTCGCTCTCCGACCTGCTGGTCTTCGGTAAGCGGGCCGGCGAGCACGCGGCGGCCTACACCGACGCGCTGGGCAAGCGGCCCAAGATGGCCACCGGTGACGTCGAGGCGGCCGTGGACGCCGCGCTCGCCCCGCTGAGCCGGGAAGGCGGCGAAAACCCGTACACGTTGCAGTCGGACCTGCAGGTGGTGATGGGCGACCTGGTCGGCATCATCCGGCGCGAGGGTGAGCTGGCCGACGCGCTCAAGCGGCTGCAGGAGCTCAAGGTGCGGGTGGCGAACGTCGGCTCGACCGGCGGGCGCAAGTACAACCCGGGCTGGCACCTGGCGCTGGACCTGCGCAACATGCTCGTCGTCTCGGAGTGCACCGCGAAGGCGGCGCTGGAGCGCGAGGAGTCCCGCGGCGGGCACACCCGCGAGGACTTCCCGAAGATGAACCCGCAGTGGCGGCTGCTCAACCTGGTCTGCTCGCTGGACGAGACGGGCGACGTGCACCTGGAACGCAAGCCGGTCCCGAAGATGCCCCCCGAGCTGCTGGGTCTGTTCGACCGTACCGAGCTGAGCAAGTACCTGACCGACCAAGAGCTCACGGAGGTGAAGTGATGGAGCGTCACTTTCGGGTGTGGCGGGGCGACGCGTCGGGCGGCGAGATCCAGGACTTCGACGTCGAGGTGAACGAGGGTGAGGTCGTCCTCGACATCATCCACCGGTTGCAGGCGACCGAGACGCCGGATCTGGCCTGCCGCTGGAACTGCAAGGCCGGCAAGTGCGGCTCCTGCTCGATGGAGATCAACGGCAAGCCGCGGCTGGGCTGCATGACGCGGATGTCCACGTTCGAGGAGAACGAGACCGTCACGATCACGCCGCTGCGGGCGTTCCCGATCATCCGGGACCTGGTCACCGACGTCTCGTTCAACTACGAGAAGGCCCGCGAGACGCCGGCGTTCGCGCCGCCGCCGGGGGTCGCGCCGGGCGACTACCGGATGCAGCAGATCGACGTGGAACGCTCGCAGGAGTTCCGCAAGTGCATCGAGTGCTTCCTCTGCCAGAACACCTGCCACGTGGTCCGCGACCACGAGGAGAACAAGCCGGCGTTCTCCGGTCCGCGCTACTTCATCCGCGCCGCCGAGCTGGACATGCACCCGCTCGACGACCGGACGGACCGCAAGGACTACTCCCAGGAGCACCAGGGCCTGGGCTACTGCAACATCACCAAGTGCTGCACCGAGGTCTGCCCCGAGCACATCAAGATCACGGATAACGCGATCATCCCGATGAAGGAACGGGTCGTGGACAACCGCTACGACCCCCTGGTCTGGCTGGGTCGCAAGATCTTCCGCCGGGACCAGCTCGGCGCCACGGGTACGGGTACGGGCCGCGAGTCCGTGGCGTCCAGCGCCGCCACGGGCGGCACCGGGGTCGCGGCCGCTGTCGCCAGCTCCGGCGCCCGGCCGCCGGAAGGGCCGGCGGTGAACGCCGACGGCCGGCTGGACGTGGCCGAGTTGCTGTCGCACCAGGCGGGCGGCCCCTCGCCGTTCGGCGACGACCAGGAGTTCCCGCTGCGCGACGGCGGGATCACCTACCAGCATCCGGAGCCGGACAAGAACTGAGCAGCACGCGAACGGCCCGCCTTCGGCGGGCCGTTCCGCTTTGTCAGCAACGGCGTTTCCCATGGGGAAGCAGAGCTGAAGCGACGCCCCCGGGCCTATTTCAGGAACGCCGCGACCGTCGCCACGAACCGGTCCGGGTCGTCCAGCCACGGCTGGTGGCCCGCTTCCGGCTGGACGACCAGGGTGGCGTCCGGGAACAGCGCGGCGTATTCGGCCACCGCGGGCGGCGGGCTGTTCAGGTCGAACTCGCCGGCCAGCAGCAGGACCGGGGCCGGGAAGGTCGCCAGGGCCGCCCGGGTCGCGTCCGGCGTGAAGGCGCCGTCGGAGCCGAAGACCTCGGCCGCCGCCATGTTGATCCGGCCGTTCGACTCCGCGTGATGCCGCTGCGCCGCCTCGTCCCACCGGCCGTACCGCAGCGGGGTGATGGCCACCCAGTCGGCCTCCGTCGCCTTCCCGGCACCGATCGCCGCCAACGCGACGACCGCGGCCGGGAACCAGGGCTCGTTCTTGCGGAACTGGGCGGTCTCCCGGCGCATCTCGCCGGGCACCGGGATGCCGACACCGATGAGGCTGGGCGTGATCAGGACCAGCCGGCCGACGGCCTCCGGGTGGCGGGTCGCGTATTGCACGGCGAGATTGACGCCGGCGGAGTGGCCCAGCAGGTCGATCCGGCCCAGGCCGAGGTGCTGCCGCAGGGCCTCGACGTCGTCGACCTGGCGGTCGCAGCGGTAGGACCCCTCGTCGCCGGGAACCGCGGAATCTCCGGTGCCGCGGGGGTCGAGCAGCAGCAGCCGGCGGTGCCGCGCCAGGCCCCCGAGGTCGCCGAGGTAGCCGGCGTCCTGCATGGGACCACCGGGGAGGCAGAGGAGCGGATCGCCGTCCCCGACCGTGCGGTAGGCGAGTCTGGTGCCGTCCGGCGCTGAGAAGGTGGGCATGGCGCGCAGCCTGGCAGCATGATCCGCGACCGGGAAGCGATTTAGCCCGCGAATTTAAGACCGGCGATTCCTGGCCGTCATCGCGTGGAAGACCTTCTTGGGCTCCCAGCGGGTCTCGTCGAGCATCCGCACCACGCCGTAGGAGCCGAGGTCCGCGTCCCCGGTCCTGCCGTATCCGGCGAAGGTGAACCAGAGCGCCGTGTCCACGCCCTCCTCCTCGAAGATGTCCAGCAGCTCGGTGAAGTAGCGGACCTGCTCGTCCTCGTCCGGCGTGACTCCCGGCGGCACCTGCCAGGCCATGCCGCCGAGCTCGCTCGCACCCCGGTATGCACAGGTGCCGTATTCGGTCACCGCGACGGGCTTGCCGTGCGCGAGGTGCCCGCGCAGCTCGGACCGGAAGGTGTCGGCGTTGTAGGCGGCCCGGTAGGCGTCGACCCCGACGATGTCGAACGGGCCCCAGTCGACGGACTCCCAGGGCCCCGCGGCGTAGGTGACCTGCCCGTCGAAGTGGGCACGGACCGTCTCGGCGGCCTCGGCGAGGAAGGTGTTGACCCGCTCCTGCACCGGTCCGAGGGCGGACCACCAGGCCAGGTCGGCGGTGGCCATGGCGCGCAGCCGGTCGCCGTAGGTGTCACCCGGGATGAAGCCGCCGCAGAAGGCGCTGACCTCGCAGCCGGCGACGAACACCACCTCGGCGCCGGCGCGCCGCACGGCCTCGGCCCGGCGGGCGCAGTCGGCCAGGAGCGGGAGCAGCTCACCGGTGGGAACGTCGACGGGGAAGGGCGCGAACCACACTTCCAGGCCGGCGGCCGCGGCGGATCGCGCGGCGACACTCAGCCGCTCGGGGTCGCGGCCGGAGACGCGTACGGCGTCGCAGCCGAGCTCACCGGCGATCGTCGCCATGTCCCGCCGTACCGTTTCGGGGTTGAAGGTCTTGCGGGTGTAATCCGGTCCGGGGAGGAATCCGGTGTCGTAGTTGATGCCCCGCGCGCGCATGTCACTGCCCTCCAGTGTGGTCGATGCCGTGTGCCAGCAGGTCGAAGGCGAGTTCGACGTCTTCGGCCAGGGTGCGGGCCGCGTCGTGGGGCGCCGCGCCGCCGACCAGGAGGTGGAAGAACGACTCCTGGAGGGTGAGCAGGCTCGCGGCGATCTGGGCCGCCATCAGCGCGGCCCGGGTCGCGCCGTGCTCCTCGGCGAGCACCTCGGCCAACGCCCGGCGCTGCTGGTAGAGCAGGGCGTTTGCGGCTCCGCTGAGGGCCGGGCTGTCGAAGATCACGCGCATCCGGGCGATCACCGCGGCTCGGTCCACCTCGGCCATCCCGGTGGCCGCCAGCGTCAGGTAGTGGGCGCGCAGCGTCTGCAGGGCGGACTGCCCGGCGGGCCGCCCGGCGACGATCCCGGCCAGGTCCTCCTGCCCCACGCCCTGCAGCACGAGGGACTCCTTGCTGGGGAAATATGTGAAGAGGGTGGCCTTGGCCACCTCGGCGACCGCGGCGATCTCGTTGACCGTCACCGCGTCGAAACCGCGCTCGGTGAACAGCCGCAGCGCCACCGCGGCGATCCGCTGTCTCGACTGTTCCTTCTTGCGCTCGCGAAGCCCGGCCATGCGACCACAATAACCAGACCGAGTCTGAAATCAAACCCGGTCTGGAAATTGGTCAGTTGCGGAGGATCTGGCCGGCCTTGGCGATCAGCGTGGCCGCGGAGAAGGGCTTCTCGATGAGGTTCACGTCGCGGTCGAGCCGCCCCTGCGAAGCCAGGACCGGCTGGGCGTAGCCGGACATGTAGAGCACTTCGATGTCGGGTTTGATCGCGAGCATCCGCTCGGCGACTTCCTTGCCGAGCATGTTCGGCATGACCACGTCGGTCACCAGCAGGTGAATGTCGCCGTCGTACGCCGCGGCGAGGGCGAGAGCGTCGATGCCGTGCGCCGCGGTCAGGACGTGGTAGCCGCTGCGGGTGAAGATGCGTTCGGTGACCTCGCGCAGGGCCTCCTCGTCCTCGACGATCAGTACGGTCTCGCCGGTCGGCGTGCGGTGATACGCCGCTTCTTCCACCATGGGCACGGCGACCTCGTCGGTGACGGGAATGAGGATCGTGAACGTGGTGCCGACGCCGGGCAGGGAGTGGATGTCGATGGTGGCCTCGGCCTGCAGCACGATTCCGTACACGGTGGCCAGTCCCAGGCCGGTGCCGGTGCCGTCGGCCTTGGTGGTGTAGAACGGCTCGAAGACGTGGGCGATCACATCCGGGGCCATGCCGGTGCCGGTGTCGCCCACCCGCAGCCGGACGTAGCGCCCCGTGCACACGGTGGATCCCGCGGCGACGAACTCGGCGTCGACGGTGACGTTCGCGGTGTCGATGCTCAGCGTGCCGCCGCCCGGCATCGCGTCGCGGGCGTTGACGGCGAGGTTGACCAAGACCTGCTCGATCTGCCCCGCATCGGCCAGGACCGGCCACAAGTGGTTGGCCAGGTCGGTACGCAGCATGACGTCCTCGCCGATGGTGCGGTCGAGCAACTGCTGCACCTCGGTGACCACGTCGTTGAGGTCGAGCACCACGGGTTGCACGACCTCACGGCGCGCGAAGGCGAGCAGTTGATGCGTCAGGGCGGTCGCGCGTTCCGCGGCCCGCCGGATCTGCCCGACGTCCCGCCCGGCCGCCGCGAAGTCGGCCTTGTGCCCGGTGGCGAGTTCTTCGGCGACGAACGCGGCGTAGTTGAGAATCACCGCGAGCAGGTTGTTGAAGTCGTGCGCGACACCGCCGGCGAGCTGCCCGAGAACCTCCAACCGCTGGCTCTGCTGCAACTGGGCCTGCAGCTGTTCCTTGTCGCGGTCGGCTATGGCGCGTTCGGCCTCCAGTTCGGTGTCAGATCTCTCCTGGGCCTCGCGAACGTCCACCCGTTCCTGGGTGACCTGCGCCTCGAAGCGGTCGGTCGCGTCGCTGGCCTCCTTCCGCTGGACGTCGACAAGCGCCTCCGAGCGGTCCGCGGCGTCGCTGGCGTCCTGGCGTTGGACATCGACAAGCGCCTCGAAGCGGCCCGCCGCGTCGTTGGCGTCCTGCCGCTGGACATCGACCTGCGCCTCGAAGCGATCCGCCGCGTCTCGGACATCCGCCCGCTGCTGATCCGCCCGCGCCTCCAGGAGCTGCGCCGCGTCCCGCAGGTCGACCCGGCGCTCGTCCATCCGGACCTCGAAGCGGTCGTGGGCCTGTTGCAGATCACTGACCTTGCGCAACGCCGACGCGGCGCCGACGATCACCCCGGCCGAGTCGAGGATCGGCGACATGGACGCCGCAACTTTCACCACGCTCCCGTCCCGGCTGACCCGCTCGCTGCGATACGGCTCCACCACCTCACCGGCCACGATGCGCCGCAGCAACGCGGATTCCGCGGCACGGCGCTCCGGTGCGACGAACTCCGCGGCCGGATGCCCGACAACGTCGCGCGCCGACGAACCGAACATCTGGGCTGCGGCCGGATTGCAACTGGTGATCACGCCGGCGCGGGTCATCCCCACGATCGCGTCATGCGACGAGGCGACGATCGAGGCGGCCTCCGCGCGCTCGTCGACGACCTGCGCGCGGCCTCGGTCGCTAGCCATCGCAGCCACCAACTCTTGAACAGGAGACGCCGGGCCGACACGGCCGCCGTCCGCAACGACAAGGGAGTCGATCGCGGCACCCCGGCCGGGCGGGTTACATAGCACCGGCATCTCGGCGGGGTCTGGGCCAAGTAGTACAACACTGACAATACGCCCAGTACGGCGAGGCCGAGCCCCGAACGAAGACATCCAGCCCTGCCGTCCATTGGCACACGCGTACGAAGTCGGCATAGGGTGTCCGGGTGAGCACCTACCAGCCGTCGATGCTCGACCTCGTGGCCGGCCAGGCAACCGCCCTGGATCCGCTGCCCGGCCGCCTGGTGCGGCACCCGCTGACGGCGGGCGCCTGGGTCGACGTGTTCCCCGGCTGGGTGCGCGGGTCCGACGCGGTCTTCGAGACCCTGCTGGCCGAGGTCGACTGGCGCGCCGAGCGCCGCGCGATGTATGACGGCGTGGTCGATGTCCCCCGCCTGCTGCGCTGGTACGGCGGCGGCGAGGCGCTCCCGCACCCGGCCCTGACGCAGGCCCGCGACCAGCTGTCCGCGCATTACCAGCCCGAGTTGGGCGAGGCCTTCGTGACGGCGGGCATGTGCCTCTACCGCGACGGCCGCGACAGCGTGGCCTGGCACGGCGACACCCTGGGCCGGTCCGCGCGGGAGGACACGATGGTGGCGATCGTGTCGTTCGGCTCGCCGCGCAACCTGACGCTGCGGCCCCGCGCGGGCGGCGCGCAGACGCTGCGCTTCCCGCTGGGGCACGGCGATCTGATCGTGATGGGCGGCTCCTGCCAGCGCACCTGGGAGCACGCCATCCCCAAGACGGCGAAGCCGGTGGGGCCTCGGGTCAGCGTGCAGTTCCGCCCGATCAACGTCGCTTAGCCGGCCACAGCCCCGGTTGGAGCAAGCGAAAGGGATCGAAATTCGGTAATGTTTCGAGGGCATTGACATGGCGTCTCAAGAACTTACACTCCAAGTGTAATAAGTGCCGAACGCATCACCCTCCATCGAGGACGGTGCCGATGACTGCCTCCGACCCCGATCCCGACCAGGGCCTTTCCCTCCAACAGATCGGCGTCCGGTTCGGCGGGCTCGTCGCCCTCGACGATGTTTCGCTGCGGGTGCCACCCGGCCGGACGGTCGGGGTCATCGGGCCCAACGGCGCGGGCAAGACCACGCTCTTCAACGTGATCTGCGGTTTCGTCGCGCCAGCCGCCGGCACCATCACCCTCGACGGGCGGCCGCTGCGGCCCCGCCCGCACCGGCTGGCCCGCCTCGGCATCGCCCGGACGCTGCAGGGTGTCGGCCTCTTCGCCGGCCTGACGGTGCTGGAGAACGTCATGGTCGGTGCCGAACACGCGGGCCAGAGACCCGAGGGCGCGTGGGAAGCGCTGGAGCGCTGCGGCGTCGCCCCGCACGCGCACGCGCTTCCCGGCGGACTGTCGTATGCGGTCCGCAAGCGTGTCGCTCTGGCCCGCGCCCTCGTCGCCCAGCCGCGCCTGCTGCTGCTGGACGAGCCCGCCGGCGGGCTCGCCGCCGACGAGATCACCGCGCTGGCCGCGCTGATCACCGGCCTGCCCTGCGCGGTGCTGCTGGTCGAGCACCACATGGATCTGGTCATGGCGGTCTGCGACGAGATCCTGGTGCTGGACTTCGGCAAGCCGGTCGCCCACGGAACCCCGGCCGAGATCCGCACCGATGAGGCGGTCGTGAACGCCTACCTGGGTGCTTCGGCATGACCGGGCAAGGACCGGGAGAGACAGCATGACCGCGCTGCTGGCGGCCGAACAGCTCACCGTCGGGTACGGCGCCGCGCCGGTGCTGCACGATGTGGACCTGACGGTGGCGGCGGGTTCCATCACCGCCGTCCTCGGTGCGAACGGTGCCGGGAAGACGACGCTGCTGCGTACCCTCTCGGGTTTGCTCCGCCCGGCCGCCGGCCGGGTCGTGCTCGACGGCCAGGACCTGCGCGGGGTCAAGGTCGAGCAGATGGTACGCCGGGGCGTGGCGCACGTGCCGGAGGGCCGCGGCGTGGTCACCGAACTGACCGTCGACGAGAACCTGCGGCTCGGCGGCCTGTGGCGCCGCGACCGGGCGGACGCCAGGCGCGCCCTGGACGAGGTGTACGGCCTCTTCGAGCCGCTCGCCCGCCGCCGGCGCTTCCCCGGCCACCAGCTCTCCGGCGGGGAGCGGCAGATGCTCGCGCTCGGCCGGGCCCTGATCGGCCGGCCCCGCCTGTTGCTGCTGGACGAGCCGTCGCTGGGGCTGGCGCCGCGGGTGACCGCCCAGATCATGGGCCTGCTGCGCACCCTGCGGGACGACACCGGGCTGACCGTCCTGCTCGTCGAGCAGAACGTGCGCAGCGCCCTGTCGGTCGCCGACACCGGGATCGTGATGGCGCTGGGCCGGGTCGTCGCCAACGCCGACGCCGCCACCCTGCGCGACGACGAGGAGATGCGGCACGCGTACCTCGGTTTCTGAAGAGAATGGGAGGGCGATGGACCGGTTCGTGTTCCTCACGTTCGACGGCCTGAGCCGGGGTGCGGTGTACGCCGCGTTCGCCCTGGCCCTGGTCCTGATCTGGCGGGCCACCCGGATCGTCAACTTCGCCCAGGGCGCGATGGCGGTCGCGACGGCCTACGTGGGCTATTCGGTGTCGGCGGCGACCGGCTCGTACTGGCTCGGGTTCGCGGTGGCGGTGCTCGGCGGGCTGCTGCTGGGCGCGGTCACCGAGCGGGTGGTGATGCGCTTCGTCGACCACTCGTCGCCGCTCAACGGGGTGGTCGTGGCGCTCGGCCTGGTGCTGGTCATCCAGGGGGTGCTCGGCATGATCTACGGCAACGAGTTCCGCCCCGCCGAGGCGCCGTTCAGCCGCGACGCGTTCACGGTCGGCGGGATCGCGCTGCTGTCCCGCTTCGACCTGTTCGTCTTCGGGACCGTGTGCGTCGTGGTGGTGCTGCTGGCGGTGCTGTTCACCCGGACGCCCGTGGGCCTGCGGATGCGGGCGTCGGCGTTCGCCCCGGACGTGTCCCGCCTGCTCGGGGTGAACGTCGGCGGGATGCTGACGCTCGGCTGGGCGCTGGCCGCCGCGGTCGGCTCGCTGGCCGGCATGCTGGTCCTGCCGACCGAGCTGGGTCTGCATCCGAACGCGATGGACATCGTCTTCGTGTCGTCGTTCACCGCGGCGGTCGTCGGCGGCCTGGACAGCGCGATCGGCGCGGTCGCCGGCGGGCTGATCGTCGGGCTGCTGCTCTCCTACGTCAGCGGCTACCTGGGTGCCACGGTGGCGCCGATCGCCGTGTTGCTGCTGCTGGTCGTCATCCTGCTCGGCCGGCCCGGCGGGCTGTTTTCTCGATCGGCGGCGAGGGCCGTATGAGCGTCACCTTGGCTCCGAAGGTCGATGCCGGCCTCCGCGTGCCGAGGCCGGCCCGGCGGCATCGCTATCTGCTGTGGACGATTGCCGCCGCCGCGCTGATCGTGGCGCTGACCTATCTGCTGCCGCCGTTCCGCAACTATCAGCTCGCGACGGTCGGGGCGTATCTGTGCGTGACGGCGGGGCTCACCGTCCTCACCGGACTGAACGGGCAGCTGTCGCTCGGGCACGGCGCGCTGATGGCGACCGGGGCCTACACGGTCGCCCTGGTCCAGGAGGCGCTGGCCGGCCGGGGCCAGTGGACGCTGCTGATCGCGGTGCTCGCCGGGATCGCGGTGGCCACGGTCGCCGGCGGGATCGTCGGGCTGGCGGCGGCCCGGCTCCGCGGGCCGTACCTGGCCGGGCTCACGCTCGCTGTCGCCGTGCTGGTGCCGGCGATCGCCAGCACGTTCGACCAGACCTTCAACAGCGACCAGGGCCTGTCGGTGTACGTCGATCCGCCGCCGCTCGCGCTGGGCGCGACGTTCCCGTACGAGCGTTGGCAGGCGTGGCTCGCCTGGGCCGGCGCGTTGCTCACCATGGTCCTGCTGGCGACGCTGATCCGCGGCCGGTTCGGCAGGTCGCTGCGGGCCGTACGCGATGACGAGGCCGCCGCCCGCATCGCCGGGGTGAACGTCGCCCGTACCCAGGTCCTGGCCTTTGTGGTCAGCGCGGCCTGCGCCGGCCTCGGCGGCGCGCTGTTCGCCGTGCTCGCCCAGAGCGTCTCGCCCGGCGCCTTCCCGCTCTCCCTGTCGCTGTTCCTGCTGATGGCGATCGTGATCGGCGGACTCGGCAGCCTGGCCGGCGCGGTCTGGGGCGCGGTCCTGCTGGTGGCGCTGCCCGCCCTCACGCATTCCGTCACCGATTCGATCGACGTCTCCCCCGCGGTTGCCCAGCGGCTGGAGGGAAACCTGCCACTGGCCCTGTTCGGCGTCACGTTGATCGTCGTCATGCTCGCCGCACCCGGCGGCATCGCATCACTGAGACCCAGCAGGAGAAGGAGAAAGCCATGAGACACATCTGGTCCGCGCTCGCCGTGCTGACCCTGGTCGCCGCCGCCGGTTGCAGCAGTGCCGACGAGGGCGGTGGCGGCGACGTGCCGGGAGTGACCGACACCGACATCCTGGTCGGCACGCACATGCCGCTGACCGGCCCGGCCGCCGCCGGATATTCCAAGATCGCCCCGGCCACCAAGGCGTACTTCGACTACGTGAACGCGAACGGCGGCGTGCACGGCCGCAAGATCAGCTACAAGATCATGGACGACACCTACAACCCGGCGACGACCCAGCAGGTGGTCCGCGAGCTGGTCCTGCAGGACAAGGTCTTCGCGATCCTGAACGGCCTGGGCACCCCGACGCACACCGGCGTGCTGGACTTCCTCAAGACCAACCGGGTCCCCGACCTGTTCGTGGCGTCCGGCAGCCGCAGCTGGGACCAGCCGGACAAGTATCCGGGCACCTTCGGCTTCAACGTCGACTACACCGTCGAGGGCAAGATCCTGGCCACCCACGTCAAGCAGACCCAGGCCGGCAAGAAGGTCTGCTTCCTGGGCCAGGACGACGACTTCGGCCGGGACGCGCTGGCCGGCATCGAGAAGATCCTCGGCCCGGTCACCGCGAAGCAGTCGTACGTCACCAGCAACCCGAACGTCGGGCCGCAGATGGGCGCGCTCAAGCAGGCCGGCTGCCAGGTCGTCATGCTGGCGACCGTGCCCGGCTTCACCGCGCTGAGCCTCGGCACCGCGGCGAAGATCGGCTTCAAGCCGCAGTTCGTGGTCTCCCAGGTCGGCGCCGACCTGACCACGCTCGCCAAGCGACTGGGTGCCGCGACGCCGCTGACCGAGGGCCTGATCTCGGCCAACTACCTGCCGCTGAGCAACGACGACGCCAACCCGTGGATCCAGCTCTACAAGAAGGTGAACGCGGCACACAACGGCAACGCCGAGTTCGACAACAACATCGTCTACGGCATGTCCGTCGGCTACCTCTTCGTGCAGAGCCTGCAGAAGGCGGGCAAGGACCTGACCCGCGACGGCCTGATCAAGACCATCGAGAAGGGCGGCTTCGAGGGACCCGGCCACGCGCCGCTGCGTTACTCGGCCGACGACCATTCCGGGTACGGCGGCATGCAGCTCTCCACGATCAAGGACGGCAAGCAGGGGTACTTCGGCCAGCCCTTCGAAACCGACGACGAGGCCGGTGCCGTTGTGGCGTACACGACACCCGCGGCGACCCCGCCGCCGAACGGGATCCCGGCGGCCTCGTAGCCGACCGGCAACGCCGGGGAAATGGTTGCGGCTCGCCGCCAATCGATGCAGGGTTGGCGGCGAGACGGTTACTGGTAGGTATTTAGCGCTTTCCAAGCAAATTTGGGGGTCTTGACCGGATGTCGAAGCTCATCGGTGCCGTGGCCATCGTGACCGGGGCGAGCCGGGGAATCGGATTCGCCATCGCGCAGCGCTTCGTCGCTGAGGGCGCCAGGGTCTGCGTCACGGGACGGGACGCCGCCGCCCTGGAGACGGCCGTCAAGGACCTGGGCGGGCCGGAGGTGGCGATCGGCGTCGCCGGCAAGGGCGACGACGCGGATCACCGCGCCGCCGTGATCGACACCGTGCTCGGCGCGTTCGGGCCGGTCACCGTGCTGGTCAACAACATCGGCATCAACCCGGCGTACGGGCCGCTGAGCACGCTGGACCTGAGGGCGGCCCGCAAGATGATCGACGTGAACGTGCTCGGCACCCTCGGCTGGGTGCAGGAGGCGCTGCGCGGCGGGCTCGCCGAGCAGGGCGGCTCGATCGTCAACATCTCGTCGGTCTCCGGCGTCCGCCCGGCGCCCGGCATCGCGTTCTACGGCACCACCAAGGCCGCGCTGATCCACCTCACCGAGGAGCTGGCCGTGGAGCTGGCGCCGAAGATCCGGGTCAACGCCGTCGCCCCGGCCGTGGTCAAGACCCGGTTCGCCACCGCGCTCTACGAGGGTCGCGAGGAGCAGGTCGCGGCCGCGTATCCGCTGGGCAGGCTCGGCGTGCCCGAGGACGTGGCCGGCGCGGTCGCGTTCCTGTGCTCGAACGACGCGGCCTGGATCACCGGCCAGACGATCGTCATCGACGGCGGCGTCACCCTGACGGGCGCCGACCAGTGAGTGGCGGGGTGGTCGGACGGGAAGCCTTCAGTCCGGTTAAGGGCGGCGGCGGGGTGGTCGGACGGGAAGCCTTCAGTCCGGTTAAGGGCGGCGGCGGGGTGGTCGGACGGGTTGTCGTAACCGGGGCCGGTGGCGGGATCGGCGCGGCGCTGGCCCGCCGGTTCGCGGCCGACGGCGCCCGGGTGATCGTCAACGACCTGAACCCGGCCGCCGCCGAGGCCGTGGCCGCGGAGATCGGCGGGATCGCCGTGCCGGGCGACGCCGCGAACGAGGCGGACACCCGGCGGCTCGTCGACACCGCCTGGGCCGAGCTCGGCGGCGTCGACCTGTTCTGCGCCAACGCCGGCATCCTCACCGCCGGGTCGGCCGACGCGGACGACGCCGCGTGGGAACAGGCCTGGCAGGTCAACGTCATGTCGCACGTGTACGTGGCCCGCGCGGTGCTGCCCCGCTGGCTGGAGAACGGTGGCGGGCGGCTGCTCTTCACGGTCTCCGCGGCGGGGCTGCTGACGCTGCTCGGCAGTGCGCCGTACTCGGTCACCAAGCACGCCGCGCTCGGCTTCGCGGAGTGGCTGCGCGCCACGTACGCCCACCGTGGCATCACCGTCCAGGCGCTCTGCCCACAGGGCGTGCGCACCGACATGCTGACCGACGACGACTCGGGGAGCGCCAGCCACGCCCAGCTCGCCGCCACCGCCATGGAGCCGGCCGAGGTCGCGGCAGTGGTGGCCAAGGCCGTCGAGGGCGACACCTTCCTGGTCCTGCCGCACCCCGAGGTCGCCGAGTACTACCGACGCCGCGCCACCGACACCGACCGTTGGCTCGGCGGCATGAACAAGGTCCAGCGCGGCTTCGACGCGGCGGCCCAGCTGTGAGCGGGCCGCGCGGACTCGACCTGGACCGGCTGCGGACCCACCTGGGCTCCGGCGAGCTCACCGCCACGATGTTCGCCGGGGGCAGATCCAACCTCACGTACGCGGTCACCGACGGCACCGACCGCTGGGTGCTGCGCCGTCCGCCGCTCGGCCACGTCCTGCCGACCGCCCACGACATGGTCCGGGAGCACCGCGTCCTCGACGCGCTCTCGGCGGCCGGCTTCCCGGCACCGCGACCCGTGCTGCTCTGCACCGACCTGGACGTGATCGGCGCGCCGTTCTACCTGATGGAGCACGTCGACGGCGCGATCCACCGCGACGTGGCCGTGCTGGAGGCGATAGGCCCGGAGGCGATGCGCACGCTGGTGCTCGCGCTGGTGGACACGCTCGCCGACCTGCACGCGCTGGACCCGGCCGCGATCGGGCTCGCCGACTTCGGCCGCCCGGAGGGCTTCAACGCCCGGCAGGTCCGGCGCTGGCGCAAGCAGCTCGACGCGTCCCGCAGCCGCGAGGTGCCGGGCATCGAGGAGCTGCACGCCCGGCTGGCCGCGGAGATCCCGGACGGCGTGGGCGCGGTGGTGCATGGCGACTACCGGCTGGACAACGTGCTGATCGGCCCGCGGCTGGAGATCAACGCGGTGCTGGACTGGGAGATGTCGACGCTGGGCGACCCGCTCAGCGACGTCGCCCTGATGCTCGTCTATGCGGGCCGCCCGCTGCTGATCGGCCACGGCGAGCCGCGCTCGTCCATCTCGGTGCCGGGGCATCCCAGCCTGTCCGAGATGGCCGGGCATTATGCGAAACGCTCCGGCCGCGACGTCTCCGACCTGCACTGGTATGTCGGCTTCGCCGCGTTCAAGCTCGCCGTCATCCTGGAGGGCGTGCACTACCGCTACATCCAGGGCCAGACCGTCGGCGAGGGCTTCGACACGGTCGGCGCGCTCGTCGCGCCGCTGGTGGCACAGGGACACGAGTCGCTCGACGGAACGCTGGGGGATAACTGATGGACTTCGCGTTCGACGCCAAGACCGAGGACTACCGCAAGCGCCTGCTCGCCTTCCTCGACGAGCACGTCTACCCCGCCGAGGCCACCTTCGAGGAGGAGTACGCCGGCGACTGGTCCCCGCCGCCGGTCGTCGCCCGGCTGCAGGCCCAGGCCCGGCTGGCCGGCCTGTGGAACCTCTTCCTGCCCGGCGAGCACGGCGCCGGCCTGACCAACCTGCAGTACGCCCCGCTGGCCGAGCTCACCGGCCGCAGCCCGACGCTCGCCCCGCCCGCGCTGAACTGCGCCGCGCCGGACACCGGAAACATGGAGGTGCTGGCCCAGTTCGGCAGCCCGGCCCAGCGGGACCAGTGGCTGCGGCCGCTGCTCGACGGCACGATCCGGTCCGCCTTCGCCATGACCGAGCCGCAGGTGGCCTCGTCGGACGCCACGAACATCGGCACCCGGATCACCCGGGACGGCGACGACTACGTGATCAACGGCCGCAAGTTCTACATCTCCGGCGCGATGAACCCGAACTGCCAGATCTTCATCGTGATGGGCAAGACCGATCCGGAGGCCGCCCGGCACGTCCAGCAGAGCATGATCCTGGTGCCCCGGGACGCGCCCGGCATGACCGTGCAGCGGGGCATGACGGTCTTCGGCTATGACGACGGCGACCACGGCGGCCACGCCGAGATGCTCTTCGAAGACGTCCGGGTGCCGGCCACGAACCTGATCGGCGAGGAGGGTTCCGGCTTCGCCATCTCGCAGGCCCGGCTCGGCCCGGGCCGGATCCACCACTGCATGCGGCTGATCGGGATGGCCGAGCGGGCCCTGGAGCTGATGTGCCGGCGGGCGCTGACCCGGACGCCGTTCGGCAAGCCGCTGGCCGAGCAGGGCGTGGTGCAGGAGTGGATCGCGGAGTCCCGGGTCCGCATCGAGCAGGCCCGCCTGCTGGTCCTCAAGGCCGCCTGGCTGATGGACACGGTCGGCAACAAGGGCGCGCACACCGAGATCCAGGCCATCAAGATCATCGTGCCGCAGGCCGCCGAGTGGATCATCGACAAGGCCGTCCAGGCACACGGCGCCGCCGGCGTCGGCCAGGACACTCCCCTGGCCCGACTCTGGGCGCAGGCCCGCACGCTGCGGCTGGCCGACGGCCCCGACGAGGTGCACAAGCGCTCATTGGCGCGCCGCGAGCTCAACCGCTACCGGAGTGTCTGATGCCGGCCGCGTCGCCCCGCCCGTCGCAGCGCATCGACGGCCGTACGGCCCGCTCGGAGCGCACCCGCAACGCCATCGTCGACGCCCACGTGGCGCTGATCCTCTCCGGCGACCTGCGACCGACGGCGGACCGCATCGCCAAGCAGGCGGGCGTCTCGCTGCGCGCCCTGTGGAGCCACTTCGCCGACATGGAGGCGCTCTTCGCGGCCAGCGGCGAGCGGATCCTGGAGCAGCGCGACGAGGCGCACCGGGCGGTCCCGATAGAACTGCCGCTGGCGGCGCGCATCGACGCGTACTGCCACCAGCGGGCGCGGCTGCTGGAGCACATCGCGCCGGCCGCCAAGGCGTCGGCGCTGAAGGAGCCGTTCTCCCCCGCGCTGCAGAGCTACCGGCGCAGCCACGTGGACCGGGTCCGCACCGAGCTGAAGATCCTGTTCGGCCGGGAGATCAACGGCGACGAGACGCTGCTGGCGGCCCTGACGGCGACGAGCATGTGGCCGACCTGGGGCACGATGCGCGACGCGATGGGCCTGGACCAGGAGGCCGCCCGGCTGGTGCTGATCCGGACGGTCACGGCCCTGCTGGCCGCGCGCTGATCCGGGGGCTCCGGCGACACCCGAGAAAATCTGCCCCCAGGGAACTAGATTTACTTGGCCGGGTCGGCTAACGTTTCTCTGGTCGAACGAGGAACAAAAAGACGCGGACGTACCGCCCGGCCGTGAGGTCACGACGGGCTGCAAATCTGCCGTACGTGGCGGGGCCAGGAAAGTTGCGTGGGGCTCTACCACCGGCGGGAAAGTGCACGAAGTACGCATCTCGTCAGAGCAAGTGAACGCAGAGGAAAGGGAGGGTTTCGCACCGGATCGCCCGCCACGACCGCAGTCCCGGGTCCGGCGGACACCGCAGTTTCCATCGAACGAAAGGTGGTCTCCGGTCACGCTTACGCGATCCCCGCACCCGAAGCCGTCACACGCGGCTGGTGCGGATTAGACAAACCGACGCGACTGTCGGCAAATGGTGTTCTAGACCCGCTAACCCTGGGCCCCGGCGCGATAAGCGCCGGGGCCCTCGACACGGAGGTGACATGGCCCCACCCGACGACATGTTCGGAGACGAGGACTACCCGGCCTACACGATGGGCCGCGCCGCGGAGATCGTCGACGTGTCGCAGGACTTCCTGCGGCGGCTCGGCGAGGCGAAACTGATCGACCCGTTCCGCTCCCCCGGCGGACACCGGCGCTACTCCCGCTACCAGCTGCGGCTCGCGGCCCGGGCCAAACAGATGGTGGACGAGGGCACCGCCCTGGAGGCGGCCTGCCGGATCATCATCCTGCAGGACCAGCTCGAGGAGGCCCTGCGGGTGAACGAGACCCTCCGCAGAAACGAGACCAGCAACGCCGAATGACCACCCACCGCCCCGACACGCGGTCCCGCCCACCAGGGCCGGGGCCGTTCGTCATTTCCGGCGGAAGGCCACCTCAGAAGATCACCACGGAACGGGCGCCCTCGCCGCGGGCCATCCGCTCGAAGGCCGCCGGGACGTCGGAGAGCCCGATGCGGTCGGTGATCAGGTGGTCCAGGCTCAGCGCCCCCGACAGCACGTCCTGCGCCAGCGCCGGCACCTCCAGGTCCGGATCCGACGAGCCATAGACCGAGGCCCGCAGCGTCCGGGCGCTGGCGAAGACGTCCAGCGCGCTCAGCTCCACCATGTCGTCCGAGCGGCCCATGCCCACGACGATCACCTGGCCGCCGCGGCGGGTCGCCCGCCACGCCGCCCGGATGGTCGCCGCGCGGCCCACACACTCGAAGGCGTGGTCCGCGCCCCGCCGTGCGGTGCGCGACCGGATGTCCTTGGACAGATTCTCCGAGGAGACCACGAAGTCGGTCGCGCCCGCGGCCTCCGCCAGCGCCTTCTTCGCCTCCGACACGTCGACGGCGATGACCGCCGCGGCGCCGGCGGCCCAGGCCGCGGCGACCACCGACAGCCCCACCCCGCCCAGGCCGATCACCACGACCGAGTCGCCCGCGGCGACCCGCGCGGTGTTGCGCACCGCGCCGGTGCCGGTCAGCACCGCGCAGCCCAGCAGGGCCGCGCTTTCCCAGGGCAATTCC
>Ga0307515_10006421_pt1 | contig 23524 bp, 27 predicted proteins | sample 17_EM_MG_FD_194513 | JGI IMG/M metagenome (GOLD analysis project Ga0307515, IMG submission 194513) | Populus trichocarpa ectomycorrhiza microbial communities from riparian zone in the Pacific Northwest, United States - 17_EM | ecosystem: Host-associated > Plants > Roots > Unclassified | place... | reverse complement strand
ACGTTAGCGTCTAACACATAGCAACACCAAAACTACATGGATTTGTGTATCGCCCTCTCTATAAGGCTGTCAATAAGGCCCCTTATTCACCCCCTCCCTTATAAGGGTCGATCGACATTTGCGACAACAAGAACGCCGTTTTGTTTTCACCTTGAAACCCTCGAGATTGGAGCTGGCCTGGGAAGCGGATAGCTGCTCCCGGACAAACTCACTCCGTGCCTACCTCAGCAAGGATTAATGGTCCCAAGTAGGCGCTTCAATTAAGCCTGAGAGACATATTTTGGGAGAAGGGTAATGTCAGGAACTGAGATCCTGAGCACCCGATCCCTCTTCGGTTCCTCACTATACATCATTATGATCGCGTCCACTACTGTAGTATAGTAGTAGGTTGGTACCTATCGTATCGCCCTTCAGCATTCCTCTCAATCGGGCCCCCTAGCTGTGCTACTCCTGCTCTTTCACAGCTTATTGTTTTGCATACTCTCGACGCTAGCCTCATTACTTAATTACAAATATTCAACCTCCATCCGTCAGCTCGCTTCATCTCTTGGACCTTTGTGAACGCTTTGATAGGCTATCCACAAGTTGTTTTATACCGTTAGCCCTTTCGGGGGCTTGTGTATTCAGGAAATCAGTCCATCATGTGAGCCATCTCTCCTCTTATATAATTGGAGATCTTCAATAATTCCATGTCAGATTACAGGTCTACATATTTGGACCGTAAAGTCACCCATGTCCTCCTGTCCTCGGGTACATCACATTCCTGCCGTAAACTACTGTATTGCGGAGGAGAAGAGAGCATGTAGGGAACCATATGCGCGTGACAAGATTAATTGAGGAGTGAGAAGAAGAAGAGACTGCAAACTAGCACGACCAAAGAGCAACCAACATAGCAAACTACAAGCACAGATTCAAGAATAAAAGAATGGCTAGGGCCGTACGGCGTTAAAGATTTGAGTCCAAGACGTTCCAAATGCAAATTCATCAAATTGAAGCGAAACCGACCGAACAGGGGATGTGGATGGGATTGTGAGAAGAGCAGGTGAATCGAGGCCTGCACGGGAGTGATGGGGTAGCCAATAGAGTAAGCCGCCCTCCGAGTCTGTGACCCAACCCTCTTGGTTTGGCCGTTTAGCCTCAATGTTCGAGGTAGATCGAGGGGGAATTTGTGAGAATAAGCCCCGTAAGTTAACAGCCAAGTCATTGGACCAAGAGATGATGCGCTGCGCATAGAGAGAGTGTGCAACGGACGTTATAGAGCGAGTGTGCCCCTCTAGAGGTTCGTCGACTGCAGAGGCAATCTCGGCATCCCAGATCCGAATTGTCCTGTCATATGATCCAGAGATGATGCGCCGGCCATCGGGAGAATAAGCAACCGACGCCACCCTGTCAGTGTGCCCCTCCAGAGGCTTGCCGACTGCAGCGCGAGTCGCAGCATTCCAGATTCGAATCGTCTTGTCAAATGATCCAGAGATGATGTACCGCCCATCGGGAGAGTAAGCAACTGACGACACCTCGCGAGTGTGCCCCTCCAGAAGCTCGCCGACTACAGAGCCAGTCTCAGCCTTCCAGATTCGAATTTTGTTGTCATCAGATCCAGAGACGATGTACTGCCCATCGGGAGAGTAAGCAACTGACGCCACCCTGTCAGTGTGCCCCTTCAGAGACCTGCCGACTACAGAGCCAGTCTCAGCGTTCCAGATTCGAATTGTGTTGTCAGATGATCCAGAGACGATGTACCGCCCATCGGGAGAGTAAGCAACTGACGCTACCCTGTCAGTGTGCCCCTCCAGAGGCCTGTCGACTGTAGAGCCAGTCTCAGCATTCCAGATTCGAATTGTGTTGTCATCAGATCCAGAGACGATGTACCGCCCATCGGGAGAGTAAGCAACTGACGCCACCCTGTCAGTGTGCCTCTCCAGAGGCCTGTCGACTGTAGAGCCAGTCTCAGCATTCCAGATTAGAATTGTGTTGTCATCAGATCCAGAGACGATGTACCGCCCATCGGGAGAGTAAGCAACTGACGCCACCCTGTCAGTGTGCCACTCCAGAGGCCTGTCGACTGTAGAGCCAGTCTCAGCATTCCAGATTCGAATTGTGTTGTCATCAGATCCAGAGACGATGTACCGCCCATCGGGAGAGTAAGCAACTGACGCTACCCTGTCAGTGTGCCTCTCCAGAGGCCTGTCGACTGTAGAGGTAGTCTCAGAATTCCAGATTCGAATTGACTTGTCAGATGATACAGAGATTATGTGCTGCCCATCGGGGGAGTAAGCAACTGACGACACACGGCCAGTGTGCCCCTCCAGAGGCTTGCCGACTGCAGAGCGAGTCGCAGCATTCCAGATTCGAATTGTCTTGTCACCAGATCCAGAGACGATGTACCGCCCATCGGGAGAGTAAGCAACTGACCACACAATACCAGTGTGCCCCTTCAGAGACCTGCCGACTACAGAGCCAGTCTCAGCATTCCAGATCAGAATCGTGTTGTCACCTGATCCAGAGATGATGTGTCGTCCGTCGGGAGAGTAAGCAACTGACGCCACCCCGTGGGTGTGCCCCTCCAGAGGCTTGCCGACTGCAGAGCCAGTTTCAGCATTCCAGATTCGAATTGTCTTGTCATATGATCCAGAGACGATGTATCGCCCATCAGGGGAGTAAGCAACTGACTCCACCCAGTTCGTGTGCCCCTCCAGAGGCCTGCCGACCGCCAAGCCAATCTCAGCAATCCAGATTCGAATTGTCTTGTCACGTGATCCAGAGATGATGCGCCGCCCATCGGGAGAGTAAGCAACTGAGTCCACCCAGTGAGTGTGCCCCACCAGAGGCTTGCCGACTGCAGAGCCAGTCTCAGCATTCCAGATTCGAATTGTGTTTTCAGATGATCCAGAGATGATGTACCGCCCATCGGGGGAGTAAGCAACTGACGACACCCAGCCAGTGCGCCCCTCCAGAGGCTTGCCGACTGCAGAGCCAGTGTTGGCATCCCAGATCTGAATCTTGCCATGACCCGACCCAGTGACGATGTGGTACTCATTGGGAGAATAACTCATGCAAGTGATAAGGCCGGTCTTGTGTCCAATCCATTCTAATAGTGGCTCTGGCCATGACGGCAATTTTCCTCTTTGCACCTGGATTCCTTTACCGAAATGTGTGCTAAACACCGTTGATAAAGGTGACTCCGAGGGCAGGAATGGTGCCGTCGAAATATAGGTGTGCGGAGTGCTCATAGAGATGGGGGTGCGGAAGACGATCATGAAACGACAAACATCCTGAATTCTTTCCAAAAGTGTCTCATCCGTATCCTAGAGCAAGTTAGAATCGCTTCTGAATCCCCATCACAGCAAGCCGGAGCTGTACTCACCTTGACTAATGTTGATGTCAGGTCTCGAAGGCTCGGAACGCCAATTCCCAACATTCCCAGAATGCTCAATATTTCAACCCAAAATAGTGCATACGGTCCTTCAAAGAATTTCCTCAGGTTGTCCCGGACACACCTCTCGCCGATGTTTGGAGTAAAGCAAAGGTGATTTGACCAATACAGAGAACTATACTGCAAAGCCTCGGAAATATTTTCTTTGATTCGTGATGCGAGATCTTTCACATTGGCATTTGCGAGCCGGGAGTCTTCGAGCCCGCAGATGTTGAAACGGAGCTCTTCAACCATCTTGTCGAGGCAAGCGATACCCGGTTCCATATTTGCATCTCGGAGGTTGACCTGATAGTCGAGCGGACAGTCGTCGCTCACAAAGAAGTCCGAAATGGACAAATGCCGGACACGAATCCCTCCACTGGCTCCTTCGTCTCGATAGAACATGGGGACGAGATCTCCCACCCACATTTTCACCAAGTCAGGTCTCACTCCCGCCAGCTCTGCAATCGTCTCCTCACACAGTGGACGGTACGGCGCCGCTATAAGAAGCACTCCAATCATCCGTCGAAATTCGGCATTGCGTTGCACTCTCCGTGCTCTGACGATACGGGAGTACAGTCCGTATAGAGACATCAAGCCAGGGCTGCTTGAGTCTTGCAAGGTCGCCACCAATAGCTTAGTTGGTTCATAGCAATGCTCAAGAGCAAGTGCAAGACTCTCGATGAAGATGAAGAGACCTCCTGTTCGGGAGATAACTCCATCCAAGAGCGATGGTTCTGGCCAAGGAGATTGGAGGGACCTGCTTGAGGCCACCCTATTGAATCGGTATTCCGCGAAGATTCTTAGGTCGAAGGTGGTCTCTTCATCTGCGGCCAAATCACATCGCAAATGCGACAATTGTGCGGCCCCATCAAAAAAACATTGGATATCGACTTCGGGTCTACTCGTGATGATGACCTTGAGCCACGGAGCGTGTGCGGCGGCCTCTGTTAGGGTACTCAGGATGCTTGTACGACTCTGAGTGCTGCCACACTCATCAAGTGCGTCAATGACAAAGGCGAGAGGCTTGTCTGGGAAGCGAGGAAGTTTGCGGATGAAATCAAGGAAGGTAGTGGGTCGAATTGACTCTAGTGTTAATTTTGGGTCGTTACGAAGATATTCTGCGATAATACTTCGAAAAGGGGGGACGAGTATCGCGAGCTCGCGGATGAGAGTCGGAAGGATATTTCTGGGGTCTCTCAATTCCTGGTCATCCCTCCGGCAGAAAAACGCTCCAGCGAGGTGCTCTTCATCGTGAAGGCACGCGCAGATCGAATGTGCTAACGACGTTTTTCCGATGCCAGGTGAGCCGTAAATCCAGTATGTATTTCTCCCGTCTATTTGCACCAATCCATTGATCACCCAAGCTATGATTTGTCCGAGGAGGGATTTGCGGGTGCCTTCCAGACAACAGAGATCCCTGCCATAGCCGGTCTTGACACCTTTGAGACTAAGCAAAAGTGGCTGCTCTACATGGAACTGTTGAGAATGATCTATCGAGAGAATGAGAGAATGAGTGCCTACCAGCCTCTTTGGTTTGGCGGAGAGCTCCAACGTTCACTGCACGGTCGACCGCAAAGAATTGTAATTCTAGAGACCAACTATGCTCTCCAACAACAATAATGTCCTCTGCGCTTCGTGATCAGATATGAGCGGACTAGTGGGTTATGATGACTTACTCTGTACCGTGAACTCGTGCTTTTCAGAGCTCCAATAATCATGAAAAAGCGCTTGAACGTCGATCAGCTCGCTCGCCAGCCGGTTTTCACGCCAAAATAAATGACCGCTCCTCATTTGGACCTCAACACGCATCACTGATGTGGGAGAAACGCCTCTACACATGCACAGACATCACTAGGTGATCGTAGTGAAGAAACAAGGGACATACAGGCGTTGGGTCGGTGTCCAGGTTTGGTTGTCTTGCGTCTGCAATTCTAGCGCCCCGTCTTCTATGAACAATCTAAGTGTATAGTCCCGATTTAGGACGGCTTGGACTACAATTTCTGTATGTTGCTCAAAGTCAGCGGGGTGGGTCAAAATTGAAGTGAAGCGCCATACTTTCTAGGTGGAGGCTTAGATTGGTTGATCGTCAGCCACCATGACAATGCCGCGCGGTACAGCCGTCGCTCACATGTTCTCTGTCCACGGTCGTTGAGTCTCCATGTTTGCTCACTTTGAAGGGACTATTAGGAGGTCCGGGAGAAGGAAAGAGGAACGTGGGATCGGTGCGGACAGTGACACCACACTCCTACCCAGTACCTCACAGGAATTACGCCCGCTTCACTTTGTACTTATGTTCAACCAATGGGAGTGACCGTTCTAAGCGAAGCCGCCGCGGCCAATCAGAGCGGGTCGGCTAAATTAAGGTTCAGCGGGCTGTAATTCCTGTGAGGTAAGTAAGTAAGTACTGGCAACAAACATATTGCTTTGTTCCATGGCCGGCCTTCGTCCTGAGCCCTCTGGGGTGGAGAAATGCATACATGCAATGGAATTCCATTCTGTTTTGTTACTCGACCTTATAGGCGTAGTTTTATGTCCAGCCGCGCCCTCCGAAATTGGCCGCCAGTTCCTTCATGGGTGCCCTGCACTTTTGCATCAGATTGTGTCCATTGAGAGAGACGAATTACCACCTGTTTTCAAAGAAATCCGTGAGATCACTACCTCACACCTCGAGGAAGAGATTCTCGCCCTCACGAACAACAACGACTTCTATTTCGATGCTACTCATGCCGATCTCCACCAAGTGGAAGAGTTCTCCATACCAAACATGGACCAGAAGTTACGAAGTGTTGCCCCAGCACTTCATTCCACAATCTCTCGACCATTAAATGAAGGTTCTTTCGCTCATTTGAACAGTGAACAATGGTGGTGTGCTGAGGACGGATGGAGAGGATTTCTCTTACTTCGTGAAGAGTTTGCGGTGGGAGTGTGGCTGATGTAGCATGGATGGAGATATCAGGGTGGTAGTTGCAAACTCGTCCTGCCCACTCATATTCCTCACAGAACTCTAGTTCTTTCCATTCCAATACACAGTGAGCTTCGTCAAAAACGAATCGTCGAATCTGTTTTTTGATGCCCTTGTTCTGAAACAGCTTGACAAATCGCTCATTGAAGAAAGCTCTGGGGAAATGATAATGACGTGTACAGCGTCTCCGAGAGCTATGTTAGCATTGTTCTGTATGTTACCTTTGTATGTTACCATCATATTGACATCGGACGCTTGTCCTTTATAAAAATGGATCGTTTTTGAGCTTATGGCGGCCCAACTGCTTCTGCATATGCTTCCTGAGCGTGTTGAGTGGTGTGATGATTACTGTGAGACTTTGTTCATCGAAGAACAAAGGCCCGTAGAATGCAGCCCTCTTGCCTGGCTCTTGTTGCAGCGATGATTACTACATCAGAATCTTCAAGTTGTGCCTTGATCGACTCGGCTTGAAAATCACAAAGATGATATCCAAAGTGTGGATAAAGTTTTCTTTTGATTTCCTCGACACTCGGGGTGTGTGTAGCCATTCTAAATGCGTTTTTCACAAAGCAATCGAGACTAAGCAAATGTTTGTTGGCAGTGTCCTTACAGGATTTACAGCCCGCTGAACCTTAATTTAGCCGACCCGCTTCTGATTGGCTGCAGCGGCTTCGCTTAGAATGGTGCGCTCCCATTGGTTGAACACAAGTACAAGTGAAGCGGGCTAAATCCTTACTGCGTAGGAGTGTGCAGTGACACCCTCAATAAGCTTCGCGCGTGACACGCCTATAAGCTATATATCTCACAGAAGCTATAAAGCTATATTAGCCGCAGTTATCATAACACTAACCCATAGATTTGCAACACTTTTCAAGCCAAAATTTGTCATGAACAATCTTGCCCAGATCCCGCATTGGTTTGCATCTCCAACCCTCTTCTCCGCTCCTCCCTCACACTCTCATCCTTGTCGTCGCCATCGCCGCCGCTGTTGCTGCTGTCATTGCGGCCTGGACTTTGTTGAGTGACTCGGGCCGCCATCACACGTCGCATCTTTGAGTTTTGTTGTTTTGTTCCTGTTTTGTTATGTATATATAGCGCATTGTTTGCCCTTATATTGTTTCCCCCGCTCTCTCGCTGCGTTAGCTAGGCGGGCCGCCCGCCACTCAGGTTGGTTCCACCTCGTTTAACAGGTTGAGCCCTGCGCTCTGCCTGCGCAGCCGTCCAGACCGTTAGCAGCAATTTGGACCCTCCCTGCGCCCCGCCTGCGCACCCTGTCTCCACATGCACAGAAGCCGCCAATTTCTTCAGCGCTCGGCCGCGTACAGCAACCAGGGCTGAGCAAACTTCCTCCGGGCATATCTCTTTTCCAGATGAACCCAAGCACTCACCTATCCCTATCCTGGGAATATCCATCGCCCAGGGTGAAAATTCCGGGGAATTCCGGGTCTTCTGTGCCAGGGGAGGTGGTACCCCTCACTCAAGCCTGGGACTCCCGAGTCTACCTCCCGTAGTTCGACCGCCTCTCTCCATTCTACGATCACGCCGGCCTCCTCTGCAAGCAGTGCACCACTTCAACACCTGCGCAGGACATTTCATACCGGACAACGCTGGAACTACCACCAGTCCGCCAATCCGGGAAGTCTACACATCCACCGCCAGCGCACCACGATCGCCAGTCGTCGCTCCCACCTGCACTCAACGCCTCCCATCCACATTATCTAAGGATAGTAAGCGAAGGCTCATCGCCTACAAAAGCCTTGCGACAACAACTCAGACGACGACAAACTGTACCGCTTCTGTGATCGGCGTCGCGGAGAAAGTTGGCGAAGCGCGCTCGCCGTTATCTTAGGGGACACTGCCCATATGAGATTGGTATATTTGTGTACCGATTCTCCTTGTTTTTCAATGAAACGGTAAAGACACCTACAATATGCGCAATGTCCGGGCGTATGGCGAGTGGAGGAGCTCCCCGATCAGCTCGCGGTAAGGGTAATATTTCATTTCAAATGCCCCCTGAGGAGTATCCGTCGACATTCGAGAAGAGAGTTTTATGTTTTTGACCTTGGGCGTCTGGGCGCGATCGCAATCCATCGTCCCAAGCTGCTCAAGAATCGACTCTATATAGCCAGGCTGCGACAAGCCGATTAAGCGGGACGCGCGTTCCCTGTCGAATAGACCTTGACAGCGGGACACTGCGACAGGGCGAGGCGCAGGCACAACATCCACAGGGTCAGGGTCAGGGTCAGAAGAAGTAGGCAAAGGCGGACCTCCAGGGACTGAGGGACTATTATAGAGGCTCGTAAGGGCGCGGGTGTGGATGAAGCGGCGGGCTTACAATCGGAGAGCCATCAAAGATGATCTCTTTGTGCGCCACTGGGTCCCAAAAACCCCAACCCTTGTAATCGTTCGGATATGCACTGGGCAGCGTGAGGGCGCATGTCTGACAAGTCAGGTCTTCTGCCATAACATAGAGGCGTTGTGACGGATGAGGGAAGGCGGCTTTTCCCGTAGAGCCAATGAATGGCAGCACCCCATACGCTCAGCAACCCGTATTCGCGGCGAATACCGCCATCGGTCAGAACCTTTTCTAAGGAAAGGTGCCCGGTGCCCGTCATCCGTCATGTCTCGACCCATGACTTGACTTGTGCTACCGGAAAGTATCGAAACAGTCCGACTTTCTAGCAATAAAATAAACGGCGAGAAAACGCGAGTAGTCATCGATGAAGGTTACGCAGTAGAAATGACCACGCCGACTGCGAACGGTCACTGCGTCAGGAGAAAAGCATGAAGAGGGGTCGCTCGGCGGGCGGCGAGCCTTGTGTATGGGCCTACCATACACAAGGCCCTGAGCGTGGCGCTCGTGAACGCAGTCCTCACAGACGTCGTCCGTGGCGGGTTCGGAGACAAGGTCTGGAACGAATGCCTGCCTCGGTTCCGCTTAGTTCTAGGACGGCGTGGGAAACAATGACTGTGCTTCGCGCGTCTACTTGGGTGCAGATGAGGGCATATATATCCTGCGGGTACGCGGGTCCTTTCCTCGGCTCCCAACTCCAAACCGCCCTTTCTTTGGGCACGTACTCCCCCCCCCATGTACTCTCTCATTTCTCGACTGAGTGGTTCTCTAGTCCAAAACCCTTTGCAGGCATATAATGGGTCTCTGACCAATCCCACGACGGACGAAGTACCTGCAAGTTTCGACGCGGTCAGCGATCTTGCTTCTCTTTTCGCGCTCCTGTCATCTTTTGGCGCAGTCCACGACTGGGTCAAGCTCTTTCTCCTCGGTACAGTCTTAGAAGCGATTCGCCGGTTTGCAAGCCAAATTTGGTCGTCGTTCCTCGGCTCCTTTTTCGTGACTGCCACATTCGAAAACGACGACGACGCTTGTGAGTGGCTCGGCCTAATTTTGGGTTACAACTATTGAGCGTTGGTGCATAGACAACTGGATGATGATTTGGCTTGCGAATCAGCCGGCGTGGACCAAGACACGAGATGTCCATATTTCGACCAAGGTAGGGCACCATTTTATTGGGGATGAATATCATTGACTCTGTATTCCAGGGGTGGGGAATTAACAACTGGAGTGATATCGAACTCCCTGGGGAGAACGATGTCCGAGGCTCCTTAGAGAAGCGGAAGCTCAACTTCCTCCCGTCCTTTGGTATGTTTGACTCTGTATCTCTTCTTTTGACTCTGTACTCAAATCCACCCCTTAGATATGACTCAGGGGCTGTGGTACCGTGGCTACTGGATGCGCTTCACTCGCTCCCGACGTTACCTCCACGATGGTGACACTATGGAGACCCTCCGCATCAGCATCTTCACTCGTAAACACACTGTCTTGACTCATCTCCTCCTCGAGGCCAAGCGGAATTACGAGAAAGAGGAACAACATAGGGTTGCTGTCTATGTCTCCAGCATATACAATGACTGGCGTCGATCTGGTTCACGTCCCAAGCGGCCTATGGACTCTATTATTCTTGATCCTGGTGTCAAGGATATGATCCTTGCTGATGCCCAGGAGTTCATGGCTTCGGAGACCTGGTACAGCGAACGCGGGTTGCCTTATCGTCGCGGTTACCTCTTTCACGGTTGTCCTGGGTCCGGAAAAACCAGCTTGGTCCATGCCCTTGCCGGTGCACTTGGCCTCGATATCTATGTCATCAACTTGAACAAGAAGGGCCTAGACGACAGCTCTCTGAACCAACTCGTTTCCGACCTTCCCGCTCGCTCCATTGCCCTCATTGAGGAAATCGATGCCGCTTTCCATCGTGGTGTCTCTCGTGAGTCCACGCCTGGGTCGCAGGCTGCGACTGTCGTTACAACTGGAGAGAGCGGGGGTGTCACTCTAGGTGGCTTGCTCAGCTCGATCGACGGTATTCAGGCTTCCGAGGGTCGCCTTCTCTTCGCTACTACCAACAAATATCACGCCCTCGATCCGGCACTCACACGTCCTGGTAGAATGGATGTTCATATCGAGTTCACGTATGCCTCGAAGAGTCAAGCCGAGGAGCTATTCAAGCGCTTCTTCACTGTGACCGTCAGTGATGATAGCACTTTACAGGAGAAGGCCGATGCGACCCGCAGCAACAAGGCCAACCTCCCTCCTGCACCCAGGCTGAATCTTGCCCAACGTGACGAACTCGCGGCACAGTTTGCGGCGACTATTCCAGATCGCGAGTTCGCAATGGCGAATCTGCAAGGCCTGCTTATGAATTTTAAATCCAATCCGTCTGCAGTCGTTCCCGAAGTACCTCTATGGGTGGAGAAGGAACGCAACGCAAGGGGAGCGGGAAAAAAAGGAAGCGGATGAGAAATCGAAGGAAGCGGGTGAGAAGATGGAAGAGGCGGACGAGAAGAAGAAGGAAGCGTTGGACAGAGAGAGCATGTGGCTGAGCACGCAGGCCTGTCATGGTCCACCATGTCTACCCCCATGGAGATGCTGGCCGGCCAGTTATCTGATCTGCAATCTGAACGCGGCCGTGAACTCAACAGCACCCGTGCACCCGCCCAGCGGTTGATCTATTTACGTTTCAGGTACTCCGTGACCTTCGAGTAAGCTGGTAAGTGGCGGGATGGTCTCGGGCGACTCTATTATTTATTCAGCGAGAACAGAGCAGAGAATCAAGCAAAACATCGTTTATTGTGATAGCGAAATGCACGCAGAAAGGAGACAAATAGAGCCGACCCCCTGAGACCCTGAGAGTATATGACCCCGCTGGGAAAGTTTCCTTCGTAAGGACGGGGACGAGGACGGAAGAGACGAGAGGTGGTGACAGCGACGTCATCGAAGCTTAGAAGAGCGGCCAGACCGGAAGGGTGCGTCGCCACATGCCACCCGGTGGAGGTCCAGCTAAAGCTAAAACTACAACTCTGGTGAAAAATCGGGACGAGGCGGGGTGCGGGGTGGTTCCATTTTGCATGTGTCGGGATCGATTCAAAGACGAAACCTGAGGGCAGCAGGTTGTGCGAGAGCAGTCGGTTGGGGAAAGATTCGAGTGTTGGGAAGGTGTGTGGGGGTTGTGGAAATAATGACGCATGGCTGTGGATGGAATAAAAAGTATCCCTAAATATCATGTGAGGCGAGAATATGCCAAGTCCCGTCATGAGTAGGGGCAAACGCCAACTGGCTGCTTGGTTGCTGGCGCCTTCGCTCCCAACCCACGCATTCACCGCAACTCACATCGGTAGGTAGGGTTGGACCTACCTCCTTCATATGCAGTGTAGCAAGTAACGGACCTGGTTTACGACGCTATGAGAGGTGGGAGGTTGAGGATAAACGGGACGAACACCCGCGAATCGAACTGGTTTCACCTTGCAGCTCCCATGCATCCTCTCACCTCTTAGTTTGACTCCACATACACCCACTGATTCGGGCTCATCGACCTACGACATAAAAAGCACAAAATTTTAACCATATTGCTTGAGACTCCAACAACAGAGGATAGACGGTACAGATGAAACCAACTCCTTACACATAAATGCCAGCCTACTTGTCCTTGTCGTTATCGTGACCACTTATCTTGCGGATAGAGTCCGCAATCTGGGATGGCGGATCGTCATGAAATGCAAACATATTCTAAGTGACATACTCACCACCCTGTCCTTTGCCTGTTCTCTTGCCGATTCGTTGCTTTGATCGCCCTCCCGAAGGACATGCTTCTGGAAGAGATCGATCGTTTTGTCCAGAGCGTCTATGACATACCGTCAGACGCAATCAGAATGCGTGCTGAACATCACACGGACCTTCCGTTTTTTCGGCTTTCTCACCCCCTCCAAAGGTGGAAGTGACGTGCTCGTGAAGCCAGCTCTTTTCCTTCGGCGGAGCTTTGTCCTTGCCTTCCAACAAGTCGAGGACCTTCGCTGTCTTCGTCTGCTCCTTTTCAACGGTTGGCGTGTGATGAGGACTGAAGATGTCGCGAATTCGGGCGCCAAAGCTTTGATTTTGCTTGGCCTCCTCGGCTAATTTCTGGCGTTCACGCTCTTTTTCATCATCGTCGTCATCGAACACGTCTTTGATCTTTGCGGTCCAGGAATCTTCCTTCACCTTGGCTCGATCGGCTGCAAGCCGCTTCTGTTCAGCCTCAGCGTCAAGTCTCTTCTTCTCAGCTTCCTCCTCAGCATCATCCTTGAAAAGGCCCTTGAGCTTTAAAGATGTCAGTGGTGAGCCCGCAATTCACTACATCATGGACGAGGCTTTACCTTCCCATGGAAAGAGTGGGCCTCGTTCTCAGCCTTCAAGGCTGCTTCTTCCTTCGCGATTCGTTCGCGTTCGAGCTTCAGGCGTTCGGCATCAGCCTCTCGTTTGTTTGATGCGCCATGATCGAGCAGATCGCGAAACTACAGCCGATCGCGTTCAGTCATGTCCGATTCGAGGGTTTGAAGCAAGTAGGTCACCTTGTCGTGCCAATTGCTTTCCTTTTCGCTCGACGTAGTGGCCTTATGCTCAGCAACGGGTACCGGTGGAGGAAGATCCTTAGGGTGGCCACTCTGTTCCGTTGCTACTGCCTTCGGTTCGTCATCGTCATGTCCAGTTAGCTTCTGCCAGAGAGACATGTTAAGAATGCGGCGGAAACCAAGCTCCTGGGCTCGGTAAACGCCATCGATTTGACGTCACCCTGCAACCGCAAGCTCTACCTGCCACCGCCCAGAATTCGCCTAGACAGTGCTGTCACAAGTACTACATGTCACCTTTGGTACCTGAAACCTTGCATTTCTGAGTTTAGACTTATGGCGATGTTCCAGTAGACATATTGGCCCTTGACGCGCACAGTTCTCAATCCACGCTGTGTAGAAGGGAACTGGGTCTCCAGTTTGAGTCGACGGGAAAGCGGGCTGTCGTACAGGGGATTATTATACTATTGAGAATTGTATAGCGGGTTACCAATGGTTGTGGGGAAGAGAGACGGTCATTCTGGAGCAAGTAAGGGTGGACGATCCTTCTCCGGCCCCGCGAAAATGGCCAAATTCCTACAGGTGTTTGACACTACCCATTGTGTAAAAAAGGAACCCGCAAGTTTGTTCAGTCCATGCAGCGGTGGTGAACAAAGGCCAACCATGTTGTCGCGCTCGTCAAGTTTTCGATAACGCGGGTTTCGTGTTCTTGTTGGCGGATACCTATCGCTGCCCTCAGTGTTATTCGTAATCTGCGTGCCAGTGAACAGCCTGGAGCATTTTGCATTTGCTGGCCCAGTTCATGCCCTTTACCCTACGACGGCCTGTAATCACCCACTTCTCAGTCCTGCAACCCAAGCGTACATACATCAGGTCCAAGTTCCTTCCCTCGCTTAGTACGTCGGCGGAGAAACATGATCCCAACACCGAACCACCACCAAAACCCCGAAGAGAGCGCCCACCCCCACCGCGAAAATTGCCTTATTTCGTGCCGCGCGATGCAAAAGGAAACTTGCCAGTCTTTTGTAACCTGAAGAACCGAAATAGGCGTAGAGTGACATGGTTGAGGGGCATAGAAGGCGATACAGAGGTGGGTGGACGTCTTCCACGTTCCAACCCAGCACCTTCTTTATTTACCCACGTACCGGCTCTGTTCAAGGATTAACGAATAATTTTAGGCCTTAAGACAAGACATTGTTGAAACGCTTCTGCCAAAGAGCACGACTGACCCGAAAGTCCTTCGCAAATTGCGAATCAATAGTCGCGTCCACCAAGGGAGGCATATCATTCTGGCTGGAGGGTACTGGGCCATAAAAGTCCACGCATGGCTGGTGGAGAGAGGCTTCTAGCTCTGTAGAGATGCCTCCAAATGCCAGGGTTCAATGAAGGTTGTAGAAACTTAAACTCTAGATATTACCCAGTAACTCGGAATAATTGAATCCTCCCGACTTCCAACCCAGCCCGAATGTTTTAAACACCATCCTCGCGCTTCGGCCTGTTGAAAGTAGGAGCGCTCGTGGAAATGAAAGCGTGACAGATGTATCCTCAAGACAGGCCTACCATCCGCGCTTCCTGAGGAGCCCGCCCTTGATATCGAATCTTCGTTGCTATTCGGGCAATCAATCGCCACGGGCCTGCATGCAGGTGCAGGACTTACATATTCAAGCCAACCATATCCATTGCAAGGCCGAGATCCTCAGATATCTAAATGAAAATTTGGCGAAGGGACTTTCGTGGATATCGGAAGACATGGGCTCTCAAGTTAGAACTGGTGAAAAGAGCCAATGCCTAGCGCTCTGCGTTCGCATCGCCTCATCACTCCAGTTCGAGTACTGTTTCAATGGCTCCGATGCCTCGGAACCATGATTGAAATACTCCGGCGATCTCACAGCCTGAAGAGTGAAGAGAAGCTGTACACAATATCCCCGCTTACCTATCATTTCTTGACATATTGATATCCGGATGTTTTCGGACGAACCTCCGTGGTCCTCGCTTAACCATTTAGCCTTTGTCTCCCCCCATTGCACAAACTTTTGAGATCGATGTCTGCTACTAACGGTGTCCCTGCTACTGCCCCATCTGCCGTTGCACCTACTACAAGTTCGCGCTCTGCACCAGTCGCACGCGGCGATGGAGCAGCAGGAGGCAATTTAGGAACCTTTGCGGTGGGTTTGCTCTGACTCAGCAGCCACCCTTCGGGCATTGAAGGTACTGACCGGATCCTGTTAGGTCAAGAGTGGATTGGCCCAGATGTTGAAGGTACAAGGCTTTTCAAAGGCGAACGATTGCCCATGGGCTGACTAGGACTTACAAGGGTGGCGTGATTATGGACGTCGTTAACGCTGAACAAGTGGGTCCATTATCTGTATACGGAAATGGTTATTAACTCTCTTCTACCAGGCGCGCATCGCCGAAGAGGCTGGAGCCTGCGCCGTCATGGCGCTCGAGCGTGTACCAGCCGACATTCGAGCTGAGGGTGGAGTTGCCCGTATGGTGAGCTTGGTCTCTTTGGATTACCTTTCATTCTTGAATATATGTTTTGTAGAGTGACCCCAAACTTATCAAAGAGGTGAGATCGCCACCCTCTCACACTACAACGGGAAGTGACGTTATCACAGATCATCAATGCTGTAACTATCCCAGTCATGGCTAAGTGCCGTATTGGTCATTTTGTCGAGGCACAGGTATGTTTTAAGATTCGAGTGTCCCAGGCACTTACTCACTTCTCTGCAGATATTGCAATCGATCGGCGTGGATTACATCGATGAATCAGAAGTTCTAACACCTGCCGACGAGCAAGTGTGTCATCTCTCTGTGACTTTCCATGACTCGAACCTCACACACACTTCTTTGGCGCTAGCACCACATCAACAAGCACACCTTCAAAGTGCCCTTCGTTTGTGGGTGCAAGAACCTTGGTGAGGCTCTTCGACGCATCTCGGAAGGCGCCGCCTTCATGCGTACCAAGGGCGAAGCTGGTACGGGAAATGTCGTTGAGGCGGTCCGCCATGAACGTGCCGTCATGTCCGAGATCCGAAAAGCGAGTGCAATGAGCGACGAGGAGCTCTATGCCTTTGCGAAGGATATTCAAGCCCCGTATCACCTCTTGAAGGAGACCGCGCGATTGAAGAGGCTCCCTGTCGTCAACTTTGCCGCTGGAGGGATCGCTACTCCAGGTGCCGCCTGATCCTTTTTGAGAATACTGTGTGCCCTGACGTTTTCCTATAGCGGATGCCGCGTTGATGATGCAACTTGGCTGCGATGGTGGTAAGCGGCCCCGCTTCGAAATATGACTGTCTCTTATCACCCTTCATAGTCTTTGTAGGATCTGGAATCTTCCACGTAAGACAGCAATCCTTGTCGGGGCTCTGCTAACTCGGCATTCAGGCTGGAGAGCCGGCAAAGAGAGCAAAAGCCATAGTACAAGCTGTGAGTACTTCACCATAAGCCAGATCCTCTTGAATTCATATATACCGAACACAGGTTACTCATTATAATAACCCTAAAATACTCGCTGAGGTTTGTCTTCCGATATCCACGAAAGTCCTTTCGCCGAATTTTCATTTAGATATCCGAGGATCTCGGTCCTGCAATGGTTGGCTTGAATATGTAAGTCCTGAACCTGCACGCAGGCCCGTGGCGATTGATTGTCCAAATAGCAATGAAGATATCAAGGGTGGACTCCTCAGCAAGCGCGGGTGGTAGGCCTGCCTTGAGGACACATCTGTCACGCTTTCATCTCCACGGGCGCTCCTACTCTCAACAGGCCGAAGCGCGAGGATGGTGTTTAGAACATTCGGGGTCGGATCGGAAGTCGGGAGGATTCAACTTATTCCGAGTTATTGGGTAATATCTAGAGTTTAAGTTTCTACAACCTTCATTGTATCCTGGTATTTGGAGGTGTATTCTGGAAGCAAAGCCACTTGAACGTTGCCAAATGCCAGTGAAAAAGTACCTGCTTCATTTCGCGGTGGCACATGATGACTTTCGACTACCAGAGCTAAGCTCTGTGTCTCAGCTCTTCAATTTTGAGATCGGCCTCCCAGACGACGCGAAGGACTACGATCCGAGGCGGCCGTTCACGATTGTAACGCTTGAGAGTGACGAACACGCGCGACTACTGGCAAGAAGATGTACCATGATCAAGTTAGTCGTTTATCACTGAGCCCTGCGTCCTCTACTCGTCGCCACAACTGCTCTGGGCTGAATCCTACAACTGTCCTTCCCCAGAGCGGTCTATGAGTTGTGGGCGGATGCACCTACATATGAAGCCATCCACGTCAAGAACAATGAAAACGAGGAGATTTGGGCAGCTTACAAGAAGGCCACGTTCAAATTTAATGTGACGGCCATGTATCATACGATTCCGGAGACAAGGCAGAAGTCTATCATCGAAGAGTTCTCTTATATGGCCTACGAGGGTGCCATCGATCTCAAGAGGCCTGAGGTGACCCTCCAGTACTTCGAGGAGTGTATGTCAAGGGTCTTGGGTAGACGGGAAACTCATTATCCCTCCATGGTATAGACCCAGTCAAAAGCATGAGTAGGACGAAGAAGGAGGGCGATGGAGCGTTTCTGCATTGCTACTTTGGTCGCTTGGTGAGCGGTTTATGAAAAAGTCAAGAAGTCAAGAAACCTTCCAGGCTCACCGCTTCTATAGATCGAAGAGGGCAGTGCAAGGCCGCTCATTAACAAATTCGACGTAAAGCAACGGTAGGTCTTCAGCGCCGTCATCGGAAACTTTTCATAGATGCCTTGGCAGAACCTATTATGGAAATACCAGCATGGATGCTGAGATATCACTACTCATGGCAAATCAAGCCCTTGTACCGACCATGGTCTCTTCGTTTGCATGCGGGTTTCTGACCACTGTTCTTAGGCATCCCCAGGCAAACTGGTCTACGACCCCTTTGTGGGAACCGGAAGTATGCTTTACGTGAGTGCCTAGCACCCTTGTTGGAGTGTTGCTGAGCCGAGCAGCTCAGACTGCGGCACATTACGGTGCACTTGTGTTTGGGTCCGACATTGACGGCAGGCAAATGCGAGGCAAAGGCACGGACATCAGTCTGACATCAACGAGTATCTGACTACTGTTTCTCCACGGCAGCCTTGAATACTCCGGGCATCATATCCTCCGCTGAACAGTATGGTGTCGCGAACCGGGTAATTGACCTCTGTATCTTCGATATTACAGCGAGTCCGTTAAGGAGAGGGGGTATATTCGACGCAATCGTAACCGATCCGCCTTGTGCGTCCCCTGAATTCAGCGCTTCCGCTTCGATGATAATTGACGGTGTTCAGACGGCGTACGTGCTGGTGCGAAACGACTCGGGAAGAAAGACGTACAGAAGCGCCCAAAGCCAGACACGAGTGCGTCCAAATCTCCAGACGAGAGGTATGACCGCACCCATTGTTTGTATTTCGGAACCTGGGTAGTACCGCCTGACACGCTCTACCCGGTGGATCACAACATACAGGATACAGAAGGCGTTCTACTATCCGACCAAGCCTTACGAGCTATCTGAGCTCGCATCCGACCTCGTCCTACTTGCGCGGTATCTTCTCAAGCCAGGCGGACGACTGGTGTTCTTCCTCCCCACAGTAACGGAGGAGTACCAAGACGTTGATATCCCCATCTGTGCTGGAATGGAGGTGGTTGCAAATTCAGTGCAGGACTTTGGCAAGTGGGCCAGGAGGGTGCGTTCACTTCTCATCTCGTCCCCCTTACAACTCGTATCAATACCTACCGTATCGAGAGACTGGACACCACTGACTGGTATCCTGCTTCTACAGCTCATCACCATGTGCAAGACGTCCGATGACGATTTCCCCGCACCTACCTTTGAAGCCGGTCAACGCATGGCCGAGCTTGCAGCAGCACCCTCAAACGCGGGTCACCGCGACTTCCGAGAAAAGTACTTTGCGAAATTCAGCGCGGAGAGATACAAAAAGAATATCGAAGCGTTGTATCAGGCTGGCTAGTCGGGCGTCCTGGCATCGATATCCTCAAGGTTGTGTCCTGGTAGTAGAGTCACTGAATGAAAGAAGAGTATGATGACGCGACCAAGTCGGAGTTCGCGTCGCAAGACGGGTTTTCAAATAACGAAATTGTTTAGGAATGCATAGATGAAGGCGTACAGGTTGCTTAAGAACAAGCAGGAACAAAGGGATATTGTTTCGTAACAGCAGGATGGGATGATTGTGTTGGCATCCAAAGATGATAATTTGGGGAGAGGTGACGATCATGCGATGACGTAGGAGGTAGTGATAGGAAGTAACAACAGGGCGTATTGGGGATCGTCAGTAAGGGGAGGGGTTTGTTATTGATTGACCATGATTTCATCAGACACGTAGCGGGACATCAAGTCTCGTTAAATCTTGAAGCTCATTCTCTTCTTCTTCTTCTCCTGCTTGGCCTCCTCTGAGGTGTTGGCAGGAAGTGGGCTGCTGCTGCTGCTAGCCTCACTGGCATTGCTCTCCTCCCTTCGGAGCTTCATCATGTTTAAGAAGCCGCTGCCAGTGCCACCGTCCTTTTTCGATGAGCCCTGAGCTCCTTCGGCCGAACTCGAGGTCGACGCCTGGCGTTTAGGAACGAGAGAAACTCGGCGAGCGAGGCGCTGGAAATTTTGTGAGGCGCTACCCTTGCGCTTCTCTTTGGTGGAGGTTGTTTCGGTATCTTCAGAGCGCTGCTCGGCGTTCTTCCCGAAGTTGACACCACCGCGGAGTGATCGAATAGATCCACGGATGGACCCGCGGACCGACCCACGGACCGAACCCCGAATAGAGGAAGCATCGTCGCCCGTAGGGAAAGATATTGGGGCATGTTGATCGGTGGATTGTGGGTGTTTGCTGCTCGAACCAGCCTCCTCCGATGGCATGTCGGACGCCGCCTCTTCCTTCGCCGAGTTTTCGAGTGCAGTAGCAGCCGCAGCAGCGTTGCCGATGTTCGATGCATCTGTCGGGTAATTTTCGGTGGCGTTACGGTCGGACAAGTCGCGCAGGGCCTCTGGCTCGTCTGTCAGCGTCGTAGCGGCAACTGGCTCAAAGTCCTTCGACTTATGGCTCCTCCTTGATTTCTTGCTCGCGTCACTGGAGCTGCTAGATTTGCGGGATCGCGTCAATAGCGGTGCTTCTTCTGTGGGTGCGACTTCGTGTGTGGTGTCTATGTCGTATCCTTCGGGGGCTTTGGTTGCAGGAGGCGATCCAGGCTTCATGCTGGTTTCTGGGGCATTGGAGGTGAAAGTGCCATAAGCCGGCTGTGATGCGGCACCGGGTAGGAGGAGGGTGTCATGAGTAGGGGACGGTGGAGACCTTTGCAGAGCGGAATAAGTCGTTGCCGGTTTGAGTAAAATAGGGAAAAGTGGCAAGAGAATAAGCAAGCGAGCAGCGAGGGCAACGAAATGCAGGAAATTTGGAACATTCAAGCCGGAGGGGCTTCCCGGTGCTTGAGGAACCCCTGGCGCTGTAAAGAATTGCGTTAGTCAAGTGTGCGATATTGGAGGTGTGGGTGGATCATTATGACATGTGAGAAGGGACACGAACAACCAATGTGATATGGGATCCACTCATTCCTCGGATCCTCGGATATCAGGATTGTCCAGAGTATCACAACAAAGGAGTCGGATCACTCCTTTAGGTCAACATGTCCAACGTTTGGCATAGTGCAGCTTACCAAGATATCTGGTGATATCCCGGAGCGTGCACGACTCTATATGGAGGAATCAGACGCCATCACGCGTCAAAACCGATGTTCCGATAGGAACGTGGTCCACTCATCACCTCGGGCTTGTGTAATCCGACCACTTTCAGGCCGACAATGAAGAATGGTGAAAGGAAGGAAGAAGCAGACTTACGTGGGAAGATTGGAACGGCCAGAAGTAGTAATACCAGATATGCGATATCAAAAGCAAGTGCGAAAAAGGCAAAAGCCTTGACACGTTTCCTCGTCCAAAAATCGACGCCCTTGCTTTCCTTTGCACTTCCTACAATAGCAAGACCCAAGAATGCAAGGACACCGGCCGCGTCTGCGACCTCAATTCCGCGCCACTGCGGGGTGGAGCCGTGTCTAACATGGTCGACAACGCTGATGACGATGACTAGGACGGTATCAAGTAGGTAGGTGAGTGCGGAGAAAATGAGGATGGTGAGGATGAGTGCTCGGCGGGGCCGGACCTCTGCTACCACGATGTTTGTGATCGAGGCTGTCGATGGGGACGCAGGTGGCTTAGGGCTGAGGCCGAGGGTGGTGATGACGAGGAGGAGGAGGAAGAGGGGAGAAAGGCGGAGAGCAGCAAGGGCGATAAGAAGCGGGTCGGCGTCGTGTGCCATGGTGGAGGAGATCAAGGTGTGAAGGGGCGACGTCGCAGGCTTAGCTAATCATAAACCGCCAAACACGCGGTTCCCTTACTTTACCCTCGCCTCGCTCGCGCATCCTAGTGCCACCGCCACTGCTCTTCGCGATGATAACGCAGGTATCCAGTCAATTTTAATCTTACTTACTATTTGTTTATTTATTTATTACTTACTTACTTACTTACTCAAACCTCCGCCCACGTAGGATCTCCTCGACCGACTTCTTTCCCGAGAATGGCTTCCCAAATCATTTGAGGGCCAGTTGTACCTCGCAGTGCGTATGATGACAGCATACCGTCATCGTCATCATGCGGTCCCAACACACACACACTAACACGTGCTCGCGAACAACAAGAAACTACATGTTTCCACCACGGATTCCACCGCCTTGACGTTCCTCATCACCGACACAAAGTCCGTCTGGGCGGAAGGTGCGTCCCAACCACCGCACTTGCGCCCCGTTCGGGTCATAACCCACGCCTACACCAGCCCTCACAAGCAACCGGCTCGCTCGGCGCTTTTCTCAACTCAATCGAAACCAGCCACCCGATCGCCTGAGCACAGACACAGATCAAGCCGAGGCCCATAGTACGTCTACCAGCCTCCACGCTATTCAAAGGATCCATTCGCTCCGAAATTTTGCGAGCACAAGCTTTAGTGTGACCGACTCGATGTATGCCGTAAGTCGTTGCGCCCCACCCAAGACGCATCCCAATACAATACAAGGGATCCATTGTGATGGTTGGCCTGCGGTTGGTAGGAAGTTGCCAGATCGTTCTCGCCTGCGCCCCTAGTTTCCCTATCTTGGCAGCTGCCATTCTCTTGCCATTCAAGCACGCATTCGCATCCTGTGGGATGCCCTGGTGCGTGCCACACCTATCTACGCCCTCTTCACAGCCCTTGCCCTCTAAATGGCCCTGTGCGTTGTATAGCAGGCGGGGATGCTCAAATTCCCGTAGGATAAATCGTTCACATTCGAGCTTGAGGATCACACGTGGTCATGGGAGGCGGACTCACTCGGCCCTGCCACCGCAGCTGCATTCCTATCACAGCACCTACTCCTTCCTTTGGCGGCAACTGCTGGGTTAGCATTCCAAGGTCCCCGATATGTCCCCGAGCTTAATGGATCAGAGCTCGGAGACAAGATCGATACCGCTGCCCAGGATTACCGACGGTTGCCCGCTCTGAAGTTCTCCCAGCTGTTCCGAAAGCCGAGATTTGCGACGTCACTCCAAAGAGTGACTGCAGTGCTCAACCGTGTTGAGAGATTACGTACGTATTTTCCCTCATTCCTGTGATGAATTGTTGACCTGGTTGTAGCGCCGATTCTCCTCGACTTTGGGAGCGAGCCGGTCTCGCAACCTTCCAACACTAATTATAGGCCTGCTTCACCTTCATACGAGGCACCATCGCTGATAGTAAGCGTGGTCTATTGCGTCGGCACGGTATGCCTCGCTCACTCCTCTAGCAGCCACCGCTAAGGGGAGAACCCGCGCTTCCTTCTGTGATCACACATCCTACTCGTAAATCTCCTCCACCGAGAGTGCCAACACCACCGGCCATCGTGCTCCAGCGCGTACCGTCTGAGAAAATGCCGTCCCCACCGCCAACTTCGGTACCAATGGACGTGGATGAGGCCCTCAAGGGCGATATTACGGAGGCTGATACCAACTCTGACTCAGCCTCACCTGCGCAGAAGAAGTCTCATGTCCAACAACAAGCAGCGACTCCGTCCTCGGAGTCTCCACGCCCTCCAGCAGCTAAGAAGCGAAAAGTTCCGAATATAGTCCCTAGTGAATTTGATGAGGAGGACGATAGCGAAGATGCGAAGTTGAAGCCGACATCGAAGGGAAAGAAGAGAGCTCTGACAATTCAGGACAGCGAGTCGGATGATAGCGTGCCCG